>Ga0114996_10004617_pt1 | contig 16440 bp, 13 predicted proteins | sample ArcticOcean_MG_C_4_FD_87039 | JGI IMG/M metagenome (GOLD analysis project Ga0114996, IMG submission 87039) | Marine microbial communities from western Arctic Ocean - ArcticOcean_MG_CB4_134 | ecosystem: Environmental > Aquatic > Marine > Oceanic | place: Arctic Ocean: Canada Basin | collected...
AGCGACCGCCCGCTGACCGATGCGATGAGCACCAGCGCGACCATCACCAACGAGAAAAACTCGAACGGGCCGAACGTCGTTGACCACCGCGCGATTGGGCCAGCGAGCATGACCAGAAAACACCACGAGATCAGCCCGCCGACGAGCGACGCCGTAATGCCCAATCCCAAGGCACGTCCCGGACGGCCACTCTGGGCCATTGGATATCCGTCGAGCGTCGTCATCATCGACGCCGGTGTGCCGGGCATCCGCAGCAGCGTGGCGGTGATCAGCCCACCGCTGACCGAACCGACATACATCGACACCAACAGCACCATCGCCGGCTCGGGCTCCATCGTGAAGGTAAGCGGCAGGGTGAGCGCGATCAGCATCGCCCCGGTCAGTCCCGGAATCGCGCCGACGATGATCCCCAACGTCGTGCCGAGCGCCATGCAGCCAAATATCTCTGGCGTCATCAATCGACCAAAGGCGAGGGTCAGTTCGTGCATGTCAGGCGGGTGCGCTTAGCAGCCCGTTGAAAAAGTCGGGGTCTGGTCCAATTTTCGGCGAGATGACGTTATTCGCCGCACAGCGATGACCGAAAACTTGGACCTGACCCCTTCCTTCCACTCAACGGGCTGTTAGGGGAGATCAATAAAAAATACTTTGGTGAACAGACCGTGAACGCCCAACCCAACCGCCAGCGCCGTGACGACGATCGCAGGAAACATCTTCGACCGTCGGTCGGTGAGCAACAGTCCGCCGGTCAATACAAAGCCGATCGTGGCGGGGCGAAAACCGACGACGTTCGTGGACAGGGCAGCGACGTAGACGACAGTGAGCAGGATGACGGTGAGGGCCAGTCGCGGACGCTCCGAAAACGCCGAGGTCGGCGAGCGTGTCGTTGGCAGGGCCGAGCGACCTGTGTGTCGTTGTCGTCGTGCGCGGACGAGGGCGACGATACCCAAGGCGAGGACGATCACCAGCGCGATGGTGGCGACGTCAGGAAGATCATCGGGGTCGCGGATCTCGACCTTCGAGACTTGGGCGTCGATCACTTGCAGGCGGTCCGTCAGTGGTTGGCCCCGCAGGAAGACCGGCGCGATGTGGCCTTGGGCCAGTTGCTTGCGCACATAGTCGGTGTTGATCGCCTTGCGCAGCGCTTCGGTGAGCAGGTCGATGCGATCTTGCGGGGTTCCCCGCGGAACCCACCAGTATTGCATCAGGCTGTAGGTGAGCGGCACGTTCTGCTCGACCGCAGTTGGCACGTCGGCAATCGCCCGGTTTCGCTGGGGATCGAGGATCGCTAGTCCCCGCAGGCCGTCCTCGCGAAACCGCAGAAACTCCTCGATCGAAAATGCGGTGACGTCGACATGGCCGCCTTTCACCTTTCCGTAGCGGTCTGCTCCGCCGCCGGTCTTGACGAAACGAAACGCTGCCCCGGGCGATGTCTCTTCGAGCAGCAGGCCGGTGAAGTGGCTGGGCGCTCCGAAGTTTGCGCCAAAGGAGATCGTCTGCGGAGCCGCTTTCGCTGCGTTTAACAACTCGCGCAGATCCGTGTACGGTGATTCGGGACCGACGGTGATCACCGTGCCGTTGTCGCCGGTGCCCGCCACGGGCTCGAATGCTTCGGGTCCATAGTCGACGTTACCCCAGTGCTTGGCGGTGATGATCGCCTCGTGCAACAGCAACACAGTATAACCATCGGGCTGGGCGTCTTTGACTCGGCGACTGCCGATGGTGCCGCCGGCGCCTTTGACGTTGATGATCACCAGCGGCTGTGGCAGAAGGTGATGGTCGTCGATCGCCTTCTTCATCGTCCGGGCAAACGTATCGCTACCGCCGCCCGGGGCAAACGGGACGATCAGATTGATCGCGCGATCAGGATATTCGGCCGCTGCTGGGATCGCGCTGATCAGCACGATCATTGTGGCAAGAATCCGTCGGCCAATCGTGAGGGTCATCCGTGAATCATTCGGGTGAGAAATTGAGGTTAGCTAAGAATTTGGCGAATCACCTCGCCCTCGGTCCGCGTGAGACGTTCGTCGAGGCCGTTGCGCAGGTAGCTAAGTCGTTCGTGGTCGAGACCCAGGAGATGCAACATCGTGGCATGCAGATCATGCACATGTGCCCGATGGTCGACCGCGTGCAGGCCAAAGTCATCGGTCGTGCCGATCGCCTGACCGCCGCGCACACCGCCACCAGCCATCCACATGGTGAAGCCGTAGGGATTATGATCCCGGCCGTCGCCCTTCTCCGACATCGGGGTACGGCCAAATTCGCCGCCCCAGATCACGAGGGTGTCGTCCAGCAGACCGCGCCGCTTCAGGTCCTTGAGCAGCGCCGCGATCGGCTGATCGACGCTGCGGCAGAGGCCGGTGTGATTCTTTTCGATCCCCTTGTGGGCATCCCACTTGCTGCCCGCGCCGCTGTAGAGTTGCACGAATCGCACGCCCCGTTCGACCAGTCGTCGGGCCAGCAAGCAGTTACGACCGAACGACGCGGTCGACTTGTTACCGAGTCCGTAGAGGTCCTTGGTTTCCTGTGTTTCGCGCGTCAGATCGACCGCTTCGGGGGCCGCAGCCTGCATGCGATACGCCAACTCGTAGCTTTGAATTCGCGCGTCGAGGTCCGTAAGCGAAGGTCGCTGCTTGGCGTGGCGACGGTTGAGCGACGCAAGCAGATCGAGTTTGCCACGTTGTTGCTGGCGGCTGATCTCGGCGGGCGCGGCGAGATTCAAGATCGGCGACGCGCCATTACGAAACCGCGTTGCCTGGTTCGCGGCCGGCATGAAGCCGGTGCCCCAGTTACGTGGCCCGCCCGGTGGCTCTTGCGGATTGTCGAGCATGACGACAAAGCCAGGCAGATTTTCGCTTTCTGACCCCAGGCCATAGACGACCCAACTTCCCAGGCTCGGTCGCCCGGCTCGCACAGAGCCGGTGTTCATCTGGCAAACCGAACCAAAGTGGTTGAGCCCATCGGCCCAACAGGAACGAATCACGGCGATGTCGTCGATGCAACGGCCGACATGCGGCATCCAGTCGGAAACCGGCAGGCCGCTTTCGCCGTAGTTGGTAAATTTACGTTTGCTGGGAAGGATCGGATTGTTCGACACACCCATCGGCGTGAAGGCAGGCTTGATGCTCTTGGGAATCGGCTTACCCGCATAGCGATTGACCATCGGCTTGGGGTCGAACGTATCGAGGTGACTTGGCCCGCCGTCCATGAAGAGAAAAATCGCCCGCTTGGCCGGCGTGTGATGATGTGGATTGCGCGTCGCGGCCCCGGCAAGGTCTTGTCCCAACAGATCGGCCAGCGCGAGTCCGCCGAATCCGCCGCCGGCGCGCAGTAGGAACTCGCGTCGCGAGGTGGCGTCTTGATGGTGCGGATTCGCAGCGGATTGTGATTGTTTAATCGACATATAAAAACTCATTCGAATTTAGCAGTGCATGACAAAGATCGACCCAGGCGACGCCCGTTTCCTTGGCAAGCGACTCTGGCGGCTTGATCGGCAACGCGACTTTCTGTTTCTGCGCGATCCGCTCGGCGGCTTGTTTGGTTTGCACCAGCAGGAACGACTCACACTCGGCCAACTCGTTGGCAGTAGGACGGCGGCTGTAGGCGATCTCGAAAGCCAGGGCAATCGCTTTGCTTGTTTCCGTGCCGGCCTCTCGCAGTACCCGTCCGGCCATTGCCTGGGCTCGAACCAGTGGCCAGCGATCATTGAGCAGCACGAGCGCCTGTGATGGGGTGGTCGTTTTGTCGCGACGAGAGCAGGCCTGATTGGTGTCGGGCACGTCGAACGACTTGAGCAGTGGCAGATGTGTGTTGCGCTTGACTACCAGATAGATCGAACGTCGGTTCTGTTGGTCAGCGCCGGGCGTCGCTTTCCAGCCGTAACGACCGCTGAGTCCGGCAGGCAGTTGCGGCAACACGCTACGGCCGTGCATCTTGAGGCTCAACTCGCCGCTCGCCGCAAGCATCGCGTCGCGCATCACCTCGGCTTCGATTCGACGTGGCATCATCCGCCAGAGTAGACGGTTGCTGGGGTCTTTGAGGCGACCCGCTGCGTTGGACTTCGGCATCGCGGCTTGCTGGTAGACCGCCGAGGTCATCATCAGGCGATGCATCTTTTTTAGCGACCAACGTTCGCGGACAAATTCGCTGGCCAGATAGTCGAGCAACTTGGCGTGCGACGGCAGATCGCCTAACACCCCGAAGTCACCGGTGGTGCTGACGAGTCCTCGGCCAAAGTGGTGCATCCACAGTCGATTGACCATCACGCGGGCTGTCAGCGGGTTGGACGGACTAGCGATCCAACGAGCCAGCGCCGCGCGGCGACCGGTGGTGCGGGGGTTGTCGGCAACCGGCTCGATCTTGGCCGGGGCCGGATCGAGTACCGATGGAAATCCGGGAGCGATCAGATCGGTCGGCTCGTCGGGGATCGTGACGATCGGCGCCTCGCGGCCGATGTCGCGCACACCGCGTGCCGACGATGGTTTCTTCGGCCTGATGGAGTTGAACTTGGCAAGCTCTTTGTTGATCTCGTTCCACTGCTTGCGGACGTCGCCTTTCATACGGCCGGCCATCTTCTTCGGTTCGACCGCCAACATCTTGCCGGCGAGCAGCACAAGCTGTCGCTCGTAGGGCGTGCGCGATGCGTCGGTCTTGTCGAGAATCTGTTGCAGGTGTGGCGGAAACTGATTGCCCATCGAACGCTGTTGCTGCTGCAAGAACGGGGCGGCCAGTTCGCTCTTGCGCTTTCGCAACGAGGCCGTCGCTGCTACCCATTTCGCCAGCTTGGCGTAGTAGTTGCTGAGCTGCTCGCCCGAACCGATTGGCAGGTTGCGGGGAACCATCGGGGCGAAAAACGCTCGCAACCGGTAATAGTCCTTTTGCAGGATCGCGTCGAACTTGTGGTCATGGCACCGGGCACAACCGATGGTCATACCCAAAAAGACCTGCCCGGTGACGTCGGTCACGTCGGTCAGAATGTTGGTCCACTGCTTGTCGAGATCGCGGCCGTTGTCCTCATAGGGCCAGTGCCGGAGAAAGCCGGTCGCGACTTGGGCCTCGCCGTCTTGGGGCGCGATCTCGTCGCCGGCCAACTGTTCGGCGACAAATCGATCATAGGGTTTGTCGCTGTTGAGCGCGCGAATCACGTAGTCGCGGTAACGCCAGGCACCGTCGCGAAGCTTGTCGGACTTGTAGCCGTCGCTCTCTGCATAGCGAACCAGATCGAGCCAATGACGAGCCCAGCGTTCGCCATAGCGGGGCGACGCCAGTAGCCGATCAATCAGCCGATCGAACGCGCCGGGCTGCTTGTCAGAGAGAAACGCCTCGATCTCTGTCGGAGACGGGGGCAATCCGTGCAGATCAAACGTCGCGCGGCGAATCAGCGTACGACGGTTGGCCTGAGCGCTGGGCGAAAGATCGTGCTGCTGCAACTTGGCCAGTACGAACGCATCGATCGGGTTGCGAACCCAATCGGATTTCTTCGATGGCACTGCCGGACGTTTGACCGGCTGATAGGACCAGTGGCTGCGCTGGTCCTCGTCGAAGGGCGAGCGAACTTCCTCAGCCATCGCGGGAAGTGCAATGACCACACACGCCAGCATGGAAAGCGCCCACCGGCGCGTCGTATGCAAAGAGGACACTACCATCAACCAGATCCCCATGGCGCAGGCGAAAGGGAAGAAGCCCCTCCAGCATACCCGGCCCGACGGAGCGGCGGCAAGTGCTGCGGGTTTTCGCCGCTGTGCAAATCCCCTCATGTAAAGCCGCGACCAGTGGTCGCGCCTGGGCGTTTCGCAGAGCGCGACCACTGGTCGCGGCTTTACATGAGCCAGCGGTGGAAAATCCCGTGCGTTACAACAGGCTTTCCAACAACAGGCGCATCTTGCGCATTTCCGCCATGTGATCGACTTCCGGAATTGGCTGCATGTCGACGCAGAGGGCCTGGCTGTATTTATCTTTTTCCAGCAGCGCCACCAGCCGACCGTATTCAACCTCACCTTGACCGACGCGCACTTGCAGTTCGTCCTTCTTCGTGTCGCGAAGCTGCACGTGACAGACGTACTTCATAATCGAATCGTACGAACTGCCGGCCTGTGGTCCGTAGACAAAGTGGCTCGGGTCGAGCGTAACCCCCAGTCCCTTCACATGTTCGCAAAGTACGGTGATGGTGGCGGCGTCCTGGCTGATACGACCGCCTTCGGTCTTGACGCCCACGACGCATCCTTCGACGGCCGCGATTGATACGAGCCTTTGCAGGCGCTCGACCTCTTCGTTGAAGGGGGTTCCCAACTCGCCGCTCGGTACGATCAGCGGCACCACCTTGGTCGCCTTGGCCAGCCGGCAAATCGCGGTGAACTGGTCGTAATAGGCTTCCCCCTCAGCGGTGATATTGAGGTTATAGGCTGCTGGCGTCAGCCGGAGGGTGTTTCGGCAGATATCGACCGATCGTTCTAGATCGGCGGCGACCTGCGACGGTCGAAATTTGTTGCCCAATTCATCAATCTCGATTTCCACGCTGGTATATTCCAAATCGACCAGTTTCTGCAGCGTATCGGTCAGCGGCAGGTCGGGAAAACAGCGTGTGGAAGCAGCGACAATCACTCCTAGACTCCTTTCAAAGGGAGGGCGATCCTCTGCTGAAGACCATCTCCTCAGACGAACACCCTCCTTAGGTCACTCCGTAGAGAGCGTAGCTTAACGTCGAAGTCGACTTTCTGGCAACACCATGCGTGGCGCAGGCCTTTCGTCCCGTTGCCGCGGCGGCCGGTCTTCCTACAATAAGAAGCACATTGTCGCTATGCTTCTGCCCTGAATATCCCATTCTCTCGTTCGAGGACAAATACGATGGATCCCAATCACCCCGGTAGCTCGTCGTCTGGCCCTGTTCCGTCCTTTCAACCCCCCACTTCTGGCACGGCGGTTACCGCGGAGGCAGTTTCTGTCCCGCGACGACGTAGCCGTTGGCCCTGGGTGCTAGCGCTGCTGGTGGGCGGCCCGATGATCGCGATGCTCTGCTTTTCAATGATGCTGAACAGTGTCCTGATGAGTTCGGCCGGAGAAGATGCTCAAGTTCGCGAGAAAAATGTCGAACATCCCGGCACGGTCGCGACCGCCGACGGCAAGATCGCGGTGATCACGATCAGTGGCGCGATTCTTAGCCCCGAGGGTTACGTCAAACAACAGATCGATAAGGTTCGCAAGGATGAGAACGTAAAAGCTGTCGTGCTGCGAATCAATTCGCCGGGGGGGACCGTCACGGCGAGCGACTATCTGTATCACCATCTACTCAAGCTCAAGGAAGAGCGGGACATCCCGATCGTGGTCAGCATGGGCAGCATCTGTGCCAGCGGCGGCTACTATATTGCCATGGCGGTCGACGGTCAGAGCGAAACGGTCTTTGCCGAGCCGACCACTTGGACCGGTTCGATTGGCGTCATCATTCCGCATTACGATATTTCTGGTTTGCTAGGGAAGTACGAGATCAAGAATGACTCGATTGCCAGTCACCGGCTGAAGCAACTTGGCAGTTCGACCAAAAAAATGACCGACGAAGAACGCAAGATTTTGCAAGAGATGGTCATCATTAGTTTCAACAGCTTCAAAGAGATCGTGCTCAAAGGACGTCCTGGGATTGACAACGAAACGAAGGACGACAACGGCTTGACCGCGCTTGATCGTGTCGCGACAGGGCAGGTCTTCACCGCGTCACAGGCCAAAGAGAACGGCCTGATCGACGAGATCGGTTTCATCGAGAAGGCGATCGACCGCGCCATCAAGTTAGCCAGTGTCGACCCCGGCGACGTACACGTGGTGAAGTACCGCCGGCCACCAACTCTGATCGGTCAGTTTCTCGGGGCAAGCGCACCGGCTCGGCCCGTTGACGCCCAAGCGCTGATTGATCTCGCCACGCCGCGGGCTTATTACCTCTATTCCGCCCTTCCGGCGCTCGTGACCAACGAGGCACAGTAGGGTCGCTTTTCGCAAAGGTAGCAAGGTGCTTGCCGTAATGTAGCCCTCACGCTCCGCGTGAGGAATCTCCATCACGCGGAGCGTGATGCCTACTATGTGGCGCCAGTTATCTGGAGCTCGTTCTAGCGTGGCGGCGGTCCGCGATGCGGAGGCGGTTCGTGCCGACGATCGCGTGGCGGTCGGCCACCGGGACCTCCTCGTCGAGGTGGCCCAAACCCTGGGCGTCCTGGATGGCCGCGTGAAATCCCGCGATGCTCTTGATATTTTTGCATCACGGCTCGCCTGAAATCTTCGCCGCCGCGCTGCGCTGGTAGATCGGCTCGCTCTTGGTCGCTAAGTTCCTCTTCGTAGAACTTCCAGAGCCTCTCTGGCGAAACTCTTGCGGCGGCGGCCCGGCCCATCTTGCGCATCATGGTGGCGGTCATCTTGGCGAGTTCATTCTGCAACACCTTCTGTCTTGCCTGTCGGTCGTCGACCTGACGCAGACGTCGCCCAGCGGAGGAGGGCAACAGTTTCGTCAGCTCCTGCATTTCGCGGTCGTTCATCGGCAGTTGTTTTTCTCCACGGGTCGCCCAAAACCAGCGATGCAACAACATGCCCCCCCGGCCCCGACTCTGGCCACGCGTCTTCAACGATTTCCGCATTTCTTTGGGGAGGCCTTGGATCAGTTCGTCTTCGTGGTGCGCGACATAGTCGTTGATCCACTTATAGTTTCGCCGCATCTGCTCCGGCGAAACGTCGGTGGTCGGCCCATGATGGCGCAGCGCCCCGCCGGGTCGCTCCTTCCGGCGCGGTCCAGGACGGTCAGATGGTTCATAGCGCTGGCGCTGTTGCTGGGCCATGAGTTGTCGAACCTGGGCGATGCGTTTCTTCGGGTCAGGCCCTAAGTTGCGAAGCTCGGCGCGTTGCGTGGCGGTGAGCGTCTTGAGCCAGGCGTGATAACGTCGCATCACCGCCTGGAGGTCGTCCGTTTTGGGGTCGGCGGCCAGCGCGGTGTGGAGCTCGCGCAATTGCGTCTGTCTCGCCGGATCAAGAGCGATAAATCGTTGCTGCTTGCGGCGTAGCTCTTCCTTTTCGGCAGGTGTCATCTGCCCGATTCGCTCGCGGCGCTGCGAGAGGGTCTCTTCGGCATTAGCGCACGAGAGGGCGACCCCGGCCCACATGGCACAGCAGGTCAGCATGACGCTCCATGATTTACGTCGCAGAATCATCGGTCACCTCGTCTTCGACAAACAGCCCGGCTTCTTGTAGCCCCTGCAAGAAATCCAGATCGCCGACCTGTTGATAGGCGTCGAGATTCTCCAGCACCGGCAGATCCTCGACCAACTGAGTATTTTCCTCGGGCAGTGACCAAGAGACGGCCACAAATCCGATTGCCGCGGCCGCCGCCATCCCGATCAAGCCACCCAACCACTGCCGACGAAGGCGCCGAGGGGCGTCGGCTTGGCTCTCCGTCTGTTGTTGCTCGCCCGCGAGCGCGATCATGGCGACGGTCGTGTGGGCAAAGTTTTCGCCGGCCGAGTGTCGCGGCAACTGATCGAGCGCGTCCCACGCACCTTGAAGCAACTGCATCTCAAGCCGATAAACTTCGTCCGTGCCGAGTCGCTCTTCGACCGTTCGTCGCTCGTCGGCTTCCAGTTCGCCATCGAGATACGCCACCAATTGCAACGTATCCCCATCGAGTTCGGGAGAGTCGTCATTCATGTTCGCTGTTCCGTTGCAACCTATTTGACTTTCGGACGCTCACCGTCCGAAAGGTACGGCTGAATCACTAGCTTGAGATTTTCCCTCGCCCGGGCTAACAACGATTTGATCGCTTGCGGCGAGAGTTCCATAGTTTCGGCGATATCGGCATAGCTCATGTCCTCGAACTTGTTGAGCAACACGGCCATCCGCTGACGTTGGTTCAGGGCACCAAGCGCCTCGCGGACCATGGCTCGCATTTCCGATTTATCGATTTGTCGCACCGGCATTTGACTGCTGGCGGCGAGCAACATTTTCTCCATGGGGTTGGCCCCCATCGGTCCACTTTCGTTGGCTGCCAGATTCACTTCGTGTCGTCGTGACTTGCTGCGCAGCGCGTTGAGGGCAACGTTGTTGGCGATCGTAAACAGCCATGTCGAAAACTTAGCCCCCGGCACGTAACGTTTTCTTGCTCGATAGACCCGAAGGAACACCTCTTGGCCCAAGTCCTCGGCCAGATCACCATCGCTGACCAAATGCCGCAGGATGTTGACCAACCGATTTTGATAGCGAAGCATCAACTCCTCGAAGGCGGCCGCATCGTCGTCGCGCACTTTGAGCATCAAGCGGACGTCGGGGTCGCTTTGTTCGTATCTCAGGGCCGTCGTGTCGCTGATCACCAACGCGCTGCGCCGTCTGCTAAAGGTGTGTGCCTTGCCAGGAAACCCCTCAAACTGCCAGTCTATGCCGATCTGAGGCTCACGACCAGCGAAAAAGGCGGCGATTGGCCCTGTTTTCACCGCCTGCTAGATGAAACCCCGCTATTCGCCTAAGGTTTCTCTCTCGCCCCGATGGCCCCAGGAGAACTGCAAAGTCTGGGGTCTGGTCCATTTTTCGGCGAGCAAAACTCTGCCACTTGCGAAAAAGGTTGGCCGAAAACATGGACCTGACCCCTTCCACGCGACTTTGCAGTTCCCCTGCCGATGGCCCGCGGTTGATTGAAACTGCCGTGCGCATCGATTATACAGGCGAAGATCGATATTTCGGCCCTCGCGCCGGCCCTGCCTGAATTTCCCACCGTTTTTCCACGCTGTAAGGAGATGTGAACAATGACCTTTGCTCGATACCAGTGGTTGTTCGTAGTCTGTCTGGTTGCACTGATTCCGTGTGCCGCCAATGCCAAGGTCAAAGAGGCCGATATCGCCAAGATCAAGGCGGCCCTGCCCAAAGAGGCACCGGCCAAACCGAAAAAGGCCCGCAAGGTGCTGATCTATAGCCGGACCGCCGGTTTCCGCCACGGTTCGATCGCGATCGGCGCCAAATCGCTCACCATGTTGGGCGAAGCGACCGGAGCCTACACGGCGACGCACACGGAAGACCCCGCATTCTTCGACGCCGACAAGCTCAAAGAATTCGACGGCATCATCATGCTCAACACGACCGGCCCGTGTCTACGCGGCGGCGGCAAGGAGCTGGAAGAAACGCGGAAAAAGAACCTGGTTGACTTCGTCAAAAGCGGCAAGGGTCTGGCCGGTACCCACTCGGCAACCGACACCTATAGGAAGTGGAAAGAGTACAACGACATGATGGGCGGCGCGTTTGCCGGACACCCTTGGCATATGCCGGTGCCGATCAAGAATCTGGTTCCTAAGCATCCGTTGAACAAGGTCTTTGGCGGCAAGGGTTTCACCGTAACCGACGAGATCTATCAGTTCCGTTCGGACACCGCGCTGGCAAGCGATCGGCGGATCCTGTTGAGTCTTGATCCCGAGTGGGATGGTATCAAGCGGGGCCGTCGCAAGGATGGCAACTTCCCGATCAGTTGGATCGCCAAGTATGGCGAAGGTCGCTCGTTCTACTGCTCGCTCGGTCATCGCAACGAGATCTATTACAATCCGGTCGTGTTGCAACATTATCTGGCTGGCATTCAGTACGCCCTGGGGGATCTCGACGCGGATGCTTCGCCGACGCAGGGTGATAAGTAGATTTAGGATTTGGGATTGTTGATTTATGATTTGGAACTTGTGCGCATCGTTTAGCCGGCGATCTTGCTCGCCGGTGCGATGCGCCTTTTTAGTCCTTTTTCCCGTCTTCCTGTTTCTTCGGAGTCCTTAGTTATGATTCGCCTAGCGATTCGAATTTCGCCTTGTTTCTGTTTGTTGCTGGTATGCGCAGCCGCTTTTGCCGCTCCCAAGCGTGGTGGCGGGACTTGGACGGATTCGAAGGACAAAACGCTGCCGATCGATTTTAAGATTCAGGGGGAATACGTCGGCACCGGAGTCGGTGCGCAGGTGATTTCGCTCAGCGGCGGGGCCTTTCAGGCGGTCGTCTATCCCGGCGGATTGCCCGGGGCTGGCTGGGACGGCAAGAATAAGATCCTGATGGACGGCCGGCTTGACGGCGAAAAGGCCGTATTCAAACCGGCCGCCGGCAACAAGCGTTATCTGGGCGGCTCGCCTGCGCAGTTTTCTGCCACCAGGAAGTTTCCGCCGGTGGGACAGAAGCCGTACACCGGAACGATTGCCGATGGCAAGTTCGCCTGCAAGACCGACGGTGGCAAGACGCTTGAGCTAAAGAAAACCGAACGCAAAAGCACGACCATGGGCGCGAAGCCGCCCAAGGGTGCGATCGTGCTGTTCGACGGTTCCAGCGCCGAAGCGTTCAAAGGCGGTCGTCTTGATACCAAGACCGGCAACCTCAACACGGATGGTCGCGACATCCTCACCAAGCAGAAGTTCAACAACTACACGATGCACCTCGAGTTCCTGCTGCCCTATCGCCCTAAGGCTCGCGGTCAGGGGCGTGGCAACAGCGGTTTCTATCAGGTCGACCACTACGAAGTGCAGGTGCTCGATTCGTTTGGGCTGCAAGGATTGAACAACGAATGCGGTGGCGTCTATCAGAAGGCCGACCCGATCGTGAACATGTGCCTGCCGCCGCTCAGTTGGCAGACGTACGACGTCGACTTCACCAACGCGGTGGTCAAAGACGGCAAGAAGATCAAGAACGCCGAGATGACCGTTCGCCACAACGGCGTCGTGATCCACGACAAACTCAGCATCAACGGCAAGACGGGCGGCAGCCGCCGAGGCCCCGAAGGCACCCCCGGTTCGCACAAGCTTCAGGGACACGGCAACCCACTTCAGTATCGGAACATTTGGATATTGGAGAAGTAATTGCTGATTTAGGATTTCAGATTTATGAAACCCCATTTGGCCGGCGGGCCTGCTCGCCGGCTTTCTTCATTTGTCCACCCCTTAACCCCGTTCACGTTGACAACGCCGCGCGATTTCTGCCCAGCCGTCGCGGCCGGTTACTTCGTCGGCTTCTCCAGCCGCAGCGGCTTCTTGGCGTGATACCCTTTGAGCACGACGGTGCGTCGTGTTTTTTCGCTGTTCGTGGATAGATCCAGCGCCTTGTTCTGCCAGTGGATCGCTTTGGCAAAGTCACCCGCCTCAGCATGGGCGGCGGCGAGTGTGGCGAGATAATTGGCGTTTTTCCACTTGGCACGTTCGCAGGCCTTCGTGGCGTCGGCGATCGCCAGAGCGCCGTCACGGAACTTTGCGTCGGGACAAGCGGCCCGCAGGAGCGCGCGGCCGTTGAGGTTCTCCGCGAGTTTCGTGATGAGATCGAACTTGAGCAAATCGGAATTCTTCATGCCCGAATAGTAGCGAATAGTAGCGTTGTAGTTTCTCATTGCCTGTGCGTACCGGCCTTCGGAAGTGAGCGTATCGCCGCTCTGGCGGACCTCCAGTTCGAGCCCCTCCGGTGGCTTGGAAAACTCGGGCAGCTCGCTAAAATCGATCGCAGGCGGGGTTCGCAGCGCGTCGGGAATGTCGGCCGCGGCAATGTCGATTCGCGGCTCATCCGTCCGCGTGGCACGCTTCAAAGGCGGTTTCTTGGGCGTGCGTCGAGCCGAAGACGGTTTTCTGACAAAAAGTGTCGGCTGACTGGCAAACGATGGGCTTGATATAGCAGCCCCAGTTGCCCGAGCTTTCGTCGCATTGGTACGCTTGCGAGTCGATTTTGTCCGTGGAATGCTTCGGGGTGTCGCTTTGATCGTCGGCACTTCAGCTTTGATCGTCGGCACTTCACTCGTAGCTCGGCCGATGACGGGCGAGGCGGATTTTCGAATGACAGGGCTACGGAGGGTTGGGCTGCTCCTCGAAACCGCGTCCGAGGCTTGTATCTCGACTCGCGTCAAGGCTACGAACGGTTCCTCTCGCACGTCCATCGCCAGAAGACTTGCCGGCGGATTGTAAGGCCGCCGACGTCCGTCAGCCGAAAGCGACTCTCGGTAGGTCTTGCCCGCGCGGTAATGGGCGATCAACCGATGGTACGGCTTATTCTGATCGGTCGCGTACGCCTTGGTTTGCCAGCGAACCGCTTCGTCGGCATTGCCTGCTTCGGCCAGCGCCGCCGCAAGCGTAAAGAAGTAAAACGCTTTGTTGTTCTTGGCTAGCTTGATCGCTTGCTGGGCATCCTTAACCGCCTGTTGCCCGTTGCGCACGCGCTCGTCCGGACAGGTTACGAGAAAGTTTGCCCGTTTTCGATAACCGATCGCGGCTTCAGGGTCGCGATCAATGGCTTGACCAAAGGCCCGTCGAGCGCTCTTGTACCAACCATCGCGAGCGAAGTTCCAGGCGATGCGTTGAAAGCGATCAGCCTCGATGGCCTGGGGCGACATGGGTTTTACTTCCATCCGGGACCCCAACACTCGTGTGGCTTCCGCTCTGATGGTCGGCTGACTCGCGCTGCGTTTTGGAACCGTCTTTCGCTGTAGCGATATCGTCGGCACTCTGCCGTTTGCAGGCCGTTGATCTGTGGTGTTCGTCGGTTCGGCCGCCACAGAGACTCTTGCGGCGACAAACCACGACAACACCGCGCCAACGCAACACAAACCAACACCAAAGCAGCACCGGTCGAGTTTCATCAGATCGTCCTTACTAACGAATACAACGAGTACGTTGCGCAGTTGCGCCACCGATCGTCGCATTGTAACGGGTCACCCGGCCCGCTGTCGACCAGAAAGTCGCTCGGGTGCGACCCGAACGCAATGGATTCCGAGTTCTGCCGAACGCGGCTATTTCCAAATCAAGCCGCGACGTTCTAACTAGACGGCTACGTCCGAAATTAGATGATCCAATGCCATTTCAAGAAAACACCCCGACTTCGACGGACGAAGCCGGGGCGTTTCGCTATTGAGTCAACTCAAGTCGACGGTCGATCTCCTTATCGGACCGCTTCATTAAGCATCTTTGTGTTCGGCACACTGTGACGATTCATCAGACCGTCTTCGTGGGTCTCGATGATCGTGGCCACGGGACCGACGTCCCGCACGGTGCCATCCATGCCGGCAACACTGACTTCGTCGCCGGCGTGAATCCGCTGACGCAGGTAATAGCCGGCCAAGATGCCGCCCATCACTTCGCGTCCGCCGAGGCCAAACGCCAGCGCGAATCCGACGGCCAGCGAACTGAACGCGATCAACACCAGCCGATTGAGCAATTCCAACTCGATGCCCAATTGATGCAACGCCGAAAATCCAATGATCAGCACGAGCACGTAGTAAACGCCCGTCGCCAGATATTCAGCGAACGAAATCCCCACGCGATCAGCACTGGTCGCGATCACGCCGCGGACAAAGCTGGCCAACAGCAGCCCGACGACCACCAGCACGGTGGCGACCAGCAGCTTGGGAATGTACTCGAACACCGGTTGCATCGCGGCCGAAACGGCCGGCAGTTCCATGACGTTAAACGCCGCCATCAGAAACAGACTCATTGACGACCAGAACATGATCAGGCCCATAATCGCCGGCACGCCGCGGATGATTCCGACCTGTTTCATCGAGGCGGCCAGACCACTTCGTTCGGCTGCCGTTTGCAGTCCGAGACGTTCGCTGACCGCGATCACAACGCGTCCGAGCGTGCGCGAGATGATGTAGCCCAGCACCAACACCACGACCATCGCGATCGCGTTGGGCGCAAAGTGGATGATCTCGGCGAATGCGTTTTGAAAACTGGTCACAAACGCCTCGCGCCATCCTGTGACCGTATCCGTTACCGTTGCTGCAAATAGACCGTTCATGAGGTCCCCCTTTCACGCTTGAGGAAGCGACATGTCTTGGCGCTCTCGGGCAGATCCGATCTGTCCCTTCGAGCCCCTCCACGACTGACTCCTTTGCTCCGCGACAACGAGCCGCGGTCGGATCAGTCCGCATCCTTGCTCTTTACTTCATAGCGCCCGGTGGCGCTCATCATTAACAGGCCGCCAACGGCCTGGAAAAAATGTAACATTGCGAACGGAATCGCCTTGACCATCAACTCGACCACGTGCGAAAACACCAAGGTTGCGTTCAATCGCCCATGCAGTCGCTGATCAAACTCCACCGGTGGCGGCGGGACTTCTGTTTCGCTCAGTTGGTCGAATAGGTCGGTGGCCATTGGTTTAACTCACCTGATCGGGATACAATTCTCGTAATCGTGCCCGCGCTCGACTGATTCGCATCTTGCACGCACTGACCGACATGTCGAACATCTCGGCCAGATCATCGTAACTGTGGGCTTCGGCATGTTTCATGATCAACATCGCTCGGTCTTCTTCGCTCAACACTTCGAGCATCTGCATCAAGTCAAGCGCCAGTGCGGTGTCGTCGGTCGCTCCGGCCTGTTGTGCTCGTCGTTCCTCTTCGGCCGCTTCGCCTTCGTGTCGTTGTCTTCGGCCGCGTCCCCGGCGTAGCGACAAACAGGTTCGCACGGCAATCGCATGGACCCAGGTCGAATACTTCGA
>Ga0114996_10004620_pt1 | contig 16438 bp, 17 predicted proteins | sample ArcticOcean_MG_C_4_FD_87039 | JGI IMG/M metagenome (GOLD analysis project Ga0114996, IMG submission 87039) | Marine microbial communities from western Arctic Ocean - ArcticOcean_MG_CB4_134 | ecosystem: Environmental > Aquatic > Marine > Oceanic | place: Arctic Ocean: Canada Basin | collected...
ACCGGGACAACCCGCAATGCCGGATATTGCTTCATAGAAGGTGGTGTACTTTTACTCCGGCCACTGGTGTGTTTTTACTCCGGCGTTGACACGCAGGCACGGCTTGCGGCCATGGCGCCCGTGCGCGATTGAACCACCGCTTCCGACGGCGAAAGCTCAGCCGCAGCCGGGCCATCCCTGGTAAAAATGTAGATAGATGTCGAGCGATGCAGACGAATGCGTATTTTTCTTCCGGGATTTACCATAATACCGGACGGGTGGGCTTAGAAGCTCTCCCTGGAATTGCGGATGATCTCGCCGGTGTCGCACGGCGGGTGAATGTCCGAGGCGGCCAGGATGATCCGTGGGGTATGCGGTTCCGGCACGCGCCCGGCGATCTCAAGAATAAGCTTGCGGCGGATGGCACGGGCGAAATCGTTGTAGGTATTGGCGACGATAATGAAGGACCCGAAGCCGCCGATGACGCAGTCGCGGTAATAATTGTCCAGATGCGGCATGGGCTTCATCCCGTAGCGGCTGACCCGGCCGTTGATGATCGGCAGGCCGTTAATGATAATCCCCTGTTTCCGCACCCGGTCGCGGGCCTGCACGATCAGGCCGCCGTCGTTGTTGGGGCCGTCGCCGGAAATATCGATGACCCGGCGTTTGCCCCGGTGCGGACTGAAGGCAAACAGGTCCAGCACGAAATCGACGGCACCGGATATGGAGGTCCACAATTCCACCCGAAGCGGGGCCTCGCTCAGATCGTCGGCGAACCCCTGCGCCGTCGGGGCGCTGTCGATCAGGGTCCAGTCGACGACGGTGTTTTTGGCGTGCTCGCCGGCCCATTCCACATAGGCCAGCGCGATACGCCCCCGGCGCCCGGATTGGATGGCGCGGATAAACTTGTCGCTCCTGATCGCCGCCACGTAACCGTCGCGCTGCAGTTGGGCTTCTTCGTCATCGACGCTGCCGGACACATCGACCGCCCGTATCAGTTCCAGATCAACGAGTTCGGCACGCGCCGGGAAAACCGACGCAACCAGGATGATTGCCGCCAAGAGGGTTCGCATCGCTCATTTAAACGGCTGGCAGCGGATGCCGTAAAGGGTTATCCCAAAGACAGGTGGGACAAAAGCTTATGAGTTTATCAAAGGTCAGCACGCTTATATTCGATATCTACGGCACCGTCGTCGATTGGCGCGCCACCATTGCCGAGGAAGGCCGGGCGCTGGGCCAAGACAAAGGCTTGCCCGACATCGACTGGGAGGCCTTCGCCAACGCCTGGCGGGCCGGATACCAACCGGCCATGGAGCGGGTCCGCACGGGCCAACAGCCGTGGACGACCAACGACACCCTGCAACGCGAAAGGCTTGACGAAATCGCCATCGAGTTCGGCATCGGTGTTTTGAGCGAATCTGAGAAGGACGCTTTCAACCAGGTCTGGCACCGGTTGAAACCGTGGCCGGATTCCATCGCCGGGCTGACACGGCTGAAAACCAAATTCACCATCGGCACGCTGTCCAACGGCAGCTTTTTTCTGCTCGCCAATATGGCCAAGCACAGCGGATTGCCGTGGGATTTCCTCCTGTCGGGAGACAATGTCCGGCATTTCAAGCCCGACCCGGAGACCTATCTCGGCGCCGTGGAGATGTTCGGCGGCGATGCGGGGACCGTGATGCTGGTGGCCGCCCATAACGACGACCTGGAGGCGGCGCGAAGCTTTGGGCTGAAAACCGCCTTCATCGCCAGGCCGACCGAGTACGGGCCGGACCAGAAAACCGACCTGAAGGCGGAAGACGATTGGGATGTCATTGCCGACAGTATCGAAGGCGTCGCCGACGCCCTGGGGGTGTAGGGAAAGAATGCAAACGGTTTACAGCAAACCACCTTCGTCTTCGCCGGTATCGACCCCCTCGAAAGCCTCGTCATCGCCTTCGCCGAACAGGTCTTCGACCAGGGCGAACTCCTTGCGCAGGCCGCGCGGGTCGAGCAGTTTCCTCTGCGCGCCGGCGGGGAAGTCGGTGAACATGATCAGTTTCTTGTCGATCAGGACCTCGATTAAATCCTCGATGACCCGGGCCAGGGCGAGATCGGATTCCATCCACTCGTTGCCGCCCTCGCCGCCGGCATTGGGCAGGTTTTTTTGGATGAAGGCCTTCAGCGCCGGATCGTCGGGCGCCACTTCCTGGCCGCCTTCCACCGCCTCGGTGTAAACGGCGAGGATATTTCCGTCAGCGTCTTTGTGGACAAAGGGCATGGACGCAGTGTAAACCGGGCTTGGCCGGGCCTTCAATCCCCGGTCTTGGTTCTGGCCGCCGCCACCAGGGCCAAGCCGATCAGGCTGACCGCGGCGAATAGTCCGAAGGTGGCCGTGTACTGACCGGTCAGCCCATAAAGTGCGGCAAAGGTCGCCGGGCCGATTACGACCCCGGTGTAGGTCGGCACCATGGCCCCGCCGGTGGCGTTGCTGACGCGGCCATCGGGCGCCAGGCGGGCGACCTCGGCCAGAAATACGCCGTTCCAGCCGATCGCCGAGAGCCCGAACAGGCACAACACGGCGGTGACCAGGATGGTGCTGCCGCCGGCTTCGAGAGACATCGTCAGGATGCCGGCGCAGGCCGAGATCAGGGCTACTATCATCAGCACACGATTGGCGTCCTTGAGCCAGTCGGCCATGCCGCCCCAGGACACACGGCCGATGACGCCGGCGACCTGCAGAACCGAAAGGATGATACCCGCCTGCACCAGACCGAACGCCAAGTCCTCGACCAGCATGGTCACGGCGAAGGCCGATAGGCTGATTTGAACGGCGGAAAAACAAAACGCAGAGAGGGAAATCAGCCGCAGCGCCGGATGCCTCCAGATTAGGCCTAAGTCGTCGGTGGGATTATGGCTGAAAGGCACGCTCGGGTCGCGGTCCCGGTCCCAGCGGTTACGCAGGGGCTGGATCAGGATGATAACGACTAAGGGTATGGCGGCGAGAATCAAAAAGGCCGACTGCCAGCCATGCATCAGGGCCAGGGACGGCGAGGCCAAACCGGCGCAGACGGCGCCCAAAGGCACGCCGGTTTGTTTGAGAGAGAAAATAAAGTTTCTGTTTTTCGGCTTGGAGACCCGCATCAAAAGTTGTGACGCGGACGGATTGGTCAGGCCGTAGCCTAAACCGACCAGGACCGAACCGATGGCGAAGGCGATCATGCTGGGCGCCGCCGACAGGGCCAAGCCGGAGCCTGCGAAGCCAAGCGCCATCTGGCTGGTCCGGAGCGCGCCCAGACGGCGGATCAGAACGCCGCCGACCAGGGACGTAACGATGGCGCCGAAATAGATCAGGCTGACCTGATAGCCGATCATCGACGCCGGAACCCCGAAGGCGCGGGCCAGTTCCGGGGCGATGGTGGCGGGAACCAGGGTGCACAGGGTCGCCAGCGCCTGGACCAGGGTCGTCACCGAAACCACCAGGGCGGTTGCCCGGCGCGGAATTCCTGCACTGGAATGTTGGCCGTTCATGACTCCCTTCCCTAACAAGGACGTTTATATGGTTGAAAAATACAGATGTCGGGCAAAAACAATACTCCCCCGGCAGGGCCGCCGCCGGGGGAGTATTAAAGGGTATTCGAGCGGCCCTCAACAAGGGCCTGAACGCGGGGTCCGGTTAACGGGCCGGACCCATCATTTGGTCCGCGGTCTGGACAACCTTGAAATTCATCTCGTAGGCCCGTTGCGCCGAAATCAAGGCGGCAATCTCGGAAATCGGGTCAACGTTGGAGGTCTCCAAAAAGCCCTGCATCAACGATCCATACCCCGGCCTGGAAGGGCTGTCGACGGTCGCCGGGCCCGACGCCTGGGTCGCCCGGAACAAGTTGTCGCCCATGGCCTCCAGTCCGCCTTGGCTGGGGAAGGTGGCGATCTGAATGGTGCCGACGTTGGCGGCCTCCTGTCCGGCTTCTTCGGTAACCAGAACCTCACCGGAAGAGTTGATGGTGACGTCGATGGCGCCTTCAGGAATGGTAATACCGGGCTGGATCGCAAAGCCGTCATAATTGACCAGTTGACCGGCCCCGTTTAGTTGAAACGAGCCATCGCGGGTGTAGGCTGTATCGCCATTAGGCAGCAGAACCTGAAAATACCCGTCGCCCTGAATGGCTATGTCAAAGGTGTTGGAAGTGGACGACAGAGATCCTTGTTCTGTAACCCGGTAGATGGAAGCCATGCGCACACCGTGGCCGCTTTCGATCCCCCCCCGGCACGGCGTTGCCGGCCTTGGACGAACGCGATGGTTTGCGCTCAGCCACGTCGTAGATCAGATCGGAAAATTCCGTCCGCCGGCGCTGGTATCCGGTGGTGTTCATATTGGCCAGGTTATTGGCCACGACTTCGGTATTGTATTGCTGCGCCATCATTCCCGATGCCGCTATTCGTAATGCTTTCATTGGTCCCGGCCTTCTTCTTGTTCCCGTTTTTGCTTTCTCACACCGGATTGTTTCCGGCGTTCGTTGCCAATTTAACAGCAGGATGCATGCCAAACAGAAGAAGCTATTTATTTCAAATGGTTATGGGGCATTTTCAGGCGCTCCGGCGCTCTTTCGCGAAGCGCCTCGGCAGGCCCTCTGCCCGGCAACTATTTCCGGGCCATGGGGAACTCTTAAAAGCCATTATATTTCAATGATTTTACCGTCTTCAGCGGATTCAAAATCAAGGATTTTGACCCGTTCCAGCATATCTTCGTCCATGTGGGTCAAAATCAGCCGTTTCGGGGAAATTTCATCGAGATGGTCCATCAAGGTCACCAGGTTCATATGATTATTCACCGGCTTGTCATAGAAATGCGCCTCGGCAATGAACACATCGGCCCCGGACGCCGCCTTGGCCAGACCCTGGGACCAGTTGCCGTCTCCGGAATAAGTCACAATTTTGCCATCCACCGTAACCCTGAGCGCACACGCCGGCCCCTCGCCCGCACTGTGCGCCGCCTGATAGGGCATTACCGATACGGTATCGGAGCGCCAAACTTGTTCGACCTCGTATTCTTCAAAGCGCAAGTCAAACCGCCACGGATTGTTTTCCGCCCCGGGATACAAAACACGGAGCGATTCCATAACCCGTTGCTCAGTCGTCCTGGGCCCGACAATCAAAAGCGGTCGCTCTCTCTTCGATGCGGAATGGGCATGCACGAGAAGAAACGCCACGCCTCCGAAGTGGTCGCCGTGCAGATGGGTCAGCAAGATCAGATCGATGGAATTGGGATCGACGCCCCACTTATTCATAGCGACCAGCGACGTTGCCCCGCAATCGATCAGAAACCGGCTATCGGCAGAATCAACCATAAAGCACGTATTAAACCGCCCGCCGGAACCGAACGCATCGCCACAACCGATAAATTGGATTTTCATATTCTATCCTCTTATTCAATTCTGCTGGCGAACATGGCCGGCGAAACTCTGGGCTTCGATGAACACCCGCTTAACTTCCGGATGGGCGGTTTTGATTTTACTCTCCATCTCGCTGACATGGCGCTCCACATCGTCGGCGCTCAGACTACCGGAAAAATCCAGGCTGATGGTTACCAAAACGTCGTCGGGTCCCAATTGCATGGTCAGAAATTCGTTAACGGTGGTGTCCGCGGAATGACTTTCGATAAGGGTACGGAGGCTTTCAACCACCTCCTCGGACGCACTTTCCCCGACCAGAAGCCCCTTGCATTCATAGGCCAGAAGGGCGGCGACGATGGCGAGGATGACACCAATGACGATCGACGCCGCGCCGTCCATCCATACCAACCCTGTCACCTGGCCCAGCCAAATGCCGGTAAAGGCGACGACAATGCCCGCCATTGCCGCCGTGTCTTCAAACAAAACCGTGAACAGGGCCGGATCCTTACTTCTCCGCACGGCCTCGAAATAACCTAACGCTCCCTTTACACGGGTAAATTCCCGTAAGGCCATCCACCAAGCACCGGCCTCGAACACAAATGCTACGCCGAGGACGATATAGTTGACGAAAGCATCATTGACAGGCGTGGGTTTAAGAAGCTTATGCACGCCTTCGTAAACGGACACCCCGGAGCCGACGGCGAATATCAGAACGGCGACGATAAAGGCCCAGAAATAGATTTCCCGCGCGTAGCCAAAGGGATGTATTTTGTCGGCGGGACGGTTTGAGCGTTGAATGCCATACAACAACAAGGCCTGATTGCAGGTATCGACAACAGAATGAATGCCTTCGCTCATCATCGCCGAGGAACCGGTATACATCGAAGCGGCGAATTTAGTGACCGAGATCAATCCGTTGCCGACGAGCGCCGCGATTACAACTTTTGTCGAACCGGAAGCAGCCATTCCTAACGCCCCTCGCGGTGCCAAGCCGCCATTAATCCACCCAATACCAAAATCATAACCAATATTCCAGGCAACAGAGGAGCCTGTACAAGACCCGAGACCACAAAGGACCGGTTAGCGATAAGGCCTGCCCAACCGTCCCCGTGAGAATCCCGCTCCGGCCGGGTGCGCCTAAAATCGGGAATCCCCTTGTCTATCCAGTACACACCCCCGCCGCTGGCCTTGGCCACAGCTTTAACCTTCCCGGCACTGGCACGCAGATCCCTTAATTCCAGGGGATTAAGCGCCCCCATGGTCGCTAACGCCGTCACTATACCATCCGAAACCCGGTAAAGACCCGGTCCTGCGGCCTTCATTACCGCACGGGCGGTGCCGTTTTTGGTGTCTTCCAGATCAAGCGTCCGGGTTTCTCCCGATGGAAGGGTAACCGTCACCTTGGCCGCTACGATATCCAAACTGCGCCGCTCAACGTACAAACGCCCGCCCCGAATATCCGCTTTCAGACTTTCTTCTTCGAGGTCTGGCTCTCTCATCAACCAATGGGCCAGCCGGCGCAGTAATTCCGCCTGAGGGCCACCACCTTCGAAACCGCGCGCCCACAACCAGATATGATCACTCAGCAATTCCGCAATACGTCCCTTACCCTTGCGTTCCAGCAACAACAGGGGCCTGTCGTCTATCCCCCGCATCAATACCAGACCGGATCTGGCGGCGGCTTCGATCTGGCGGAACCAGCGGCCCCAGGTTGGTTTCTTTGCATCCGAACGGGGCAAACCCACCGTCACTGGATGGCGCCGGCCGATATCTGTCAGACGCGGACGGAACCCCCCTTCAAGAACTTTTCCCGTCGGCGGGGCAGGTATGATTTTACCCAACGGGGTCTGAAACAACGACCTGAGAGAAGCAAATTCCGGCCCCAAGGCTAAAAGCAGAGCACCGCCGCCCTGAACAAATTCTACGATATTATTCATATAGGACGGCGGCAGCACGTCGCGCACGACATACCGGTCAAAAACAATCAGATCGAATTCCGGGAGCTTTATTTCGAACAGTTCCTGGATGGGAAACGCAATCAAAGCCAGTTCCCGCAAGGGCGTATAATCGTCCTTTTCGGGAGGCCGCAGAATGGTGAAATGGACAAGGTCCACCGACGGGTCGGATTTCAGCAGATTGCGCCAAGTGCGTTCCCCGGCATGGGGCTGCCCGGATACCAGAAGCACCCGAAGCCGGTCGCGCACGCCATTGATTTTCACCAGGGCCCGGTTATTGACCGTAGACAATTCTTCCGGCGCGGCATCGACGATTAATTCGGCCACTGTCGGGCCGGCGTGTTCCAGCTTGAATTTGAACTCCCCGCTGCGGCCAATTGGAATTTTCGCGACAATTTCCTGATTTTCATCGTACCGAAGGCGCACCCCGGCCAACCGTCCGGAAAAGGATCCGGCTTTTTGCCCCAGACGATCCTCAACCCGGTAACGAATCGTCACTTCATTGCCGACGATGCCGTAACCTGGGGCTTGTTCGATCACCAGACGGCGATCTGATTCATTCGGCTTTCCGGTCAACAGAACATGCACAGGTCCCGATATGGCCAAGGGCTTATTTTTACTTAACTTCGGAACGTCGTGAATTTGACCATCCGAAATCAGCACCGCACCGGCAAACCGCTGCCGGGGAATTTTCGCCGTCTCCCGCGCCAGGGCGGAAAACATGCGGGTCCCTCCATCCTTGCTGGCATCATGGGTTGCACCGGAATTTTGCAAGCCGTCTTCCAGGCGATCCGATACCTCGATGATGCGAACATCCAAATCATCAAACCGGGACAGCTGTTCCCGGACCATGGCCAGAGCGGCATCCGTTTGTCCGCGCCGGTCGCCGACGTCCTGGCTGGATGAACGGTCAACGGCAAGAACGGCGATATCGCGTTGGGTTTGGCGCTCCTCGCGCACCGCCTGAGGATTGGCCAGCGCCGCTACAAGTACCAACAAAACCAAAACCCGAAGAAGCCATCCACGGCCACCCCGCAATAAGGCCACCCCGGCAAGGAACAATCCCACCGCCGCCAGCCCAGCGATCAGTTCCAAAGGCACCAAAGGCGCTAGAAAAAAACTGTTGGTCATTTCCCAAGCCTTTTCATGATTTCAGGCACATGAACCTGGTCCGATTTGTAGTTACCGGTCAGCGTATACATGATCAGATTGACCCCGAACCGGTAGGACATCTCGCGTTGACGCTCGCCGCCGGGAACCACCGGATAAATGGGCCGTTGCGCATCATCCATGGCCCAGGCCGCAGCCCAGTCGTTACCGCCGGCGATGACCGGGGAAACACCGTCATTGACCCGCTCACCAGCCCGTTCCACCCATAACGAACCACTATTCCAGCGGCCGGGAAAATTCTTGATCAGATAAAAAGCCTTGGTCAGTACATGACCAGGGCCGACCGGAACCAGCGGCGGAATGTCCAGGCTGCGGGCTAATTGCCTGAGCACCCCGGTGTCGGCGCCGCCTTCGGCGCTACGGGTATCGAACAAAATTGTACCGCCGTTCCTGAGGTATTTGTTGACATTGGACCGGGCAGATTCGGAAAACTGTATGCTGTCAAAAGTCACCGGCCAATACAACAATGGGAAAAACACCAGTTCGTCGCGCGCTGGGTCGACGCCTTGGGGTGGCCCCAGCTCGGCCGCCGTGCGGCGGCGCAAGATGACATTAAGGCCCGTCAACCCCGCCTTACTAATATCGTCGATTTTCCCGTCACCGGTAATGACGTAAGCTAGACGGGTTTCCAGGCTGTTGCCGAGGGCAAAGGAATCCGGGCCTGCCGCCTTAGCGCTACCGGCCCCGGCTAAAACCAAGACCATGATGGATAATGGCGCAACCCGTCGGTTGAAATACAGCAATCCCATGAGTTGGAGGCTAGCCATGAAGTCGATCAGCGCCAAAATCAGCGCCCCCGTCAACAGCCCCGGTCGGAAGTCCAGTTCCGCCGCTTTGCCGTAAAAAGCCCGCGATACGCCCGATGGCAATGGGCCTATGGGTTTAACCGGAGCCAGCCCGGCCGAAAGGTTGAGTGCCCGACGCGATGCTTTGGGGCCGTAATATCCCGGCGGATGAACCGACGAGACATTGGTAGCTACGAAATTTTCGGCGGCGATGGCCTGGGCATTAGCAGCGGCGGGGCCCATTCGCCCAAACCCGTCCAGGCTGAATAACGGTTCAAGCGGCGGACGAGCACCCTCAATTTCACCGGCGACCCTCCCTTCAACTCCCTGGCTGAGCGCCACCAGACGACGCAGCATTTCCACGAACAAACCTGACAGCGGCAATGACGACCATTGCGCGTTGGCTGTGGTGTGGACCAGAACCAGCCAACCCTTGCCTCTGCGTTCCGCCGTCACCAAAGGAGTGCCGTCATCCAACCGGGCCCAGGTCTTGTCGGAGAGATCAAGGGCAGGTTGCGCCAATACCTGGCGCGATACGGTGACATCATCCGGCACGGAAAAACCAAAAAACGGACTGTTCGGCTCAAAGGGTGCCAGCTTTGCCGGTTCGCGCCACGACATGGCACCGCCGATCACCCGGTCCCCCTGCCTGAGCTGAACCGGCAACAAAAGACCATCCCCCTCGGCCTCTCCGCCGCCATTATCCGCGGTCGCCTTAGCCAATAAGGGACCGGCAAATCGGACCGAAACGCCGCCGGCCTCGATCCAGCGCTCAAAGGTTTTACGATCGGATTTTTCCAACCGACCGGGATCGGCAAGGATCATCACCGACAACGGCCTTTTCAACAGGTCTGCAATTCGACCCTTGCGGAGTTCGGTAAACGGACGCAAGGCCCGTTCAAGGTAATACAGATCGCTTAACAACGGCTGATCCCCGGTGGCGCCAATCCCGGACACCAACCCGACCGGGCGGCGACGCCATCTCTCGTCGGTCAATACAACGGCACCCGCGGTATCAGCATTTTCGATGTCCAGCCGTTGCAACCGATTGAGTAATTCCGTCGGCAAGGTCAGCCCAACCTCGGCCCGGGTGCGGCCGGCGGCAAACGTCATCGGCTCACGCGTCAGCAATCGCCCATGGTCATCCAGGGCGCGGATCCAAATCGACAACAGGCCATCCGCCGTGGGTCGTTCGGCCACCAAGGTGAGGGTTCCGCCATCGGCGACGGGCGGTTTCAGAACAAGCGCGTGGCGTCCCGGAGGATCGCTCACCACCGAGACCCCGCCCAGCCGTTGCAACGCCCCGGTCAAATCCGCCATGCCCCGGACTGCCTCTCCTGACATTTCTTCCAGTCCATCACTCAGCCAGATCACATCTCCGGGCCGGGTATTGGTCAGACCATAGAATCGTAACAGAGGCGCCAGCGCACGGGTCCGGTCCGTCAGCCAGGGTTTTGGCTGCAGCCCTTCAACCCGAGTGCGCGCCTCGGAGGCCGGCATAAGCCTGATAACAGGGTCCGGGCCGCCAGTGACAGTCCCCGCCGTGGTAATCACCACCATGGGCCGGGATTCCCGTTCGGCCTGATCGGTAATCCCCGTTACCATGGCCTTGCGCGCCGTCCAATTGGACGCCGCCGCCCAGCCATCATCGATAATGACGATGACCGGCCCCTTTCCCGTCAGCCGGGCCCCGGCATTCAGTAACGGATGCGCCGCCGCCAGGATAACCAAGGCTGCCAGGACAAGACGCAAGATCAATAGCCATAGAGGCGTTTTGGCGGCGCTTTCCTCTCGCGCGCCTAGCCCCATCAACAACCGCACCGGCGGAAATGCGATAATCGTCGGCAGCGGAGGCGTCAGGCGTAACAGCCACCAGATAACCGGCAACGCCAACAGCCCCGCCAAGGCCCAGGGAAACGCGAAAGAAACGGGTCCCAGGGCTATCATTGGTTATCGTCCGGCCGTTTCCGACAACACCAGATAAAGCGCCATGAGCGAGGCTTCCGGCGAATGATCCGTATGGTGGACGGCGTAGCTCCAACCAAAGGATTTACTCACGTCCTGGACGCCCTGATTGTGCCCCTCAAGACGGTGAATGTATTTGTCGCGCATGGATTCCACTCGGCCGATCAAAACGTCGCCTTCGCCTTCCAGGCCATCGAACCGAACACGGCCAGAGAACGGCAGAGTTTCCTCGGCCGGGTCGAGCACCTGAACCAGATGCCCACGGACTCCCTGGTTGGCGAAGGCGCCGATGGCGCGGCGCAGGTCTTCCAGCGGCGACAGAAAATCGCCGATCATAACCACCCGGCCGTAGCGGGGTAGGGTTTCATACGCCGGCAGGCCGCCGGTCCGGGACACGTTTGCGCCCACACCATCGCCGTTTTTCGTTTGCGCTTCGATCATGGACCACAGTTTCAGCAACATGCCGCGTCCCGATGACGGCGTCATCCCGGTGCCCAGAAGCGCCACGTGTTCACCGCCCCGGATCAACAGCGACGCCAGCGCCAGCAACAAAAGATCAGCGCGCTCGTTCTTATCGGGCAGAAACTCCGACGAGCGATACGCCATGGAAGGCGAGCCGTCGCGCCACAACCACACGCTTTGCGCCGCTTCCCATTCATTTTCGCGGACGTAAACGGGTTCCGACTTCGCCGATTGGCGCCAATCGATCAACTGGGTCGAGTCGCCGTAACCGTAGCGGCGGAATTGCCAGAAGGTTTCCCCCTGACCGACGCGCCGGCGTCCGTGCACGCCCTGGGATATCGTCGCCGCGACCCGTTCAGCGGCGACCATCAAAGGCGGCAGATGGGCGGCCAGTTCCTCCGCCTTTTGATGGGTGTCCCGGGATTTCGAGCGGTATGGGCGGCTGGGCGTTATCATCGTTTAATAATACCAGGGATCAGGCGACCCGCTCACACATCCTGTCGATGATGCGCCCCAGCGTGACGCCTTCGGCGCGGGCCGAGAAGGTCAGGGCCATGCGGTGGCGCAGGATCGGATGGGCCAGCGCCAGGACGTCGTCGATGCTGGGAGCAAGGCGGCCTTCGATAACGGCACGGGCACGCACACCCAGCATCAAGGCCTGGGTGGCGCGCGGCCCCGGTCCCCAGGACACGTGGTTTTGCACGTCGACGATATCGCTGCCTTCGGGCCGGCCGGCGCGAACCATTTCCAGGATCGCCTCGGCGACGCTTTCGCCGACGGGCACCTGGCGGATCAGTTTCTGGGCTTCGATCAGGGTATCGGCGTTCATCACCTTGGCCGGGGATGCTTCGGGCGCGCCGGTCGTGCGAATCATAATCTGGCGTTCGGCGTCAATGTCGGGATAGTCCACATCCACCTGCATGAAAAAACGGTCCAGTTGGGCTTCCGGCAGCGGATAGGTGCCTTCCAATTCCAACGGGTTTTGGGTCGCCAGCACATGAAAGGGAACCGGCAGGTCGTGATAATGCCCGGCGACGGAGACCCGGTGTTCCTGCATGGCCTGCAGCAAAGCCGACTGGGTTCTCGGGCTGGCGCGGTTGATCTCATCGGCCAACAGCAACTGGCAGAACACCGGCCCCTTGATGAAACGAAACGAGCGTTGACCGGTGTCCGATTCCTCGAGAACTTCGGAACCCAGAATATCCGACGGCATCAAATCCGGCGTGAATTGCAGGCGCCGGTCATCGAGCCCGAAAACCGTGCCAAGGGTTTCCACGAGCCGGGTCTTGCCCAGCCCCGGAACGCCGATCAGCAATAAATGACCACCGGCCAGAATAGTGATAAGAGTTTCTTCGATCACACGGTCTTGGCCGAAAATGACCTTGCCGATGCCACCCCGCGCCGCGCTGATATCGCGCCCCAGTTTATCAATGGCGTCGATAAGCGTGTTCAAATTGTCTACACTCTTTTTGGCCTTGGGTTTCCTGTTGGTTTTTGTTTCTGATTTTTTCTTCTTTTTGACGGCTGTTGACACTGTGCGCTCTCCTCCGCTTTCCATCCGGCTATGATACTATGAGTAAAAACCAAAACGTACCTATCAATTTATCGTCATTGTCCAAAGATTCCGCCGGCGCACATTCGCCGGCCGGACCCCGCGGGATGACCCCGAGACCGGGCCAGACGGTTTGCGGCGACATTGATATGCGGATCGACCGCAACGGAGCCTGGTTTCATCACGGCTCTCCCATCGGCCGCAAGGAACTTGTGAAACTTTTCGCAAGCGTCCTCCGGCGCGACGACGACGGCGATTACTGGCTGATCACGCCTGCCGAAATGGCCCGCATCGAGGTCGAGGACGCGCCGTTCATGGCCGTCAAACTGACTACGTCGGGCGACGGGGCCGATCAAATCCTTTCCCTGCGAACCAATGTGGATGCCACCGTCACCGTCGATAGCGACCATCCCATCCGCGTCGATATGGACCCTGATACCGGCGAGCCGTCGCCTTATGTGGTCCTGGACGGCGCCGTCGAGGCAAAAATTTCCCGCGCCGTCTATTATGAGTTGGTATCCATGGGCGTCGAAAACAATCATAACAGCGACCTCCTTGGTGTCTGGAGCAGCGGCATATTCTTCTCCTTAGGGTCCCTGGGCCATTTGGACGCCGAGGCATGACCTTGACGCCAGAACAAATCATCGGGCGGCTGGACCGCCAACCCGGCGACCTTCCGCCCATTCGCGGCGATCACGACCTCAACCCGGGCATGACCTCTGCCCGCATCCTGACCCCGGCGGCTGTCCTGGTCGGGCTGGTCAACCACCCGGACGGCCTGACCGTTCTGCTGACCCAGCGCACCGACCACCTGCATCATCACCCCGGACAAATCAGCTTTCCCGGCGGGCACATGGCCCCGGGCGATGACAGCCCGGAAGACACGGCGCTGCGCGAGACAGAGGAAGAGGTCGGGCTCAACCGCCGTCATGTGACCCCCATCGGCCGGTTGGGCGAATACGTCACCCGCACCGGATTTTCCGTCATCCCCGTGGTCGCCTTTATCGAGCCGCCTTTCCAGCTCAACCCGGACACCTTCGAGGTCGAAGAGGTCTTCGAGGTGCCGCTGGCGTTTCTGCTCGACCCGGCCAACCACGAACGCCACAGCCGCGAATTCGAAGGCCACACACGCGAGTTTCACGCCATGCCCTTTGAGGACTATTATATATGGGGGGCTACGGCCGGTATGTTAATCAACCTGTATGAGGTTCTGCACCCGAAATGATCCGTATGTTCTTCACCTATATACTGCCGCTGGCATTGCCGACGCTGATTTACGTGCTGTGGGTCTGGAACGCGCGGCGCAAGCACGACCCCGATGGCGAAGACACCCTGCCGGGGCTGCGCCGGGATCCGTTGTTCTGGTGTCTGGCGTCGGGAATCGTGATGATGATCGCGGGGCTGGTAACCCTCGCCCTGATGGCCGGCGACCCGCCCGACAGCGGCACGTATCAGTCGCCGCGCCTCGAGGGCGATAAAATTCTGCCGCCCAGCTACAAAAAGAATTAGCCCTAAGGATCGGTGATGGTATCGCTCTACGCCTCGGAAGGACCGACGGGCAAGCTTTCGCCGCAATGGTGGATGGACGCGCCGCAAACCAAGGCGGTGATTGCCGCCTTGACGGCCAGCGGCGCCGATGTCCGTTTCGTCGGCGGTTGTGTGCGCGACGCCCTGGCGCAAAGGCTGCCGCAGGAATCCGAAGACAAACCCGCAGGTGAAACCGGGGCGGGCAAACAGGACATCGACATCGCCACCCCGGACGCGCCGGAAACCGTCACCCAATTTTTGGCCGACGCCGGCATCAAGGTTATCCCCACCGGCATCAAGCACGGCACCGTCACCGCCATTATTGATGACATGAAATTCGAAATCACCACCCTTCGCCGCGACGTGGAAACCGATGGCCGCCGCGCGGTTGTCGCCTTTACCGACGACTGGCTGGTCGATGCCGGGCGGCGGGATTTTACCTTCAACGCCCTGTCGGCGACGCCCGGCGGCGATGTCTACGACCCCTATGACGGGATCAGCGATCTGGCGCACGGCGTGGTCCGCTTCGTCGGCCTGGCCGATGAGAGGATAGTCGAAGACGTGCTGCGGATTCTGCGCTTCTTCCGCTTTTTCGGCTATTACGGACGCCCGCCGGCGGACACCGACGCGCTGGCTGCGTGCCGCACTCACGCCGATAAGTTGCCCGGCCTGTCCGGCGAAAGGGTGCGCGACGAGATGTTCAAAATCCTGCTGGTCCCGGAACCGGCGGACCTGGCTGTGCTGATGCGCGGCACGGGAGTGTTTGATCACATCGCACCGGAAGCCAGCGACAGCGGGCGTTTGCGCATGACCGGCTGGCTGGAAACCCGCGCCATCCGGATGGCCTCGGTAACGCCGGACCCGTTGCGCCGGCTGGCCGCGCTTATGGACACCGATGCCGAGGGCGCCGAAACCCTGGCCCGGCGCTGGCGCCTGTCCAACCGGGAAACCCTGCGTCTGATCACCATAGCATCGCCGCCGGTAGACCTGGACCCGGACATGGACGCCGCCGACCTCAAGCGCGCGCTGCATCAACTCGGCCCCGATATGGGGCGCGATCTGGCGCTGCTGGCGTGGGCCGGAGACCTGGCCATCACGCCGCGCCTGCCCAAGAAACGCACCGACGGCTGGATCGCCACCCTGGAAGCCTGCGACGGCTGGCTCGATGTGACATTCCCGTTGAGCGGAGCCGATATCGCCACCCTCGGAATTCCCCAAGGCCCCCGCGTCGGCGACCTGCTGGCAAGCGTCGAGATCTGGTGGGAACAAGGCGGTTACACAGCCGATAGGGACGCTTGTCTGGCGCGCTTGAAATCCCTGGTCGAGGAAACCTAAGGCGCGCGAGGTGGCGGCTGGAAAATATAAACATTTGTCGGCATCCATCATCATTTATCTACATTCCGCCAAAGCCCCGCCGGTCGTCCAAATGTCGTCCGCATGTCGTCATTTTTGATCCCCAAAATTGGCATAACCTATTGAATTATCAGAACTCATGGCCTCAAAATGGGAGAAAATGTCGTCATTTGTCGTCATTTCCCCCTGCAACCCCCAAAACCGGCGCGATGCCGGGCCGCACCCGGCATCTAAGACCGGATGGCAAAATCGTTCCTGACCATGGTTGCATAAAAAATCAAAAGAATTCATGATTTTATTCCGTAATTATTTATAATA
>Ga0114996_10004622_pt1 | contig 16432 bp, 14 predicted proteins | sample ArcticOcean_MG_C_4_FD_87039 | JGI IMG/M metagenome (GOLD analysis project Ga0114996, IMG submission 87039) | Marine microbial communities from western Arctic Ocean - ArcticOcean_MG_CB4_134 | ecosystem: Environmental > Aquatic > Marine > Oceanic | place: Arctic Ocean: Canada Basin | collected...
GACCTGGGCGGGCTCTATTTCGAGGTGAATGACTTTGGCCTGCGGGGCGAAGGAGCCGGGCCGGCCGATGACACGGTCGTCGAAACGCATGCCCACCGCGAAAATGACGTCGCACTCGCATGTGGCGATATTGTTGGCGTACATGCCGTGCATGCCGAGCATGCCCATGGCCAGGGGGTGGTGCCGGGGGAAAGAGCCGGTGCCGTGAAGAGTGTTGATGACTGGGATGTTTGCCGTTTCTGCCAGGGCCTGGAGATCTGCGGAGGCGCGGGAAAGGTGGACGCCGTTCCCGGCGAGGATAAGCGGCCGCTCCGCCTCGTTCAGGAGCTGGGCGGCCTTCGCGATTGCCGTTGCAGACGGGTTGTCGGGAGGTTTTGGCCCGGATGCCGAAGCGGTGGAGTAGCTGAAGTCGGCCAATTCGGCTTGGACGTCTTTGGGCACGTCGATAAGTACGGGGCCGGGGCGTCCTTCGCTGGCCACTTGGAAGGCTTCATGAATGATGGATCCGATGTCCTTGGGGTCCATGACCAGGTAGACTTTTTTGAGAAGAGGTCCAGCCATTCCGGTGGTGTCGCACTCCTGAAAGGCCTCGGTGCCCAGGAAGGGACGTGCGACCTGACCGGTGATGGCCACGATGGGAGTGGAGTCCATTTTCGCGTCGGCCAACCCGGTGAGGAGGTTGGTGGCGCCAGGGCCGGAAGTGGAGACGCAAACGCCCACACGTCCGGTGGTGCGCGCGTAAGCGGCTGCAGCGTGTGACGCGGCTTGTTCATGCCTCATGAGCACGTGGCGGAGCTGGGGGTAGTGCCAGAGGGCGTCGTAGAAGGGGAGGATCGCGCCGCCGGGAATGCCGAAGATGGTGTCAACGCCCTCGCGCAGAAGGGACTCGCAGATGGCCCGGGCACCCAGTAGCTGTTCGGACATGAGGCTCCCCTAAAGAAAGGCCCGTCCGTGGGAGGGACGGGTCCCGATGCGGGCCACCTGGCGGATGCATGCCCTGAGTAGGGTGCGGCTTCGGTGAATTTACCGCATAACGACCCTGCTACGGTACCATTCGGTGGTTTCAACTGTCAATAATTCCAGCCTTTGGCCAGGCCCCCTTTTTGCACCGCCGGTTTCTCTACTTGGCGCGTTTTGGCCGAAGCCCTGGAAGAACTTTCCCCAAAGGGAACCCGTGAAGATGCTGACATCTCGTGGCAAGTTGCCGTACCAGATGGAGGGCGTTATAGGACAGTATGTTGAACTGGGTGGAGCCGACCCATAGCGCCTTTTTGCCTGGGTAAATCGTAAAGAAAGAATAGGAATGTTAGTCACGTATGCCAAGGGTATCCATCGAAGGACATATCTGAAACATTTGCTTTAGATGGTATTAGACTGATTCCTGAGATCTAAGCATATACAAAAACGATCCGAACTAGGACATAGGCCGTTGATATGTAGCGGCAAAGCACACATAAGCATCGACGGGCTTTGCGACTGGTACTGGTCGACTCTTTTCGGACCGTCTTCAATTTAGCCCGCAGCCACGGCTGTTCATCTTTATGCCGGTGGGTCTGGTGGCGGAGGTACGGCCGGAAATCCTTTTGTAATCGCTGTTTGCGGACCCGGGAGGAGACGCGATGGTGGTTAGCAGGCTCGACACTGGGCACGGGCCTCACTAGATCTGGGTGCGGATTGTGCCGAGGGAGGCTGGCTAAGGGAGTGTGTCCCGCTCCTCTCGGGAAAGGGTGTTCATCCCCGGGATAGGGTGCTCAATCACACGGGCGGCAGCTACCGCTTTTGCAGCGGCGTCTAGGTGGACCGGCTGGTCGTCGAAGTAGATGTGGGGCTTGAAGGACTCCAAGACCTTGGCTTTGCTTACGCCACCCATGAAGAAGGACTCGTTGACGGTTACACCCCAAGCACCGAGGGTCTTGATTAGCCGCATGTGGGCCGGAGCGCCCCGGGCGGTCACCAATGCAGTGCGGATAGGCGACTCGTGTTCGGGAAACTGCTTCTGGATGGAGCTGATGGCCCGGAGCAGACCCGCGAAGGGTCCAGGCGGCATGGGGATGTCTTCCATCTGGGATTCATGGGCGTGAAAGGCGTCGATGCCTTCTTTTTGGAAGATGCGCTCCGATTCGCTTCCAAAGAGAACGGCGTCTCCGTCAAAGGCGATGCGAACCTGAGAGACATCCTGTTGCTGCACATCGGGTGGCGGGTAAACCAACGCAGCCGCGAACCCAGCCTCGAGGGCGGCGCGCACACCTTCTTGCTGGGCGGAGAGGAAGAGGTCGCAGGAGAAGGATTCTAAATAACGATAGGGGTCGCTGCCGTCGGTGAAAGCCATGCGGGAGATGTCCAGACGCTGGGTTTCGATGGACTTGATGAGGCGTAGACCGGATTCAGAATCGTTTCGGGTAAGGAGCACCACTTCGACCAATGGCCCCTGGCCGAGTTGGTTCAGGGCCAACAAGGCTCGAACCAGGGGCAGGCCGGTTCCCGGTTTCAGAGGCGTATCGATGTTTTTCAACTGGTGAGCACGGTAAGCTGCCAGCCCATCTTGTTCGAAGATACGGTGGGCCTGGGCGAGGTCAAAGAGCGCTCTTCCCGTTATTGCCACCACCAGCTTATCGTCGAGCGAGTATGGCATGGAGCGAGTATACCGGCTTAGTCCCATGCCTGGTATGGTGCGTTGCCGCGAGGAGGTACGAGATGACAGAGGATATTATTACGACCGCCGATATGAATGAGGTCTACGAGGTGACCGATGAGCTTGGTATCGATAGGGAGTCGCTACGGGTGGAGCTGACCAAGGAGGATCCAGGCTCGGTCGGCAAGGGTAAAGGCGATTTGGGCCATGGTGGGGGTGAGGTGTTGGAGATTGTACTGCCTTTGTCGCTCCCCCTTCGCCAATGGCTGCCGACTCTCCGGGCCGAGCTGGAGAGGCTCCAGTGATCGAGGGTGTGCCGGCCCAGGCACCAGCATTGGCTGACTGGCCTTGCTGTGATAGCCTTCCGGCTCGAAAGCTGAGAGGAGGTGCGTAGATGAATGTGATTACCCATCAAGAGGTGCTGAAGGGGATTGAGGCGGGGCTAGCGGTGGCGCAGGAACGAGGCGTATTGCTGGGCTTGGCCATCGTGGATGAGGGTGGCAACCTTATCGGTGCGGTGAGCATGCTTGGCTCAGGATATCCGTGGATATGCGATGACGCCCGGGGCAAGGCTATGGCGACCGTATTTTGGAAGGGGACGCTCAGCGGGGAGATGCAGGAGCGCGCTGGTAGTCCGATGATGACCTGGCTGAACAATCACTACGGCGGTCGACTCAACTTCCTGCGGGGCGCTGTCCCCATCATGCGCAACGGCGAGCTGATCGGAGCGGCAGGCGCGGGGGGCGGGCCAACGGAGATTGACGAGGCGGTGGCATGGGCGATGTCCCATTCCATTGGTGACTAGGGCCCGCGACAGATGGCGCTAGCAAAAACGGGATTACCTGGGAGGCATGAATGAGCGTCACGCATGATGAGGCACGGCTGATTCTGGATACGTGCGTTGCCAAGGCAGATGAGATGAGCTTGAAGGTCGGGATTGCCGTGGTGGACGAGCATGCCAAGCTTCAGGCTCTAATTGTGATGTCCGGGGCGCGATATGAGTTCTTGGCGGAAGCGGCTGCGGGCAAGGCCATGGCAAGCGTCGTTTGGGGGGGGCAGTTTAGCGGCGCTCTCAATGAGCGGGGAAGCTCGCCCATGTTCGTGGCGGTGAATAAGGTCTATGGCGAGCGGTTGTTCTATCAGCAGGGCGCGGTTCCTATCAAGCGAGGCGACGTGGTTGTCGGGGCCGTGGGTGTGGGTGGGGCTGCGTCGCAGCAAGACGAGGATATTGCCGCAGCCGGCGCGGCCATAGTGGTTGGCTAAGCCCTGTCGTAGGTGGGGGAGGGCAACGCCCTCTAGCACGCAGAGCGGAAATTGGATAACGTGGGGTGTGTAAATAGCCCACGCCGCTTGGTTGAAGGGAGCGTATCCATGGCCAGAGAAGAAATCGAAGGTATTGTCCGCCGAGTCGATATAGCCAACGGGATGGTGACCCTGGTTAGCGGTGGTCTGCGTACTGTGGTCATCCCCTTTGACCTAGACCCGTTTACGCCCGACTACCGGACCTATATCGGTGCGGACGTGCGGGTCGTTATGGAAGACGGCAAGCTGACGGAGATGGTCCCCGTCACGTAATGGATTTCGGGGTTCCCCCTCCGGGGGTGCCTGGAAGGGCTTGACCTCTTCCACGAGCTTTTATTTGTTCTCGGCGCTTGAGGCCTCTATCTTCTCTCGAAACCCTTTTGAGATGTGCGCGTCGGGGAGCAGCGTGAAAATCACATAACCGTTTTGTCGCGCACCCGAACGAGTGGGTCGAGACCGTGGAAGGAAGTAGCCTGTAGTTAGCGTTCCCTCGCTGAGCACCATGGGGTCGAAGGAGCCGGTGGATAGGTCCCTTTTTTGTCGGCCTCGTCCATATTCCCTGGGAGACGATAGCAAAATGGAGAGTGGCCCCACAGATAGACGAGCTCCGGGCTCTGGAAATTCTGCACCTGCATCCGGAAGTGAGAAGGCGCGGTCTCGACCGGCGATGTTCTACGGGTGGTGGATTGTGGGTGCCGCCACCCTGGCCGGCACCGTCCAATCGGCGCTGTTCAACGTTGGGGCCGCCGCCCTGTTCCTTCCCGTGGCCAGGGAGTTTGGGACCACGCGCACCGTGGTCGCGGGCGCTTTCGCTTTTTCGCGGTTAGAGGGTGGGCTCACTGGGCCCATCGAAGGCTACCTTATTCACTGGGTGGGCCCGCGCCGCTACATGATAGTGGGGTGGGTTATTTTTGGTTTGGGCCTGGTGGGCATCGGACTGAGTCAATCGGTCATTCAGTTCTACGCTGCGTTTCTTGTGGCCACGCTGGGCCAGAGCATGGCGGGATTCCTTCCCATCGTTACCGTACTAGTCAATTGGTTTTCACGTCGACGTGGGCGGGCGATAGCTATATACCAGATGGGGACCAGCATTGCCGCCCTGTTGGTCCCTTTGCTGGCCTGGTCCATTCTGAACATTGGTTGGCGCGAAACGATTACCGTCGCCGGCTTCGTGGCCATTGCCGTCGGCGTCCCGCTGACCTTGGTGATGCGCGCCCGTCCAGAAGACTACGGCTATCTTCCGGACGGTGATCCGGAGGAAGTGTCCATACCTGAGGCTGTGGGGCAACAGCCGGAGCGGGCCCAGGAGCCTACTTCCTTGGCCAAGCCGGCCTCGACCATCGCCCAGGCCCTGCGTAGCCGGAACTTCTGGTTCCTGGGCAGCGCCCATCTGCTGTCGTTGTGTGCCTGGGGCGCCCTGCGGGTGCACGAGATTCCAGCGCTGGTGGACATGGGCCTCGAGGAGCAGACAGCGGCAAATGTCTTTGCCTTTAGCTTGATCGTCGCCGCGGGAGGCAGGCTTATCGGTGGCTTCCTAGGGGACCTGTTGGGCCCGAGGAAGGTGTTGATGGTAGCCTATTTGCTTCAGAGTGTTGCCATAATTATCCTGGCTTATGCCTCTACTCTCACTCACGCTTTGGTGTTCGCCGTCATCTTCGGCGTTTCGTGGGGCGCCAGGGGCACCCTGATGACTCTTCTGAGGGGTGAGGTTTTTGGCCGCACCAACTTCTCCCGGCTTGCTGGGCTCATGGACCCGGTGAGCATGGGTGGAGTAGTCCTCAGCCCCATCTTCGCGGGGCTCACCTACGATGCGCTGGGAAGTTATCGTTACGCATTTTTGATTATTGCGTTCCTCAGCGCCACAGGCGTGTTCCTACTGTTAGGGCTCCGGCTCCCTCCCCGCCAAGCCACAACTCCCCGGCACCAAGATGTCTCGAGTCCATAGACGGTTGGCTGTTGTGTAGCCTGCGTCGGAGCTGAACTCATTCTCGCCAACACTGTAGTTGCCGCGCCCTCCACCAAGACCTTCGACATGGTCAATTAAGTCTGACCCGACTCGGATGGCGTCCACCTCACGCTTCTTTTCGGGGTTAGCGTCTGTAAGGTGGCATGGATGTTTGCTTCGACTTGTTCCGGTGAGCTGACATCCCCAGGTGCGAGAATTATCACCGCGCAGGACAAGAGCTAGGCGAAGGCCAGCTGCCTATGGTGTGACCGTGAACCTCCCCCCTCCGCTTGAGGAAGTGGATAAACTGCAGGTGTTGCTATCTCCCAAGGCGAGCCATCGCAGCCGCGAACATGCCGGCCCCGACGCCGGCATGAAGGTCGGGAGTTCTTTGCACTGGAAACATGTGCGGCGGATACTGCCGCTGGGATCGCCCATGACATCAGATATGAAAAGCCTGAAATTTAAGGGACAGTAACCATGACAAGTTAGCGGCCCTTAAATTTCAGGCGGAGATTAGTTCAAAGGGACAGTTTATTTGCTAGCGGCACCGCAAACAGTTTCTACGATAATTCTTGTAACTTTATAAGGATCCATGTTTGCATTTGGCCTTCTATCTTCTATGTAGCCTTTTTTATCCCTGGCCACTTGCCATGGGATACGTACTGATGCACCCCTATCGGATACTCCATAAGAGAAGTCTTTATAGCTAGCAGTTTCATGTTGGCCTGTAAGACGGTGCTCTATATCAGCTCCGTAGTTGGCAATGTGCTCGTCTGCATTCGTTCCCAATGCTTCAGCTGCGGCAACACATGCATCATAGTTTTCACGCATTTGTTTCGTAGAGAAGTTTGTGTGTGCGCCTGATCCGTTCCAGTCTCCAGGAACAGGCTTTGCATCCAAGGATACAGTGGCATCAAACTCCTCAGCTATTCTAGAGAGTAGCCATCTTGCAACCCATAGTTCGTCTCCAACCTGGGGTGTAGTTATTGCGCCTATCTGGAATTCCCATTGTCCTGGCATGACTTCAGCATTTATACCTGCTATGTGCAATCCCGCCGCAATACAAGCATCCATGTGTTCTTCGACAATGTCTCGTCCAAACATCGTATCTGCTCCGACCCCACAGTAATAATCTCCCTGAGGAGCAGGATATCCGTTTGCTGGCCACCCCAACGGTTTGTCACCTTGGAAAAATACATATTCTTGTTCTATGCCAAACCAAGTCTCGAAGGAGCCGTATTTCTCAGACACTGAGGCACACGCGGATCTGGTGTTTGTTGGGTGTGGGCTCATATCTGTTAGCAAGGTTTCCGTCATAACTATTACGTTATTCCCTCCCCTAATCGGGTCGGGTACTGTTAGTACTGGGTTTAGAACAACGTCAGATTGATCTCCCGACGCCTGTTGAGTACTTGACCCATCGAACCCCCAGAGTGGAGGAAGTTCTCCGTCGGCAATGACTTTTGTTTTTGACCTCAGCTTCGCTGAGGGAGTGCTACCGTCTAACCATAGATATTCCGCTTTATAAACCATCGTATTCCCTCCAGTTAGGTTTCGTATCAATGCCTTCGGTTAGTCTTTACTGTGCACAGATATGGAATGAATAGTAGTCCTATTAGACCAAGTACCTAACACATAAAATAGGTAACTTCCTAATGATGAGGCCAAGTATTAGGAAGCCACACTTTCTCAACGATTGAATTCATATCGGGCGAGGCCTTAGCTGGGGTAGTCTCAGCCATCGAGGCCAGGGCCCGGGTGAAGGTTAGGGTATGCAGAATGGGGCGTAAAGGAGCCGGGGACCATTTTGGGAGGAGTGCAACAAAGTTGTAACATCCGGCTTGGGGCTAGGCGGCACTTCTTTCGGGCGCGAGCTGGATGAGGCGGGTCAGAACCAGTCCGGTGATTGTGCCGGCTAGGGCGCCACCGAACTGTGCGCCGATAATCGCTCCCAAAGGACCACTGCCCGCGATCACGCTGGTCCAGACTCCAAAGGCAAGACCAAGCCAGACGGCGAGAGTGCTGGCGGGTATCCACCATCCGGCTTGGCCCACGGTCTTGCGGAGAAGGAACCACTGGGCGAGGCCGACGGAAAAACCTGCGGTAGGGACGAGGAAGATGTAGCCCATCACCGTCACGTAAAGCCATTCGCGCAGGGGGGCAAGCTGTTCTTTGGGGACTATCCACTGTGCTGTGCCGATCACGGCTCCCCCCGCAGCAATCCCCATGCCCCAGCCGATGATGTTGGCAAGGAAGGTGGTCCCGTACCAGCCGACAAGGATGCCAACGCCGACTGCCGCGGGGTATCCGGCGGCATTGGCCAGGAACCAAGGCCAGAATAGGCTCTTCTTCGGTTTGGCGGTACTGGCGACTCTCTGGACTTTTGACAAGCAGTTCCTCTTGTTCAGGGAGTTGGGTCGGGAGTGGGGCATCCGATTGAATATGCGTAGATTCCGGTTGATGATGGTAACACCTGCGACATACTGGAGATATATAGCGGGGGATCTTCTGGGGAGGAACGCGAGCATTGGCTTGGAGTCCCGAACCTTCTCCGAATACCCCAGTGGCCGAAATACCCGAATCGTTCAGGAGTGGATGGCGGAGAGCAAAGAGCCGTTCGCGGTGTGATTGATGAGATAAGCAACGTGGATCCCGTAACGTTTGAGGCGTGGTTCCAGAAGCACCTTGGCCTGATTGATCATGCCAAGATGGAAATGTGGCAGTCGCATTATTAAGTAGAATTAGGAAAAGGCACCGTACCCGCCTTGTTCCCCCGGAGGATGAGCGGAGCCGCGGCACATGCATAGGGTGGTGTAGAGGAAGGCGGATCGGAGCATAAAATACGGAACTTAAACGGGGGGGAACCGTTGACTTCTCCATGTCTGAGCAGTAGCATCGCGGCACTTCTACCGATGGGATAATAAGCTCTAGGGTTGGAGACCGTGATGAGCGGTGGCTGATAGGGCTTGTAGCTTGAGCAGCGGAGGACTTTATGGTTACTTATGCGATTCGACGGCTAATGCTTATCCCAGTTACGATGGTGCTCCTTTCTCTTCTCTTTTTCTTTATGCTTCGTACGATTCCTGGAGACTTCGTCGATGTCCTCTTCCAAGAGGGAGGTTCCGGCGGCTACAACAATGTGCAGGGTGAGCACCATGAAGGTGGGCAGACAACCCAAGAGGCCTATCAAGAGCAAATGCGCGATCGGTTTGGCCTCTCGGATCCCGCTCACGTTCAGTACGTGAGGTGGGTCAGCCACATGTTGCGGGGTGACTTCGGCGATTCGTACTTAGCGAAGAAAACAGCCCTTCAGGTGCTCAAAGACCGGCTGCCAGCGACGATAGAATTGGGGTTACTCGGGCTTGTCGGTTCAATTCTCTTGGGAATTCCATTGGGGATTCTATCCGCGCGCTACCCCGAATCATGGATTGATAACGCGCTTCGCCTATTCTCCATTGGGGGGTTGAGTGTCCCTGCCTTCGTGACGGCGGCGATTATAATCGTCATTTTATCGAAAGAATTCCAGTGGATCCCCCCTGACTATGTGCCGTTTACTGAAGACCCATGGAAGAACCTTCAGAACATGATTTTTCCCGCGATTGTGGTTTCCTACACATCTGCGGCCCCTTTAATGCGGCTTACAAGGTCTCAGATGCTGGAGGTACTGAGTCAGGACTATATCCGGACAGCCCGAGCGAAGGGACTACCGGAGCAGCGGATCTTCTACGGACATGCACTCCGGAATGCCATGCTGCCCATTATCACCGTGATTGGTCTGAGCCTGGACCGGTTGGTTGCGGGCTCGGTGATCGTGGAGGTGGTCTTCGGCATCAACGGGATGGGCGCGGCGTTGGTTAGGGCTGCGGCAGAACGGGACTTCCCGGTGATGCAGCTCTTCGCGATGGTCTTAGGGTTGACAGTTATGACGGTCAACCTCTTGGTCGACTTAATGTACGGAATTATCGACCCGCGAATTCGGCTGAGTTAGTTCGAACGGTTTTAGGAGAAACCAATGGCAGAATCACAAACCGAACAGACCTCCACTGTGCAGCCATCAGCTGCTGTTACACCAAGTCTTTCAGCGTTGATGAAATTGCAGACTAGTGTCCGTGGATGGTTGAACACCACCTGGAAATTTATAAAACTGAAGCCTTTGGGGGCTGTGGGCGCATTCCTCATCCTAATAATTTTAGCGATGGCGGCCTTCCCTGGCTTGTTTGATACCCATGATCCCATGCGGATTGTCACAACGAAATACCTTGGAGCAGACGGAACCTATTTCTTCGGCACGGACTCGGTTGGACGTGACCAATATTCCCGAGTAATCCACGGCGCTCGGACAACTGTCCAGATTAGTGTGACGGGCGTCCTTATTGCTGTGACGGCGGCGCTGCTCATCGCAACGATATCTGCTTACTACGGCGGGCTATTCGACTTACTGTTGCAGCGGGTCATCGACACGATCCTGGCCATTCCGGGCCTTGTGCTTGCCCTCTTCATCCTGACGATCTTCCCGCCTTCAAAGACCACGCTTATTGGGACGATGGTGGTCCTCTTTATTCCCCGAAGCGTGAGGACCATTCGGGCGTCAGTGTTATCGATAAAGGAAATGCCGTACGTAGACAGTGCGCGAGCGATCGGAGCTTCGACGCCCCGGATTCTCTTGAAGTACATCTTTCCGCAGATCACGTCGCTCTATCTCATCCTGATTAGCCTGATTATTGGGAACGCGATCATCATCGAGTCGTCCCTGGCCTTCCTGGGCCTGGGTCTAGGTATCGACACACCGTCTTGGGGGAACTTGGTGAACAGGGGCATTCAGAACATCTTCTTTAGCACCTGGACCCTGGCGATACCTCCGGGAATTGCGATTGCTATGGCGGTGTTCGGTTTCAATCTGTTCGGGGATGCGCTCCGCGACGTGTTAGACCCGCGGTTGCGGGGCAGCGGCGCTGGTCTGAAGCGCGGTGGTGGGGGCGCGACGAGCTCAGGCTGATTACGCAGGAAGGGTGAGGACTGAACTATGGGAACTGTTTTAGAAGTCCGGAACTTAAAGACGCACTTTTTCACCGATGAGGGTGTGGTGAAGGCGGTGGACGGGATCAGTTACGACCTGCAGGAGGGGGAGTTTCTGGCGTTGGTGGGTGAGAGCGGGTGTGGGAAGAGTGTGAGTGCGTTATCGGTAATGCGATTAGTCCCGAACCCTCCGGGCCGGACGGTTGCGGGGGAAGTAATTTTTGATGGTCGGGACCTCTTGAAGGTCAACGAACGAGAGATGCGGAAGGTACGGGGGGGTCAGATCGGGATGGTGTTCCAGGAGCCGATGACCTCATTGAACCCAGTATTGACGATAGAGCGCCAGTTGACGGAGACAGTTGAGTTGCATGAGGGGATGAACAAGACGGAGTCTCGGAAGCGGGCGAAGGAGCTGCTGGAGTTGGTAGGAATTCCCGATGCTGAGCGTCGGTTGAAGGACTACCCACACCAGTTCAGCGGGGGGATGCGTCAGCGGGTGATGATAGCAATGGCGATGAGTTGCAACCCGAAGGTGATCATCGCGGACGAGCCGACGACGGCGTTGGATGTGACGATTCAGGCGCAGGTGTTGGAGTTGCTGCAGGGGGTGGCGACGGAGTTCGGGACTGCGGTGATTTTGATCACGCATAACCTGGGAGTGGTGGCGCGATATGCAAACCGGGTGAACGTGATGTATGCGGGTCGGATTGTGGAGCAGGGGTCGGCGCAGGACATTTACCACAATCCGCGACACCCGTACACGGTCGGGTTATTGGATTCGGTGCCGCGGATGGACCAGGACCGTCAGGAGCGGTTGCGGACGATCGAGGGATCGCCGCCGGACTTGATGAACTTGCCGCAGGGTTGTTCGTTCAACCCGCGGTGCAGATATGCGGTGGGGCAGTGTTTTGAGGAATCACCGACGCTCACGGCGGTGGGAGAGGCCCACAGCTCATCGTGTTGGGTTCGGGATGAGTTGGGAACGCAGACGGGGGTAGGAGTGCAAGGATGACCACCGAAGCGCAGCAACAGGGAGCAGGGGAGAGCCCAGCGATGGGAGAGAACCTGCTGGAGATCCGGAACTTGGAGATGTATTTCCCGGTGACGGCGGGTGTTATCAAGCGGAAGGTGGGAGATGTGAAGGCGGTGGACGGGGTGAACCTGACTATCCGCCGGGGAGAGACGCTGGGGTTGGTGGGTGAGAGCGGGAGTGGGAAGACGACGTTGGGCCGTGCGATTTTGCAGTTGCACCGTCCGACAGCGGGCGAGGTGTGGTTTGACGGTGTGGACTTAAACACCGTGAACCGTGGGAAGCTCAAGCCGTACCGGCAGCGGATGCAGGTAATATTCCAGGATCCCTACTCATCGTTGAACCCGCGGATGAGCGCAGGGAACATTGTAGGGGAGCCGTTGGTGGTGCACAAACTGACGCAGGGGAAGGGTGAGTACCGTGAACGGGTGGCGCAGCTCTTTGAGCTGGTGGGGCTTAACCCGTTGATGGTGGGCCGGTATCCCCATGAGTTCAGCGGGGGGCAGCGTCAGCGGATTGGGATAGCGAGGGCGTTGGCGGTACAGCCGGAGTTCATCGTAGCGGACGAGCCGGTCTCGGCGTTGGATGTATCGGTACAGGCGCAGATATTGAACTTGCTGGAGGACCTGCAAGACCAGTTCAAACTGACGTATTTGGTGGTGGCGCATGATTTATCGGTGGTGCGTCATATAGCGGACCGTGTGGCGGTGATGTATTTGGGGAAGGTAGTGGAGGTGGCGGAGGGAAGGGAGTTGTATGAGGACCCGAAGCACCCGTACACGCAGGCGTTGATGAGTGCGGTGCCGGTGCCTGACCCGTTGGTGGAAATGCAACGGGATCGGGTGGTATTGCAGGGAGACATTCCTAGCCCGATCAACCCTCCGACGGGTTGTGTGTTCCACACGCGCTGCCCGATAGCTATTGACGAGTGCTCTGGAGATGTACCGGAGCTGCGGGATGTGGGTGGCACGAACCACCAAGCGGCGTGCATCCGCATCTGATTCTTGATTCTCTTTCTTGGGTTTATCAATAAATAAAGAGGCCCGGGTTTGAAACCCGGGCCTCTTTATTTATTGTGTTACTGCTCTGTCGTATCTGATTAGGAGATGGTGTAGTCTGTAGTAGAACACCTGCATATCCTTGGGAGGTGTTCTACTACCTAAATCACGCTTGCGAATCAATTTGAATCTTCCGTAACAGCCAGTCCCTATTCGCTCTTCCCTTTTTAACGCCCAAAAGAAGCGAACGAAGACAAACTCTCACCACGGTCGTTCGAAATGTTAAATAATTTCAAGGATATCCATTGAAGGAATCATCGGAAGTCGTACAAAACGCCGATTTACACGCGTCAGACAGCGAGGGGCCGGGTATCTACTGTTCGGTCTGCGCTGCGCCGAATAGCGTAATCGACAGGCATTGCGTGGGGTGTTGGTCGTCCTTGGCCACCGTCCTAACATCGCAAGAGGAAGCGTCTGCGCTGCGTCGCCGGTTACTTGCTCGTAGGCTAGTCCGACAGTTAGCCCACTGGAGTGCTCTTGGCCTGGTGCTGACTTTCCTCATTGTGTACGCCCAGGGCAATTTGGTAAGCAGCGTAGTACCGTCGCCCAGTGGTTTCACCAATTCGGCGGCCGGACTAGGTACCTGGTCGCTGTCTGGTAGGGACGTCGCTCATTCTGCATGGGTAACGAACGAGCCATTGTTGAAGGGTGACCTCGCTTGGCGCTTTGAGGGTGGTCAACGGTTGACGGCGGGGCCCGTGGTGGCGGGTGGGAGTGTTTACCAAACGACGTGGAACGAGCGGATTGTGGCTTTGGACGTTCTCACTGGCGCGCTGCTTTGGGAGTTTCCAGTGCTGGGTCCTGTGGATGGTTCTCCTGCATTAACCGACACAAGCGTTTACGCAGGTTTTCGCAGCGGGCGTTTCGTTTCTCTTGAGCGGGAAACGGGGCACCTCCTGTGGTCGGTAGAACTGGGCCATAGTATTTTTGCATCTCCCACAGTAAGCGCCGGTGTGGTCTACGTGGCCACGCATTCTGGTGAGGTTTTTGGGCTAGATGCCCATACTGGCCGAGCCCTGTGGTCGTTGGATGTAGGAGGAGGAGTCAATGCAGCCCCGGTCATTTCCGGCAAGTTCTTGGTGGTAACGAGTATCGAGGGAGTTGTCCATATTCTTGATCTGACGACCGGGGAAAAAAGGCTCGATTACAGCATTCGGCAGAATGTGCTTTCGACTCCCGCCTTCTTGGGGAATGTGCTCATCGTGGCGACGGACGAGGGCAACCTGTTGGCCCTCGATGCCACCAAAGTGGAATATCTATTTGAGCGCATGTTGAGGAGATTCCGGTCCCAATGGTTCCTTTGGGGCTTACAAGATACACCACCGACGCCCAAAGGTTTTCTTTGGAGCAGGCCGCTTGAGAGGGATTCGAAGGCTACTTCTCCGGCAATAGCGGATGGGCGGGCCTATATAGTGAGCACGGGCGGAATCTTGCACTCAGTAGATGTTGTCACGGGCGATCTCTACTGGGCATACGATGCCGGAAGCCCAACCAAGAGGCGAGTGGCCCCTGTGGTGGCTGGGGATTTCGTGTACATGGCTACCATATTTGGCGAGGTGCATGTGGTCGACCGAATCAGGGGTGACTTGGTGAAAATGTTCACCATTGAAGCAGAGCCATCAGCCCAGTTGGTGGTGGCTGATGGAACGCTTTACATACCTGGTGAGGACGGCTCTCTGACCTCAATCCGCTAGGCGGTGGTAGTTTCCGTTGTCGGCCTGCGGGTCATTAGAGCGGTTCAGCTGCACGCGTATTTCTTCGTCTATGAGTACCATTTCCCACGCACTTCCGACAAGACTCCGAGGCACTCCCGTACGATTATGCGTGGCCTTGTCTCTGTGGGAAGCAGGTTCTAGTGAGGTTATACTTATCCTGACCACGATGTGCACCGTTGTATAGGGGAGAGCAGCGGAGCCGTGTTTTAAGGGAAGGTTCCACTTCATGGACGATACATTGATCGGCCGGTTGCATGCTTTCAATGTGTCTCGCCTCAGCGCGGCGTTGGTGGCTGGTGCTGCGGGCACAGCCCCTCTAGTATCAATATTGTAACTTTTAGCGACGGCCCTACCGGTCCTGTCCCAGATAATGGACCCGGTTTAATCAGGCATGCAGGTTGTCTTCATTGATAACTAGGGCGAAGAGAACCTAAACGCCAGCGATTTCGGCTAAGCCATTTCACAGCGAAACAGATAGTCTCTGAATGAGACGAACCCTCCAACGGGATAAAGACTTTCATAGTGGTTTACCCTCCGTGCTGTCTGTATACCTTGAGCAGGGGCTTGGTTAGAGCCTCGATTACTCAACGGGCTACGTAAAGCTAGGAAGGTTCGTATGCAAGAGTTGGACGGTTATCAAGTGCTGTGTGCGGATGCTTTGATGGCTCGGATGCACTTACTGGTTGGAAGGCAGAGGTGTATTCTGTGGAGTTTTAGCGAAAATCGCCTTATGTGTGGTATCTGATGAAGGACGCTAGACACCAAGGTGATTATAGGAGTAGGGTTGCGTCACTTTATTGGCGCGAGGAGGTTTGTTATGGTAGGACGTGAATTGTCCCCTGAAGTAGGAAGCCATGGGCTCACTGAAGAGGAGATTATCCATATCCCTGGCCTTGCCAGTAGGTGGGTGACATTGGCCAATGGTGCCCGGGCCCACTACGTGACCGCTGGCGATACGGGACCTGCAATAATCCTGCTGCACGGTGGCATCGAGGGTTCATCTGGAACGGCAGGCTGGCGCTTCATGGCCCCGTTTCTAGCAGCCAATGGTTTCAGGGTCTATTGTCCTGATGAGCCGGCGTATGGCTGGGCCGATACGCGGCCCCAATATTTTGCCCACTATGGAAGACTCAGCCACATACAGTTCATTGACGACTTTGCGACGGCGCTTGGCCTAGACAGCTTCCATATTTCGGGCAACTCCATGGGCTGCGGAAACACGGTGCAGTATGTGACCAATCACCCCGAACGCGTTATCAGCTTCGCTATGATTGCCACTGGCAGCATGTTCGATTTAGAAGACCCAGCGAAAAAGGTGGAGCGGAAGGATGGGAAGTTCACGCCTAATCCGAACTATGAGCGGGAGCCTTTCGATGGTTCTGAGAAGAGCATGCGAGAGCTGATGGAAGGGATTATCTACAAGCCCACGGCCATCTGGCCAGAGCTCATCACTATGCGGACCCTGGCTGCGGCCCGTCAGAAGGAGGCCCAGAAGGCCTATCGTGCGGGTAGCGAGCGGGTTGCCAATGACATCAACTTGTCGCAGAAGCTTTTAATTAAGGGGCGTTTCGATGTGTTGACTATCCCAGCTATCTACCTCTATGGAAAGCAAGACGTGCTGAGTCCGGTGGAGAACGCCTTCCAGCAAGAAGACGCGCTGCCGAATATCCAAATGTTCTACCCGGACCAGTGCGGCCACCAAGGCCAGACCGATCAGCCGGAGATCTTCAA
>Ga0114996_10004626_pt1 | contig 16420 bp, 12 predicted proteins | sample ArcticOcean_MG_C_4_FD_87039 | JGI IMG/M metagenome (GOLD analysis project Ga0114996, IMG submission 87039) | Marine microbial communities from western Arctic Ocean - ArcticOcean_MG_CB4_134 | ecosystem: Environmental > Aquatic > Marine > Oceanic | place: Arctic Ocean: Canada Basin | collected...
GTCTTCCGAGATCTGGAAGGAAATCCTATCAGCAAGGCCGAAGCCAGAGCCATTATACAAGCCAAATGGGGAAACCGGAAATATGGCAAAAAAGGACTTGCTACGGCTTAGAGAATGTTATACTGCCGTGATGCGTGAGTGAAGTTGGTGGAGGATTCTGAAAAGCATGAAAGTACAGCGTATCTATATTGACACTTCTGTCATTGGTGGCTGCCACGATGATGAATTCTCTGCGTGGTCTAATGGCTTATAGAACAAGGCTACAGGCCTCTACAGATCTACTCGCCGCGAGAGGTAACAAACTATGGAGAAAAGAAAGAGATTTGATGCGGTCCGTATGGTGCGTCAAATAAGAGATGCGCACTATGAGCAGACCAAGCACATGACGAAGGATGAACGGCTTGCCTTCTATCAAGAAAAGGGAAGGCGAGCCCAAGCCGACCTCGAAAGGCTTGCAAAACTGGTGGACACGAATAAGGCAGAAGAAGCGGTATAACACGACGCTGCACTCCCGAGGAATTATTTGGAGATTGATAGCCATGAAACAAATCAACCAAAAAGAAACCACGGATGAGATCATCCAGGAGACGAGAAGGATTAAAGAAGCTTTAGCGAAGTCTATGGATTTCGACATTGACCGCATTTTGGAAGATGCGAGGCAGAAACAGAAAGGGGCAGGAGAGTTCTTTCTCCCCCAGTCAGGCAAGCCCTCTAACCACCGCGTGAACCGGACGCTTGACAGCGCCGGTTCCGCACACGAGTTCGGCACAGGTAATCGGATTCCCGTCGATGGTGTCGCTCCAGTATGTGCTAAATGCAATGGTGGCGTCGAATTGGCCCATCTATAGTCGCCGCAACGGACTCGCACATCCTACAGACCCCCTATATGACCACTAGCTTTTCCCAGACCGCCGCCTACATCTGGTCCCTCGCCGATCTGCTGCGCGGCGACTTCAAGCAATCCCAATACGGCCGCGTCATTCTTCCCTTCACCATCTTGCGCCGCCTAGAGTGCGTGCTGGAGCAGAGCAAACCCAAAGTCCTCGAACAGGTCGAAAAGCTCAAGACGATGGAGCAGTTGGAAGAGCAGGCCCGCGAGAAGTTTCTGCTCAGAGCCGCGGGCCAGTCCTTTTACAATACCTCGCCGATGGATCTGTCGACGCTGGGTAACGCCGATATCAAGAGCAACCTGACCAACTACGTCGACAGCTTCTCCAAAGACGCCCTTGAGATTTTCGAGCATTTCAAGTTCGGTGAGTTTATCGCTCAGCTCGACGAGGCCAATCTGCTCTTCAAAGTCGTGCAGAAAGTGGCCACCACGGATCTGAGCCCCGAGGCGATTAGCAATCACGATATGGGCCTGGTCTTCGAGGAGCTGATCCGGCGTTTTGCCGAAAGCTCCAATGAGACGGCGGGTGAGCACTTCACTCCGCGCGATATCGTGCGGCTGACGACCTCGCTAGTCTTTATGGAAGACGACGATGCGCTCACGGAAGAGGGCATCATTCGCACCATCTACGACCCCACGGCCGGCACCGGCGGTTTCCTCTCCAGTGGCATGGAGTATGTCTACGAGCTCAATCCCAAGGCCGTGATGCGCGCCTTCGGCCAGGAGCTCAACCCCGAGAGTTATGCCATCTGCAAGGGCGATATGCTGATCAAGGGGCAGGACGTGAGCCGCATCAAGCTCGGCAATACGCTCAGTCAAGATCAGCTCTACGCCGACAAATTCGACTATATGCTGTCCAACCCGCCTTTTGGCGTCGACTGGAAGAAGGTCGAGGGCGAGATCAAGGACGAGCATAAGCTCAAGGGTGCCGACGGCCGTTTCGGTCCGGGCCTGCCGCGCGTCAGCGATGGCTCGCTGCTCTTCCTGATGCACCTGCTTTCCAAGATGCGCGACTATGACCCCAACGATCCCGACAAGAATGGCGGGCGCATCGGCATTATCCTCAACGGCTCGCCGCTGTTTACGGGTGGGGCCGGCAGCGGCGAGAGCGAGATCCGCCGCCACATCCTGGAAAACGATCTGCTGGAGGCCATCGTCGCCTTGCCGACGGATATGTTTTACAACACCGGCATCGCGACCTATGTCTGGGTGCTGTCGAACAAGAAGAGCGCCGAGCGCAAGGGCAAGGTGCAGCTCATTAACGGCGTGCATCTCTATCAGAAGATGCGCAAGAGTCTAGGCTCGAAGCGGCAGGAGATTGGCGTCGATGACATCGCGTTGATTACCCGTACTTTCGGGGCGTTCGAGATAGTGGAGAGTTATAATCTCGACAAGGAGGCCGACGAAACGAGCAAACGCGGTCGACCGGCGGCCAATGGCAAGAAGGCCGAGAAGAAGACTTTTGGCAGCAAGATCTTCGCCAGCCATAAGTTTGGCTACCGGCGCATCACGGTGGAGCGGCCGCTGCGGCTTTCGGTGCAGTTTGCCGACGAGCGGCTGGGCGGGGCTGCGCTTTGCCAGCGGCATGTTGAATGCGGCGATGCAGAAGGTTTATGAGCTGTATGGGCGGGCGTGGACGGATGAGAGCTATGGCGAACTTGCGGAAGTCGAAGCCGAGGTGCGCGCGCTTATTAAGGCCGACTTCAAGGATCTAAAAGAAAGCCAAGTGAAGGACCTGCTGGCACCGAAGACCTGGAAAACGCAGAAGGCACTGCTCGACAAGGCGGTGGCGCTGCAAAAGGCCATCGGCACCGAGCAGCACGACGACTTCAACGCGTTTGAGGACACGCTAAAGCAGGCGCTCAAAGAGACCGGGATCAAGCTGGAGACGAAGCAGAGAAAGGAACTGCTCGACACCGTCAGTTGGACTAATCCCGATGCTGAGCCTGTCATCAAGAAGGGGCTCAAGACCGCGGCGGAGCCGATGTATGGGACCTTTGAATATCAGGGACAAGTCGTGCAGTTTCAGGCAGATGGCAACTTGCGCGACAACGAAGATGTGCCGCTTACTGCCAAGACCGCCCGTGGCGCGAATGTGAATGCTGTGAATGAGGCCTACTTCAACAAGGAAGTCGCACCGCATGTGAAGGATGCTTGGATCGACGCGAGCAAGTGCGATGAGCGAGATGAGGAGGTGGGTGTGGTCGGCTATGAGATTCCGTTTAACCGGCACTTTTATCAGTATGAGCCGCCGCGTGATCTGGCGGAGATTGACGCCGACCTGGATGTGCTGAGCGCGGAGATTATGGAGATGTTGCGGGAGGTGCATTCGTGAGCAAGTCGGAGAATAGGGGGCCAATGACGGCAGCAGAGGACGCTCTGTTTGCCCGAGTCGTTTCGATTTCGGAGCAGGCCCGGCAGAATGTTGTGCGATCGGTCAACTCCAATATGGTGGTGGCCTATTGGTTGATCGGCCGCGAGATTGTGCAGGGGCTGCAAGAGGGCGAAGAACGGGCCGAATACGGAAAGCAGCTATTGGAAGGGCTCTCCGAAAAGTTTAAAATGCGCTATGGCTCCAGCTTTTCTCTCCGTAACCTACAGTATTTTCGGCAGTTTTACTCAAGTTATCCAGCCCGAATCGCAATTGTGAACCCGCCGGGTTCACAATTGGATAACGACGGTTCCGAGGCGAAATCCGACCCATCGGGTGGGAAATCGGAGGACCTTACGGAGTTGATTCGGTCAGTGGATAATGAGGCCTCGCTCGGGTTCGCGCCAGAACTCACTTGGTCGCACTATCGCGCGCTGATGCGTGTCAAAGATGAGGGGGCACGTGAGTTCTACGAGAGCGAAGCCATCGAGTGCGGCTGGAGCAAGGCCCAACTGGAGCGGCAGATCCAGTCCTCCCTCTACGAGCGCATCCTGGCCAATCGGGGGTCTGAGGGGCTCGTCTCGCAGCAACGAGAGCGTTTGCCGGGTGAGCCTGTTTCTCCACGAGAGATTCTCCGATCTCCGCTGGTGCTTGAGTTTCTGGATCTGCCCGATCGGGCCGAGCTGCACGAAAGCGGCTTGGAGCAGGCGATCATCGACAACTTGCAGTCTTTTCTACTGGAGTTGGGCAAGGGTTTCTCTTTCGTTGCATGCCAGAAGCACATCCGCTTCGACGACGATGACTTCTTCGTGGATCTGGTTTTCTACAACTTCATCCTCAAGTGTTTTGTGCTGATTGATTTGAAGATCGGCAAGTTATCACACGGTGATGTGGGCCAGATGGACGGCTACGTTCGCCTGTATGAAGATCGCTTTAAGGTCGAGGGCGACAATCCGACGATTGGACTCATTCTCTGCTCGGATAAAAGCGAGGCCGTCGCTAAATATTCTATCTTGAACGAAGGGCGGCAAATCTTCGCCGCCAAGTATCTGCAATTTCTCCCCAGCGAGGAAGAATTGAGGTTGGAGATAGAAAGGGAACGCAAGCTGATAGAGGCCAGGAATGAGGAGAGGCAGGGTCAAGATGAGGGCGAATAGAGAGATCTCCGGGCGTTGCGTTCGGCTCGTTATGGCGCTCTGTGTCGCGCCCTGTACCGTGGCGCGGTGTAATAGAGAAATCTGCGCGACAACGAAGACGTGCCGCTTACTGCCGAGACCGCCCGTGGCGCGAATGTAAATGCCGTGAACGAGGCTTACTTCAGCAAGGAAGTGGCGCCACATGTGATGGATGCTTGGATCGACGCGAGCAAGTGCGATGAGCGGGATGGGGAGGTGGGTGATGTCGGGTATGAGATTCCGTTTAACCGGCACTTCTACCAGTACGAGCCGCCGCGAGATTTGGCGGAGATTGATGCGGATCTGGATGTGTTGAGTGCGGAGATTATGGAGATATTGCGGGAGGTGCATTCGTGAGTCGTCCTCAGGCACCCTATCCCCTGTACCGTAGGTCTTCTATCGAATGGCTCGGAGAGGTCCCCGCTGATTGGGTGGTCACTACCCTAAAGCACGGCTACAGCGTAACTCTTGGGAAAATGCTACAGCCAGATTTCAAAAGCGCAGCAGATGATTTTCTTCCATACCTTCGAGCAGCCAACATTCAGTGGTGGGGAGTAGACACGACGAGCATTAAGTCAATGTGGCTGAGTCCGAGAGAGCGAGTTGCATTAAAGCTCGAAGAAGGTGATCTGCTCGTGAGCGAAGGAGGGGACGTTGGCAGATGTTGCCAGTGGAACAAGGAGCTTCCCGACTGTTACTTCCAGAACTCTATAAATCGCGTTCGCTCCATTGGACGAAATAGCAATCGATTTCTGTATTATTGGCTGCTCTCGCTGAAGGAGAAGGGCTACGTAGATGTGATTTGCAACAAATCCACAATCGCGCACTTTACAGCTGAAAAACTCGAGCAGATTCCGATCCCCATGCCCGTCCCCAAAGATCAGGCTCAAATCGCCAAGTTCCTCGACTACGAGACGGCAAAGATTGATGGGCTGATTGAGAAGCAGCAGCAGCTCATCGCCTTGCTCAAAGAGAAACGTCAGGCCGTCATCAGTCATGCGGTCACCAAAGGCTTGAATCCCGACGCTCCTATGCGCGATTCCGGCGTTGAATGGTTGGGGGAGGTGCCGTCACATTGGGGGGTTGTCCAGCTTCGGCGGGTTCTCACAAGCATCGAACAGGGCTCAAGTCCCTTGGCGTCAGCTAACCCACCCGATGCAGGGGAATCAGGTGTACTGAAGATCAGTGCTATCAAAAGTGGGGTATTCAGAGAGCTTGAGGCTAAGTCGTTGGACAATGCTCCTTTCGAAGATGCGTATCGCGTTCACAAAGGCGACTTATTGCTCACGCGAGGGAATACTCCCGACCTTGTAGCTGACTCATGCGTTATACGCGAGGAACCGAAAGCAAATCTTATGATGAGTGATCTAATCTATCGACTCAAGGTAAGTGATCTTGCGAATGCGCGTTTCCTTTGCCTATGGCTTCTATCGACTTGTGGTCGCCTCCAGATTAAGAGCGATGCCCGAGGATCTAGCATGTCGATGGTGAAGGTCGCGCAAGGCCACATCAAGGCCTGGTTAACGACGTTACCCCCCCCTTGACGAGCAGGAGAGAATAGTCGATTACGTTGAATGCATGGATGAGCGAACATCCGCGCTCTTGGATCGATGTGGACTGATAATGAAAGGGCTCCAAGAACGCCGCACCGCCCTCATCTCCGCCGCCGTCACCGGCAAGATCGACGTGCGCGGCTGGAAGGCTCCAGAATCACAAACCGAAGCGGAGGCCGCATGAGCGCCGACGCCAATAACCTGGTCCCAGACGATTCACAACTCCTCCAGGACATTACAGGACTCATCAAGGAGTCCCAGCAGCGGGCGGCCCAGCAGCTCAATGCCCAATTGACGGAACTGTATTGGCGGATCGGTAAGCGCTTGTCCGAGTTCGTCTTGGGCGGTGAGCGTGCAGCCTACGGACAGCAGATCCGCTGTCCGTCCAAAGAGCTGACGGCGCAGCACAGACATTGTCTCCGCACTGCGGAGACTTTTCCTGATGGTGAGATTGTCTACGCACTGCGTAGACAATTGAGCTGGAATTACAATGCAACGAGCACGCCTGCGCCTAGCTACCAAGGCAGAAGACGAAAAAGGAGTCGCGCATGAATGCTGACGCCAAAGAAGCCGCCTTTCAGCAGGACATCATCGACCAGATGCTCGCAGGCGGCTGGCAGCTCGGCGAACCCGCCCACTACAACCGCGAACTGGCGCTCTACACCTCAGACTGCCTCGACTACGTCAAGACAACCCAGCCGAGATCCTGGGACAAATACCAGCAGCGCTACCCCAGCGACCCCGAAAAAACCTTTATCGACAAACTCGCCGCCCAACTCGCCAAGGCCGACCCCTTAGCCTCCGACAAAAGCCTGCGCACCTTCGGCACCCTCGGCGTGCTGCGCCACGAGTTGCGCGACATATCCGCCGCCTTCAAGCTCTGCCAGTTCAAACCCGAGCACAGCCTGAACCCCGAGACCCAGGCCATGTACGAGGGCAATATCCTGCGCGTCGTGCCCGAGCTGGTCTACAGCCCCTACGCCACCGAAACCCATCTCGCAGAGACCGGCACCAAAGCCAAGGCCTGGCGCATCGACCTCGTGCTCTTCCTCAACGGCCTCCCCATCGTCACCATGGAGCTAAAGAGCGAATTTAAACAGGCGGTCGACAACGCCATCAAACAGTACCAGAAGACGCGCCTGCCCAAAGACCCCGAGACCAACAAGCCCGAGCCGCTGCTCACCTTCAAGCGCGGCGCGCTGGTGCATTTTGCCGTCAGCCAGTATGAAGCGCATATGACCACCAAGCTGGCGGGCGAAACGACCCGTTTCCTGCCCTTCAATCGCGGCACCGAAGACGGCGGCGCCGGCAACGATCTGCCCGAGAACATCGACGCCTACGCCACCGCCTACCTGTGGAACGAGGTGCTCGCCCCCGCCAACATCCTGCAAATCATCGGGCGCTTTATCCACCTCGAGATCGAGACCGAGGAGGACTGGGACGGGCGCAAAAGCAAAAAAGAATCCCTGATCTTTCCCCGTTATCACCAATGGGACCTGGTCACCCGCCTGGTCGCGGCCAGCCGCGAGGAAGGCCCGGGCCACAAATATCTCGCCCAGCACAGCGCCGGCTCCGGCAAGTCCAACTCCATCGCCTGGGCCGCGCACCAACTCTCGTCGCTCTACGACGACCAGGGCGAGAAGGTCTTTCACTCGGTTATCGTGGTGACCGATCGCACCGTGCTCGACGACCAATTGCAAGATACCATCTATCAGTTTGAACACGCCGACGGTGTCGTCGGACGCATCAACCGCGACGAGGGCCAGGGCTCCAAGTCCGAAAAGCTCGCGCACGCCTTAGAACACAGCCAGCCCATCGTCATCGTCACCATCCAGACCTTCCCCTTTGTGCTCAAAGCCATCGAGGACAGCGTCAGCCTCAAGCAGCGCCGCTATGCGGTCATTGCCGATGAGGCGCACTCGTCGCAATCGGGATCGACCGCCGGCAAACTAAAGGCCGTGCTCACCAGTGAAATGACGGACGAGGATGCCGAGATCAGCGCCGAAGACATGCTGGCCGCCACGGTCGAGGCGCGCCGCGCTGCGCCAAACCTGAGCTACTACGCCTTTACGGCGACGCCAAAAAGCAAGACGCTGGAGCTATTCGGGCGCTTGCCCAACCCGGAGGAGCCGCCGTCAAAGACCAACAAACCGCGCGCCTTCCACGTCTACAGCATGCGGCAGGCCATTGAGGAGAAATACATCCTCGACGTGCTGAAGAACTACACCAGCTACAAAGTAGCCTACAACCTAGCGCAGAAGGCCGCCAGCGCCGACACCGAGGTCGACAGCAAGAAGGCCAAAGTCAAGCTCAACCAATGGGTGCGCCTGCACGACTACAATATCGCCCAGAAGGTGATGGTGATCGTCGAGCACTTTCGCGGCACGGTGATGGGGCTGTTGAGCGGCCATGCCAAGGCCATGATCGTGACCGGCTCACGCAAGGAGGCGGTGCGCTACAAGCTGGAGTTTGACAAGTATATCCACAAGAAAGCTTATAACCAGCTCAATGCGATAGTCGCATTCTCCGGCGCAGTGAGCTTCAGTGCTACCGATCCGCACAGCGAGGGCCTGCGCGGCGAGAAATTTACCGAAACTGCCATGAACCCCCATCTCAAGGGCCGAGATATGCGCACGGCCTTCGACTCGGACGACTACCACGTGCTGATCGTCGCGCAGAAATTCCAGACCGGCTTCGACCAACCCAAGCTCTGCGCCATGTATGTCGACAAGAAGCTCGGCGGCGTCGAGTGCGTGCAGACCCTGTCGCGCCTGAACCGGACGCATCCGGGCAAGCAGGAGATCTATGTGCTGGACTTCTTCAACGAGCCCGCAGAAATCCTGGCGTCGTTCCAGGAGTACTACCAGACGGCAGCCCTGCTCGATGTGTCGGACCCCAATATAATCTGGGATCTGTACGAAAAGCTGCGGGGCGCGGGCATCTTCTTGTGGACCGAGGTTATGCAATTCAGCGAGGTCTTTTTCACCAAGAGCAAGAGCAACGCGGCCATCAGCAATGTCTGCAAACCCGCCGTCGAACGCTGGCAGCAACGCTACGAGCAGGCGCAGACCGATTACGCCAAACACAAGAAGTTTTTCGAGCACGCCAAGTCCCTCGGCGACGCGACCTTTATTGCCAATACTGAGACGGAGATGAAAGAATCCAAGCGCCAACTGGACGCGCTCGGGTTGTTCAAGGCGGATCTGGTCTCCTTCACGCGCTACTACGAGTTCATGTCGCAGATCGTCGACTACGACAGCCACGACCTGGAGAAACTGAGCCTCTACGCGCGCCACTTGGCCCCGCTGCTGCGCGAGAGAAATCCGGACGACGACCCCATAAACCTGAGCTCGGTCGAGCTGAGTCACTACCGCCTGTCGAAGATCAAACAGCAGAATCTCATGATGGTCAAGGAAGAGGCGAATACCGGTCTCTACGCGGCCACGGATCTCGGTACGGGCCAGCCCAGGAACAAGGAAGAAGAGTGGCTCTCGCAAATCATTGTCCGCCTCAACGATCTATTTGTAACCGATGGGCTGACCGACCAAGATCTGACCAGTTATGCCTACACGATCCGCGACAAAATCCGCGAGAACGAGAAGGTGATGCACCAGATCGCCAATAACTCCGCCGAGCAAGCACTGCTGGGCGATTTTCCGGGTGCCTTAGACGAGGCGGTAATGGAGAGTAGCGAAGCGCACCAGAGCCAGATGATGCAGTATCTCAATAGCAAGGTGCTACAGGCTGGGTTTCAGAAGGTGGTGTTCGACTTGCTGCGGGCGCAGAAGACATAGGCATCCGTATTATTTCTGGACAATCTCCAAAACCGCTGAGGTTGACAACATTATTGTCTTTTATTAGATTTGTCAACTCTATATACATAGACAATTATAGAAAGGGTTCCCTATGCTCGGGCAGCGTTTGAAGCAGGTGCGTCTCGCTCGCGGACTTTCCCTGGAAGCGCTGGCCGCAGAAATGGGCGGCATTATCACGAAGCAAGCTTTGTCGAAATATGAGCAGGATAAATCACAGCCTTCTCAACGAGTGCTACACAAGCTCGCTGCTGCACTGCGGGTGAAGGCGAGTTACCTGTGGAGCGAACCGGCAGTTGACATCGAATTCGTCGCTTACCGCAAGCGATCCCGTCTGACAAGGAAGGAACAGGAGCGCATTCAGAGTATAGTGGGTCGGGCGCTGGAAGAGCGCGTCCATCTCTATGATCTCATTCAGCCCGATAATAATATAGACATTCCCGTGCAATTGTTACCGGTAAAAATCGTGGAAGACGCTGAATATGCCGCCGCACAGTTGCGCCGGCAGTGGGAATTAGGACTTGATCCCATAGCTCATGTCACCCATGTCCTTGAGGCACACAACGTCCACGTCCTGGAAGTCGAGGCCAGCGAGAAATTTGACGGCATTTCGGCCGTCGTCCGCAATCCAGATGGGCAAGTTAAGGCTGCCGCCGTCGTAGTGCGGCGCGGCCTCCCGGGCGAACGGCAACGTTTGAGTCTGTTGCACGAACTGGCGCATCTTGTGCTCGATGTTGCCCCTTCGTGCGACGAAGAAAAGGCAGCGTATCGATTCGCTGCCGCCTTTATTGCTCCGGCAACGATGATTTACCACGAGGTTGGAACAAACCGCTCCTTCTTACAGCCGCAGGAGTTGCTCCTGTGGAAACAGCACCTGGGCATTAGCGTCCAGGCGCTTCTGTACCGGCTCCGGGATCTGGAAGTAATTACCGCGTCGTACTACACCCAGTGGTGCATCATCGTCAATAAGCTCAAATGGCGCAAGCAGGAGCCGTGTGAACTTCCCCCCGAAGAGCCAGCCTGGCTACATCAGAACGTGCTCCGCGCGCTCTCCGAGGGATTCATCACGCGCGAGGAGGCTCAAGATATGCTGGGCAAACAGTTTGATATAGAGGTGCCTTTGTCGCTGATTGAGCGGCGTGCCTTCATGAAGCTTCCGCTCGAAGAACGCCGCCGCATATTAGCTCAGCAAGCGGAGAAAATGGTGACCCATTACGAAACGGATTTGGCGTGGCGAGACCTGGGAGGAGGGGACGTTGTCGAATACGAGGAGTGATACGCCCAAACGGGGCGATGTCTGGGTGGTCAATCTGGACCCGACGGTCGGTGCGGAGATCAAGAAATCCCGACCGGCGGTCGTGGTCAGTTCGGATGGTGTCGGTCGTCTTCCCATCAAGCTCATCGCTCCCATCACAGACTGGAAACCGACATTCGCGCGCAACATGTGGCATGTCAAAATTGACCCTGACGATACCAATGGCCTCTCGAAAACATCGGCGATGGATGCGCTGCAACTGCGTGGGGTGGATGTGCGTCGTCTTACCCAAAAAAATACCCAGCACACTAGAGACAGTCCGCCCACGACTTCCTAATCTATCACCGCATCACGCTCAGAGGTCCCCGAAAAACTGCTTCACCTGCCTCCGTCGCCGCTACAATGCGATAGAGATAAGTGCCATTGGCCAGCACGGCTCCACCCTGGTCGCGCCCGTCCCATGCCAGCTGCTGAAAACCAGCGCTCTGCGCCGACGCTTCGAGACGGCGCACCAAACGTCCTGCCAAACTGTAAATCTCCACCTTCACCGCAGCCGGATGAGAGAGCACATAAGTAAAAGCCGTCGGCCCCCGCACCGGATGCGGATAGACTAAAGCGTTGGCAATAGCCAGGTCGCCGCCGAGGCGAAAGCGCGCGCGCTGGAAACCGATCTCCTCGCCATCGCGCAGCAGCTGCGCCTCCACTTCGTGTACTCCCGGTTCCAGGTCCGGCCGGTAAAGCAAGAGCTGGCTGCCGTCGGCCGCGTCGATAATAGAATCGGCCCGCGCTTCTCGACCGTCGACGCGCAGCAAGATCTCCCCATCCGGCACGCCCGGTGCGTGGATGAGCAAACCCTCGCCCGGCACCAGCGGATCGCCGCTAAGGAAGGGGCGCTGACCAGGCCACAGGGCCAGCGCCAAAGGAGCACGGCCGCCAAAGAGCAAGAGCACTTCGCGGCGATTGTCCTGCGGCTGGGCATCGGGCTGGGCCGCCACTACCTCGGCGAAGAGGCGCACCCCTTCGGGAGGCACTTGCAGGCTGTCGAACACCATCTGGCGCAAGGCGCCACGAGCGAGTGGGTCCAAAGGCCATTGGTGCCAGGGCTCGTCCCAATCGCTGCGCTCCAAACGCAGGGTGAGCGGACCACTGACAGCGGCCGCCAAATTGCGCACTTCGAGTTGCACGGCCAGTCCGGCCTCACCCACACCAGCTTCGGCTGCGGTCAATTGCAACTCCGGCAATGGATCGAAATCTACTTCCCACGCCGCCAGCGTCGCCGCAGCGTCCTCCACCTGTGCCCGCAGACGAATACGTCGATGCTCAGCGGCATCTACACTGCTCAAGTCGAAAACCTGGCCAGTGGACAAAACCGCCGGATGCACTGTCCACCTACCATCCGTCTCCTCTACCTCTAGATCGACACTGAGATTGCCGTCGCCCTCAATCATCAGATGCCGCCACTGGGCCGCCGGTCCGATGATTGGCGAGACAAGCTGGCCATCCTGTGCCCGGCCGAGCCCGGGGTAGCGCAAAATAGTCGAGCCCAATAAATCGCCCATCCACACTTTATTGTTGATCCAATCGTACTGGCCGGTAATAATGCGAGTAAGATCCTGGTCCGAGGTCCACTCGTCGAGCAAACGCCCATCAAAGGCGTCCACCATGCGAATGCGGCGGCCGCCTTTCCATTCGACAAAGTAGAGATGCTGACCGTCGGCCAAGACGCCGTCTGTCCACTTAAAAGTAAAGCCGGTCTCGGTGGGCGGCGAAGTAAACTCTCGCACCACAGCCCAGTCGGCGGCCGGGTCGAAGACGCGCACTAACCACTCGGTGCGCGCCTGACCATAAGCACTCATAGCAACATTGTAGATATAGCGACCGTCCGAGGTAAACAGCGAATGCCCATCGATCACTTCACCGCTTTGCCACTCCAGCAGGCCAGCTGCCACGGCGACCGTATCCAAACGGCCACTATCCACCGAGACGCGTTCCAGCTCAAAGGCTTTGCCGCTGTCGTTGTAGATATAACCGTCGCTGTGGTAGGTGGCCGAGATGCCGGCGCTGGTGGAATCGCCCATGGTACCGTAATTGTGCTGGCGCACGGTACCGTTGAATCCCGTGCCAACGCGCGTGAAGACATCGGTGCCCGGGTAAATAGTAGAAGCATCGTTGTACCAGCGTTTGGTGTACACATACGTTCCGTCCGTTGCCAATACGCCGGAGCCGCGCAAGCTTTGCACCGTAAAGGCATCGTCACGCGTAGCCTCGGAGGGCCGGAAGGGCAAGGGTTGGTCGGAAACAGCAAATTGCCCCTCCGCCAGCACCAGGTCCTCTACATCTCCCAGGGCCAATTGTACCCCTTGCTGCTGCCAGGCCGGCGGCGTTTCCCGTCCCGACAGATAAAACGAACGCACCTCACTCCACGGACCCGCGGTGGCACCGCTTAAAAGGCGGACCTTCCAAAAATAGGCACGCTCTGCAGTGGGCAAGTCCGGACGGTAACGAACGACACCGTCCACCGGGGCAATGAGGGGCGAAATCTGACTTTGCTCTGGCGCAAAATCCGCCGCCGTGGCCAGCGCAAATTCACAGGTGAGCGCCGCACCGGCTGCCGGTACGGCCGCTTCCAGCACCAAGTCCTTAACCAGCAGCATAGCATTGGCCGCCGGGAAGACGGCCGTGGGTATCAGCGGCTCCAAAATTTCCAGGTCTAACTGCAAGCTATTGTTGTGTTCGTACAGTTCCGCCACCCGGTCCTCTGGGTCCAGCACCAATTCTAGACGGTAAGAACCGCGCCGCTCGCGCACCGGCCAAGCAAAAGAAAAATCCTCTATCCCGGCAAAAGACTCCTGGGTGGCGTAGAACAAGGTCTCGGGGCGAGCGCTGGCCTCGGCGTAGCCCAGCACGATAACGGTCAGGCTGTCGGCGGTCAGGCGAGTATTATTCTGTAACGTCGCCTCGACAATTTGGGTAGAATGGACGAAGATCGGATCGCTGCCCACGCGCAGGCTCAGGGCAGTGTAATCGGCCACCTGCGGCAAAGCCAGCTGCTGCACCGGATCGCCAAAGAGTTGCATAGTCAAGACCACGGTCAGCCAGCTCGGATAGGCGGCCAGGACCTGAGCTTTGGCCGTGTTTAGAGCCGGCCCAAACTCCAGGTTGCCTTCCTTAAAAAACTGGTTGAAGAGGCGGTCGCCCAAAAGACCATCCTGGGCAATAAAACTCTTGGAGGCGGCCGAAATATAGGCTATGGCCCCACCATCCCCTTTGCGCGTGAAAGCCTCACCCAGACTCAGCAGATGGTCCTGAGGATGTATGAAAAGGCCGTTGAGGCAAGAAAAGGCCAGCACCAGAGGCTGGCGGCCATCGTTGCGCACCTGACTGAAATAGTCAAAGTCCGCTGTGGTTAAATCAAATACCGGCTGCATAGTACCGACACTGCCGTGGCCGCTGTAATTGACCAGCAAGGCCCCTTGATTGAAGGCGTCGATATAGGCTTTGCCCGTGGGGTTGGGGATACCGCTGTCGTCCGGGTTATAGACTTTGACGGAGTTGAGGCCAATGGGTTCAGTATAGTGCGTCGCCAAACTGTCGCTGGGACCGGTGAACAAGTTCTTCTCGTGGAAATTGGCCAGGTAGATCACCCGGCTGCGCCAATCACCTGGCTCGGGGTCCAGCTCATAGCGAATCAGCTTCTCCACTGCGTCACGAGCCTGCTGGGTGTTTTCTACGGGCAGGCGCCCCACCGCCAAATCGGCCAGCAGATCGTCTCCATCTACCAGGGCGTAAAAAAAATCGCTAGGCGAGCGGCCGCGCGAGCGGTCGTGGTAATATTGCGTCGGCACAAAACTGGGCTTGAGGCGGTCGCGCCAATCCAGGTTGGCGTCGCCCAGCAGCAGCACATAGGTGGGAGGACGCTGCCAATTGTGATAAGCGTAGTCGATAAAATCGCGCAGGGCGTTATTGTCGAACATGCCATAGGAAAATTCGTCGTAGACATCCTCCGTCTCGACCACTTCGACGGCCAGACCGGTGGCGCGGCGGTGCTCTGCCAAAATCCGCGCCGGATCCCGAAAACGCCGATGAGTAACAATCAGATAGTCAACTTCGTGGGCTGGATCGCGCAACGCCGATACTGGATCCCCTTGCATGCGGGGCGTCTGGGTGCTTAAGCTATCGCCGCTAACGTACAGGGCCGGACTCTGCGGCCGGTCCTCGAAGGTGACGGCAAACGTCGCCCCTAACGTATCGACCTGCATGCCGGTGAAGCGAAACCCGTTGAGCAGATCGAACACTTCAATTTCGCCATGGGGAAAACCGGTGATCGTGATGCGATGGCCGTCGGTGGGCAATTGTACCGAAGACAAGTACCCGGACTTGGCCCGATAGAGGTGCAAATAGTCTATCTCAAACCAATTGAGATAGACTATATCCGCCCCCGGCGAGCGGTCGGCAAAAACTTTTAATAAGAGCCTATTTTTGTTCTTTTCTAACCAGGTCGATGGAATCTGTTCCTCGATCAGCCACTCGCGCTGCCCGTCCCAGCTGCTCGCATCGACAATGTGCTCGTCGTTGGGTTTATTGTTTAACTGCAGCACGGTGCGGTGACCAAAACCGGTCTTGCCCTGCAGCGCTACGCGGATACGGGCAGAGTAGTTCTGCTCTGTATCCGGATCCACCAATTCGCCAAGAAATATGCGCGTCCCCAACACATCGTTGGTCTGGACGTCTATATCAAACCAATGGTCGCGCGAATTGTCGCCGGTGAAGAGCGTGCCCAATTCTACATCCTGCAATCCCAGCGGATCGTATAAGAGATCGCGCTCGAAATGCGCCTGGGTCCAAAACGAGCGCTGTAGCGGATAGTCGTTGATCGGAGTGGCGGAGCGCTCCTGCAAGCGCAGCCCGTCCTGCCCACCCCAGGTCAGCCAATACGTGTTGCGCCGCCCAAAAGGACTCTCGAAGTTCTTGTCGTCCTGGCGAAAAAAACCGTGGAAGAGCAAATAATCGCCCGCCTCAAAACGGCCGTCCGCCGCACCGACTAGGTGCACTGCCTGTTCCTGGCCTCGGTAGATGAGGCGCAAAGTGCGCGGATCAATTTCCTCTGTGTCGGCGAATACACCCAGGGCCTCTACGTCGATGCGGTAGAAACCGTCTTGATCGACAAAGACCTTCACCCAAGGAGCCGTTGGATCGTACCAGTCCGCCGCCGCGCGCTTGGCGCTACCGCGCCGGGTGGGAACGGCCTGAGCCGGATTGATAAAGGTGCGATACAACATCGCGCCGTACGGATCATCCGCGGCGCTGGCCATCTTGCCCCGCTGCCCGCCGACAAAACGGACGCGAATCTCCATGCGGTCGTACA
>Ga0114996_10004628_pt1 | contig 16416 bp, 19 predicted proteins | sample ArcticOcean_MG_C_4_FD_87039 | JGI IMG/M metagenome (GOLD analysis project Ga0114996, IMG submission 87039) | Marine microbial communities from western Arctic Ocean - ArcticOcean_MG_CB4_134 | ecosystem: Environmental > Aquatic > Marine > Oceanic | place: Arctic Ocean: Canada Basin | collected...
GACCATCAACTGATAGTTGATGGTCGATGAGTTCTGGGCGCTCCTTAAGTTCTTCATCCAGAATCGTGCGAGCCATGGCCCTGAATCCATGTCCGCACATTTCTTCTTTTGGTATTTCCATAGTCCTGAGTGCGCCCAAAATTGCGTGCTGCTAGGCATGTTTCAGTGCCAACTATAGGTTATATGCAATGTTGAGGAATAAGACCGGCAGTAAGACCGCCGAAGATATATATTAAAAAATCCTATATAATCAATAGCTTACTTAGTATGAGTGGCGGAGGGGGTGGGATTCGAACCCACGAAGGGCTACTAACCCTTGCTGGTTTTCAAGACCAGTGCATTCGACCACTCTGCCACCCCTCCAACATCGTGCTGTCATACTGCGCGGCGCATTTTGCTCGGCTTCTGTCAGCTTTTCAAGAAAAAGCACTACAATCGTTGATAATTATAAATTTAGGCGTCATATCGTTCCGAACAATCAGGTTGGATTGGGGTCAGATAAAGTCATGATGACGGTGGATATTGAAAGCGTGATTACGGTAACTTTGCGTAGAATCAAATACTTGCCGATCGTATTGGTGATTGCCGCATGCACGACTTCGCCTGTGACCAAGTCTACGGCGGACGATTTGAACGTAGTGATGGCTGAATTCAAGGCGCTGGAGAAAGGCGGTGCCGCGAGCGGTCAGACCTGGTTTGAATTTGCATCCAAAGCGCGCGTTGCAGGCAATCTCGACATAGCAAAGCAGGCGCTCGATCGAGCTGAGCGGCTTGAAGTGTCGCCAATTAGGATTGTCCTTGAGCGAACACGGTTGGACGTAGCCAGCAAAAACAACGTTGGCGCTGTTGCGCATTTACAGGCGTTGCTCGACACAGGCTTTACCGCTATTGGATTTATCAGCAACGATCCTGTAATTAGCAGCTTGACCGGAAACGACGCCTACGACGCCCTGATCAGCAGCATGTCTGCGCAGGCATATCCGTGTCGAAATCAGCCTGGTTTTAAGGATTTTGATTTTTGGGTCGGAGAATGGGATGTAACCACTGCGAATGGGGCAGTTGCCGGCAGTAATAGCATTAAGATAGCGGAACGCGGTTGCGTCATTCTTGAAAGCTGGACGAATACCAGCGGTGGCACAGGCATGAGCATCAACTACCTCGACATGGCTTCTGGAGAGTGGGTGCAGGTCTGGAATGCCGAAGCGGGCAGTCAAATAAATATTCGCGGAGGCTTAACCGACAAAGGTATGCTCATGGTTGGTCATCTGCACACGGTTGGCGCGGGCACGACGGTTCCATTTCGTGCGCTTTTCACGTTGCTGCCCGATGGTCGAGTGAGACAGTTTTTCGAGCAATCAAATGATGAAGGCGCGACCTGGCTGCCTTGGTTTGAAGGTTTTTATGCGCGCAAACAGCAATAGGAAACATAAGGGTTGAATCAACAGTTTCGAAATAGGCAATTGCCGACGCGCAATCCACTGGCGAATCTTCTGGTCGTTGTCGTCGGCATCATTGTGATTTCAGTGTCGCTCGCGCTCGGCTTCGTCGTCTTCGTCGGTATCGCTGGTTTCATGTTGGTGATGGCGGCAATCGTGACCATTCGTGTCTGGTGGGCGAAACGCCGATTCGGGGCGCAAAAAACGGGTGAGGCGGAGCAAACATCGAAGCCACCCCCGGCGAATCGGGTTATCGAAGGCGAGTTCACGGAAGTCAGCCCACCCAAGGAAAAAGATCAACGGCGCTAGATTGTTGGCCCAACAATAGTCAAGTTCGATAAAAAACCGTAAGCTCGGACCTTATGAATACAGGGAACAAAGATTTGGATCGCCGCCGCAAACGCCGTTTGCGCCGCATTCAGATTGTCATCATCTACACTGCGATCGCGGTCGGGCTGGCCTGGTTTTTCGAGTCGCAGGCCACTACCACTATAATTTTCGTTAGGCATGCTGAGAAGGCACTGACCCCCGTCGATGATCCGCCGCTTTCCCCTGCCGGTGAATTGCGGGCGGCTGAGCTCTCGCGGCAGTTGCTTGACGCCGATGTGGTAGCAGGGATCGATGCAATTTATTCAACACCTTATCGCCGCACAATCGAAACTGTGCAGCCGATTGCTGATGCACTGGACCTCGATGTTAATTTGTACGCGGCCGATGACAATGAGGCCGTACTCTCGGAAATTCTAAAGGCGCATAAGGGAAAAATAGTACTGGTCGTCGGACACAGCAATACCGTGCCGGACCTTATCGCGGATCTCGGCGCGAGCAAGAACGTTCCGCCAATCGCCGAGTTCGAATACGACAACATTTATCTCGCCTCTATTCCGTGGTTTGGCAAGACGAAGACCATTCGTTTGCGTTATGGAACGCCGTACTTAGGCAAACCAACGACCGAATCACAGGTCGATCATGAAATGACCAATTAGGTCATGATTTGCCAGTCTGAACTTGGTGTCTCAACATCCGGTCGTGGCACCTACGATCTCACTGATGACATTCAAGCGACGGTCGCAACGGCTGGTGTCAAGATTGGGATGTGTCATATCTTCATACGACACACCAGTGCTTCGTTGATGCTTTGCGAGAATGCTGATCCCGCCGTACGCGAAGATCTAGAGACGTTCATGCAACGGCAGGCGCCAGACGGAGACCCGATGTTCACGCATGTTGATGAGGGGCCCGATGATATGCCCGCACATGTTCGTAGCGTCCTGACGCAATCAGATCTGAATTTGCCAATTGCTGGCGGCAAGTGTGCATTAGGGACCTGGCAGGGAATCTATCTCTGGGAACATCGGCATGCACCGCATGCGCGTGAGGTCATTGTCACAATTAGCGGAGAGTAGGCTTAGCTTTCGCTGCGAGGCGTTGTTAATCCAGCCGATTCACGCAGTACGATCGCTTTTTGAATAAACGCCTCATGTTGGCTGATTTTGATGTTGGCCTCGACTCCGTCGTGAATTTTTTGGCCTTGACTGACGAGGTAGGTAATGCGCCTGACGCCAAAACCTAGCGGACCATCAGCGTCATACATCTTAATGGCGACTTTGTCTGGATCGCAGACCAGCGTGAACGGTAAACGATGTTCTTTCTTGAAGGCTAAATGGCTTTCGCTGTCTTGGGGACTGATGCCCACGACTTTGAGACCGACGCCTTGAGCTTCGTCATGGATATCTCTAATTGCGCAGGCTTCCTTCGTGCAGCCAGGCGTAAAGTCGGCGGGGTAGAAGTACAAGATGACAGGACCGTCCTGCAGCAATTCGACGAGAGACACTTCGTCGCCGTTTTCGTCCGGAAGAATAAATTCCGGTGCGACGTCTCCTGCTTTCAACATAGCCAAATCCCATTAGTCATTTTTGGCAAGCGACTCCATTACCCGATATCCAGGCTCACTCATGTGAAGATCTCGATAGGTTTGGATCGCGCGCGTATTGTTTTCTTCAACGTAGAGGCGCAAACCACGGGCATTTTGATCCTCTTTGACTAGCGACTCAACATGCCGATAGAGTGCTCGGAATATGCCCTTACGACGAAATTTTTCTGGGACATAGACGCTTTGAATCCACCAGATCATGCCGTTTCGCCAGTCACTCCATTCGTAAGTCACCATAATTTGCCCTGCGACCGCGCTGTCCACCTCAGCGATCCAATAGCGCCCTAGATTGTCATTGTTTAGGATGGCCGCAACGCCTGGTCCAATGAGCGCCGGATCCAACCGTTTGCCCTCGGTCTCTTTCGCGAGAAGTGAGTTGAATGAGGCAATCAGGGTTTGATCGACGGGAGTCGCGTTTCGAATTTTTAATTCCACGTGGTCTGATTCCAATCAGGAAAAAGCTCAAATAGTCATCGACGAAAAGACATTCGCGACACTATAATCCCCCAACATACTTATATTCCGGGCACACACAAGTCCGATGGATTGATTGTTTCGCAGATCAATTCGAAAACCCGTAGGAGACATCGCTATGGTTTCAAATTTTGCACGTATTTTTTACATTGTCATTGCACTTATTCTGGCCGCCTGTAGCAACGAATCAAACACTGTTTCGGAAACCGCAGAAATCGCGGAGGCCGCCAACGAAACAATTGCCAGCGTGCCCAAATACAGCGCGGAAGCGTTTTTTGCGACGACTTCATACGGCATCGTAGGTTCATCAGCGCATGCATTCTCTGCCGATGGAAATTCGCTACTAATTTCCTCCGACAACACCGGCGTATTTAATGCGTACTCGCTGCCCTTGGATGGTGGCAAACCATCTCAGCTAACGATGTCTGACGACAACGCGATTTTTGCGGTGAGCTGGTTTCCTAATGATGATCGTATTCTTTACACCTATGACGGCGGCGGCAATGAGCTAAACCATGTTGTTGTGCGCGAGATTGATGGGTCGAATCGTGACCTCACGCCAGGAGATGCGGTCAAGGCAAGCTTTGTCGGTTGGAATAGTGATGGCAATAGTTTTTATCTGCTGACAACGGAACGTAACGAGCAGAGTTTTGACCTTTATCGGTATTCAAGTGATGGCTATGACCGAGAGTTGATTTACGAAAACCCAGGGTTTCAGGTTAGCGCGTTAAGTCGCGATGGACGATGGTTAGCGTTAGACAAACCACGTACGAGTGCCGATTCAGATATCTATGTCGTCGATCTTTCGATGGACGAAAAAGAACCCCTGTTGATAACGGAGCATTCGGGCAACGTGGCGTTCGGAACGTATGATTTTACGCCAGACAACAGGGCAGTAATCTATGCAACGGATGAGCACGGCGAGTTCTCCCAGGCGTGGCGTCACGATCTTGAAACCGGTGAAAAATCAGCACTGATAGACGCGGCATGGGATGTACAGTATGTGGCGTACTCAGGTTCCGGTAAGTTTCGCGTATCGGGAATTAACGCGGACGCACGGACTGAGGTAACCATTACCGACCTTGAAACAGGGGCCGAGACCTCCCTGCCAGGACTTCCGGCTGGAGATCTTCGTAATGTCCGGTTTTCGTCGGATGACAGCAAAGTAGCGTTGATCGTCAATGCAGATAATTCTCCTTCTAATATTCACCTTGTTAATCTTGCTGCAGGGTCGGCTGAGCAGTTGACCGATGCGTTGAGTCCCGAGATAGACAGCGAACATTTGGCGGTTAGCGAAATAATTCGTTACAAAAGTTTTGATGGATTAGAGATACCCAGCGTTCTATACAAACCTCTGAACGCGAGTGCTGACAACCCGGTTCCCGGGCTAGTGCTTGTGCACGGCGGCCCCGGCGGCCAAACCCGGACGGGATATCGCGCGATGGTGCAACATCTCGTTAATCATGGCTATGCCGTCCTTGGCGCGAACAATCGTGGTTCATCCGGCTATGGAAAAACATTTTTTCATCTTGATGATAGGAAGCACGGTGAGGAAGACTTACAGGATATCGTTCACGGTAGAGCGTATCTCGAATCACTCGATTGGATTGACGGTGACAAGGTCGGAATCATTGGTGGTTCTTATGGTGGCTACATGGTTGCCGCGGCGCTGGCATTCGAACCGGAGGCATTCGATGTCGGCATCGATATTTTCGGCGTAACAAATTGGGTGCGCACGCTCGAAAGCATTCCGCCGTGGTGGGAGTCATTTAAAGATTCTCTGTATGATGAAATGGGTGACCCCGCGACGGATGCCGAACGACATCGACGCATATCGCCGCTTTTTCATACCGAAAATATCGTTAAGCCAACGTTAGTAATTCAGGGTTCGAATGATCCACGTGTTCTGCAGGTCGAAAGCGACGAGTTAGTCGCGGGCATTCAGGCTAACGAGGTACCGGTTGAGTACATCGTTTTTCCTGATGAGGGACATGGATTCCGGAAGAAGATCAATCAGATTTCGGCGTCGAATGCTTACGTGAAATTCCTTGATACCTATCTTAAGGGCGAAGCAAACAACTAATTTTGATTGCCCCGGTAGCTCAGTCGGATAGAGCACCAGATTCCTAATCTGGGGGTCCCATGTTCGAATCATGGTCGGGGCGCCAAATTAAAACAGGCCCAGCGGGCCTGTTTTAATTTGTGCCTCGGCCTAATGATGAGGACATCGTTCGAAAAACGCGTTACCGTTTTAGACGGAGAAGGCTTGGCATCGAGGGGCCATCGGCCCGAAGATCGCGTCGGCGCGATCTGAGTCAATCATGGTCGGGGCGCCAAATAAAATTTAACCCATTGATAGATTTCGTATGTCAAAATACCTCCTAACCGAATGGCATCGAATAGATTCTGGGTTGCCAACCCGCCGCCCCCGAGCCCCGAGTTCCCAGCATTCTTCCCGGGTGCATCGCTGAAAAAAGTGACCGGTTGCCAAGTCATTTTTTGTAGCAAGGTTGGAAACGCTTGGGGCAAGTTTGCAATTGCAAGGCGAACTTCGGGCTCAAAGTTTTCTGGATCGGATGAATAATGTCGTAGTTCATCCATTTTCTGTTTTATCGCGGCTTTGGAGATTTCATTGGATGAAATATCGATTACCTGTTCCACGGGCACAGCGAGGTCGCTCGCCCAAAACTCGTTAAAGTTTTCCTGCATGCTCGCGACTGCAGGGCCGAGCAATAAAATATCGCGGTCGCGAAAATTGTATTCTTTGTCGAAGTCGAAATACTTGTGGGCCATATTGCGACCGCCTGTGATACCTGCAATGCCGTCAAAAATGGCGGTTTTGTCATGCATACGCTGATTGATGCCGCGAAACTGGGTGACGACATTCCAAAGAAGGCCGAAAAACGATTGGCCAACCGAGACATTGGGATTGTAGATTCGTATGTCGACGTTCTTGTGGGCGGCTAACAGGACCAGTGTCTGGTCCTCAGCGTCAATCAACATGTCGTCCACCAGCACTCTGACTTTGACGCCACGTTCGACGGCGCGATGAAGTTGCTCTGCTGCCAGTTTGCCGACGTTGTCGGTGCCCCAAATGAAGTATTGAACGTCGATACTGTGTTGCGCGTGTAGCGTCAACCAGGCGCGGCCCACCAGTGCTTCTTCACCCTGTTCGAGAATGTAAGTTCCGGTTGAGTCGTTCATGCGCGAGAGGCAGGTAGCGCAATTGTCGTCAATCCACTGTGTCAGAGGCTTTGCAGTAATTTCGGTGCTGAAGATCATCAACGCAACCCACAACGCGTTGCGGAGCTTGGATGGCCTTCGGTTGATAGCGGCTGAATTCACGATCACCATACGATTTGCTTAGATCACATGAGTTTACTGTGGCGCATCACAATGGTCCGGATACAGTGCACATTATGGGGAAGTCTAGGAAAGCGCAGTAACCCATTGAGTTACTGCGAGTTTCATATAGAAATTCCTTCCAAGTTCGTCGATCAATGCATTGTTTTCAGGACGGTGCATCAGTACCCTATGCGGATAAAATCTTTGGGTAGTGGTAATTGATGGATTCGTTTGTCCGCAGAATACTGTTCGGTTTGATGGGCTTAATGGCCACAGCCAATTCGATCGCCGTTGCCGACGTATTTAAGGAAGGCCTGGAAGCGTTTGGTGACCAGAATTACACGGGTGCGTTGGCGGCCTGGGTGCCGCTTGCTGAACAAGGCGATCTCAATGCGATGTACAACGTCGGATTGATTTATGACGAGGGACTTGGCGTTGCGGAAGATAAAGCTCGTGCACTCGAATGGTATCTCCCTCCAGCAGAAGAAGGTGATGTGTCTGCCCAATTTAACGTCGCCATCATTTATGACTTTGGTACTGGCGTCCGCGAAAACAACGCTAAGGCAATCTATTGGTACACAAAGGCGGCAGAGCAAGCCGACGAGCAAGCGCAATATAATTTAGCGCTGATGTATGCGACCGGAGAGGGCACCAAGGTCAACATAGATGAAGCGATCAAATGGTATCGCCTTAGCGCAGATCTTGGGCTGGCGGCCGCGCAGCATAATCTTGGCCATATCTATGATGTTGGCGAGGGGGTTCCAGAAGACAATCACGAAGCGATGGCGCTCTTCAAACGAGCGGCGACGCAGGGGTATGCCGATTCCCAATATTCGATCGCCCTTATGTATGACGAAGGAGATGGGTTCATCGAAGATGATTTAAGCGCGATCGACTGGTATACGAAAGCGGCTGAACAAGATCACGTAAGCGCACAATTTAACTTGGCAATCATGTATGACGTAGGTGAGGGTATTGCCGAGGGCGATGAACAAGCGCTCAAATGGTATTCGCGAGCGGCTGAGCAAGGCCATGCGGATTCGCAATTGAATCTTGGCATCATTTATGAGAACGGCGACGGCGCTGAAGTTGATATGGGTGCAGCAATGCGCTGGTACCGGCGTGCGGCTGATCAAGGGCACCGCGATGCACAATATGCGATTGCGCTGATGTTCGATGAAGGTATTGGTCTCCCCGAGGACAATACGGCTGCGATTGACTGGTATACACGTGCAGCCGAGCAGGGCGATGCTATGGCGCAAAACAATCTTGGCGCGATGTACGATGAAGGGGAAGGTACGTCAATGAACGATAAGGAGGCGGTGAAGTGGTACAGACTGTCTGCGAATCAAGGCAATACCATTGCGCAAAACAATTTGGGTGCTATGTACTTCGCCGGCGAAGGAATACGAAAAAACAGTGCTGAGGCGTATAAATGGTTCTACATTGCGGGAGAGTTGGGCAACGAAGATGCCAGAAGTAATTTGACCCTCGCGGAAAAACGGCTGCCAGGATCGCATGTCAAAAAAGGAACTAAGTTAGCCCTGAAATGGCTGAAAAGTTACGGCGGTGATTCCACAGATACGCATTAACATTATCGGGGTCAGAGTAGTACTCTGACCCCGATTTAAAAAAAGAAAAGTCGACCAATGCCAGTATCAATACGGGGAAATTGAATTGACTATCCAAACACGCACCATTGAATACAAAGATGGCGATCTTGCTTTTGAGGCCTTTATGGCATGGGACGATACCTGCCATGAATCGCGACCGGGGGTGCTGATCTCGCACGCATGGGGTGGGCGGAGTGATTTTGAAGACAACAAAGCCGCTCAATTAGCTGAACTTGGCTATGTTGGATTCGCGATAGATCTGTATGGCAAAGGTTTCAGAGGTTCTACTCCGGACGAAAATACAGTGCTAATGCAGCCGTTATTAAATGACCGGCCGCTGTTGCAACAGCGCATGCAAATCGCGTTGAGCCAGTGCAGAAAACAGAAAGAGGTCGACGCAACGCGAGTGGCCGCAATGGGGTTTTGTTTTGGCGGTCTGTGCGTACTCGATTTGGCCCGAACCGGAGCGGACGTTCTCGGGGTCGCAAGTTTCCACGGCATATTCAATCCGCCCGACAACACGGCTGGCAATCAAATTACGGCCAAAGTGCTTGTGCTGCACGGTTGGGACGATCATTTAGCGACAACAGACCAGGTCGTCTCATTGGCCGAGGAATTGACCGCAGCGGGTTCTGATTGGCAGATTCATGGTTACGGGCATACGGTTCATGCTTTTTCGAATCCGAAGGCAAATGATCCCGATCATGGCAACGTCTACAGTCCGGATGCTGATCGTCGTTCGTGGCAAAACCTGCAACTATTTCTAGCAGAGTTATTCTAATTTCTTACATAAAGCAGTTATCGAATTCGAGTATACGTTCTATGAAAACTACCAATAAAATTGCGTCGCTAATTTTCGCGGGATTACTGATTTCAGGCTGCAGCAATGAAGCCTCCGACGAGATCGCCGAAGCGGCGACTGCACAAATCTCCGCGCCCGAAAATGACGCGAACACGGCGGTTACCGCAATCACCGCCGATCTGATGCGTGGCTACGTCAAAGAACTCGCGGACGACAAATATGAAGGTCGCGGCCCCGGATCACGTGGAGACGATCTCGCGCGCCAGTATTTGATCTCAGAACTCGAGCAGCTTGGTTTGCTTCCGGGTGCCGAAGACGGATCGTGGGAGCAGCCGTTCGAACTCTTCGGTGTAACCGCCACTCAGCCGACATCGTGGACCTTTACAACCGACACGAGCGATACGACCTTGCAGCAATGGGACGACTTCATTGTGAGCAGCGGCGTGCAGGCGGAGCGTGCAACGATCAGCTATGCCGAACTTGTGTTCGTCGGTTATGGAATTCAGGCGCCAGAATACGAGTGGGATGATTACAAAAGTGTCGATATGACCGGCAAAGTTGCCGTGATCGTCAACAATGATCCGGATTGGGATGAGAACCTGTTTGGCGGAGAAAAACGGCTATGGTATGGCCGCTGGGACTACAAATATGCGACAGCTGCGGCGCAAGGTGCGGTTGGCGCGATCATCATTCACACGTCGCCGTCGGCCGGCTATCCGTTTCAGGTAGTGCAAACATCTTGGACCGGAGAGCAATTCGAGTTGGCTGCCGAGAGCGAGCCGCGTTTGCAGGCAGCTGCCTGGGTCACTGAAGATTCCGCCAAAACGTTGATTGAAATGGCGGGGCTCGATTTGGACGACCTTCGTGAGGCAGCCGACAACCGAGACTTTGAAGTTGTCCCACTCGGCATTACAACATCGCTCGAAATGGACGTTTCTCTCAATGTCGTGAAGTCAGCAAACATTTTGGCGTTGATGCCGGGTAGTGACCCAGAACTTAGCGACGAGGTGGTGATCTACACCGCTCATCACGACCATCTTGGCATTGGCACACCGAATGAAGCCGGAGATGCCATTTACAATGGCGCGATGGACAATGCATCTGGCGTTGCTCAAGTAATGGCTATCGCACGCGCACTTAAGCAATTGCCGGAAGCGCCACGTCGTTCGATTTTGTTTGCGCTTGTCGGTGCAGAAGAGCAAGGCCTATTAGGTTCAAAATATTACGCGGCTCACCCAAGTTTCGCCCCAGGCAAGATTGCCGCTAATTTAAATTACGATGGCGGCAACATCTGGGGACATACGCACGATGTTACTTACATTGGGTTGGGTAAGACTTCGATCGATACGATCGTGAGTGGCATTGCAGCAGAGCAAGGGCGCGTGGTTAAGCCCGATCAGTTTTCGGACAGGGGCTATTTCTATCGTTCAGACCAATTTAGTTTCGCGGAAATTGGTGTTCCCGCGATGTATCTCGATACGGGCACTGATTTTGTCGATCGCCCGCCGGGCTGGGGTGCGGAACAACTCAACCACTACACAGATGTTAACTATCATCAGCCCAGTGATGAGTATGACGATAGCTGGAATTTTGAAGGCATGATTTCAGATGCCCAGCTGGGTTTCTGGACAGGTCTTGCTATCGCCAATGCAGACGAAATGCAGACCTGGACCACTGGCGACGAATTTGAGGCGGCGAGACTCGAAGCACTTGATGCCGAGAAGCCTTAGCATCAAGTGATTTTACTTGTAGCGCGCGGACTAGTCGTCCGCTGCTGTCCGTCGTTGGGCCGCAATCGCATACAGGATGAGCCCTAAAAGAAATAGTGCGCCGGTAACAACCCATGATCGCATTGTCGATTGCGCTCCAATAAACAAGCAAACCATTAGCGCGATTATGGGGATGGTGTAGCCGCCTTTAAGTCGATACGCGGCCGCACGTTCTTCTTCGGTCGCCTTATTGCGAATGATTGGTAATGAACCGATACACAGTACGTAAGAAATTAGGCGCATAAGGGAACTTGCTGCAGCCAGCCAGGCGAACGAACCCGAAAGCGCAAATGCCAGCCCTAGTCCGCCAAGCATTAGAATCGAGTTACTTGGTGTGGAGTACTTTTCATGAACGTGTCCGAACCAGCTGGGCAACATACCTTTCTCCGCGAGCGCGAAGGGCAATCGGGGCACCGCGAGCATTATGCTGGAGAGATTGCCGCCGATTGAAAAGAACGCGGCAAACGTGATTAGAATCGCGCCTTTAGGCCCCATAAGTTCGCGCCCAACATCCATTAGTGTCGTTCCGGGGGCCCCTGGATTCTCCAGGACTGAAATAAAAGTGATGACAATTAGAAAGTAAAAAATGCCAACGATAATGGGGGTCATCACCAACGCGCGCGGTAGCGTTTCTTTTGGATTTTTCGTTTCACCCGACATGATTGTTGCGGATTCGAAGCCAACAAAAGCGTAGATGAGCAATAGCGTTGTATCACCGAGGTCATCTATCTTGGGTAGCGTGTCAGGAAATAATATGTCGCCACTTACATGTTGCATGCCGAGGACAATCAAAAGAACGATCGGCACTATTTTGAAAACGGTGATGACCGCCATCGTTCGAACGCCTTCCTTAACGCCCAGAATGTTGACCCAGGTTAGCGTGATACAGATGGTGACAATCAACAGGATTCGACCGATGCCGTCAGAGAACCACGGAATTACGGCGCCGAGGTACAAGGCCATGACCGTCGTGTTGGCGGCGAAAGCAGCCACGCGACTGACAAATAACAGCCATCCCGTGCTAAATCCTGCTAACGGACCGAACGCTTTGGTCGTAAACAAAACGGGCCCGCCGGATTCTTTAAAATAGCTCGCGAGCTCGGCAAAGGTTAGCACTATTGTAATGACCAACACGCCCACAATCAGGAAAAGCCACGGGCTTAAGATGCCGGCCCGTGCAGCGACTACGGACGGCAGTGCGAAAATGCCTGCGCCGATAATCGAATTCAACACGAGGATTGCAGCGCCTGCCATCCCGATGCCGCGTAACAGGTTTTTCTTGTTAGTCGTTTTTTTTTGTTCTGTTGACACAGTGTTTCCTTATATTCGTCGCCGGGGCCGAACGGATGACAGTTTCGCCATATTGCGGCAAACAATCAAATTAGCGAGAAAGGCTGGTATAAGCTCGATCAATGAATCGGCCAGGTTGACCGAATTTTGCGTCAAATTCTGCAGTCGGATTTGCAGCAATAACTTGTTCCAGTGTTTTTCCCTGATCAATCATGGTGTCGATTCGTTGACGTACGGTGGCTAGCATCAGAATATAGTCGGCTAAATCGGTATAGCCTAATACCGGACCATGTCCAGGAATAACGATGGTCTCCTGATTGATAAGGTCGAGTACACCCTCGCAAAATTCAATCATGCCGTCCAAATCTCCACCGTTTCCGGCATCAATGAACGGGTAACCGGCGTTGAATACATCTCCCAGGTGAACGACGTTACTGTTGCGAAAGAGAATCGCAGTATCGCCAGTGGTGTGCGCAGGGCCGAAATGCACTAAATCAATCGTGTCTCCATTGAAGTGGAATTGCATCCGTTCTGTAAAGGTAATGATGGGTTTTGCAGCGTCCGGGAAGGGTGGTTGTTCATAGATAAAATCAACCAGGTCAACTGCCTGCGAACTCGCCATCATTCTTCGAGAATTGGCCTGTGACACCATCCAGGCTCCATCGCGAGCAAGCGCAGGGTTGCCGTTTGCGTGGTCAAAATGCCAATGCGTGTTGATTGTAAAATCAATTTCGCCGCCACCCAATTCGCCAATTTTGTCTTTAAGGCGCGGAATCATTTCTGGGAACTGACTATCAACCATTAGTACGCCCTGATCGCCGATTGACGCCAGGACATTACCGCCAACACCAAACATGACGTGAATGCCGGGCGCCACAGTTTCCACGCGGATTTCAGTGTTCGCTAGATCCCACCCGAAGGCTGCGCCCATCTCGTCAAAAGTGACATATTCATGCGCGGACGCAGGAACGCAGGTGGCGAGGAAGCAATACAATGCAAGAAGCCGTCTCATGAAGTCATCCTTTTGGGTGAGGAATTGCCAGGAAGCATAGTAGTCCAAGCCATCCAACGGTAGCATGAATAATTATCGGTCAAGAACCATTAAGATGCGGTCTGGTTCGATAGTGACAATAGACAACATACAGGGAATGTCGAATGAAATTAGTGAAAGTGCAGATCGTACTCATGGGTGTTTGTCTCGCGATTGGGTCACCCTTATTGGCGGCAGAATTGTCGGAAATTCGAAATTACATCGAATATTCGCCGACATTCGCGAGTGCGGGTCAACCGTCGAAAGAGCAATTGGCCTTGCTGCCCAATGCGGGCTTCGAGCGAGTGGTATATATCGCGCTTAGCAATAGCGGTAACGCAATCGCGGATGAGGATGCCATGGTCAAAGAATTGGGAATGAACTACGTCCATATCCCGGTTATATGGGATGCGCCGACGGCGTCCGATTTCTACACATTCGCAAACGTGATGCGACATGAGCCTGAGCGAAAGACGTTATTGCATTGTGCGGCTAACTATCGTGCGTCTGCATTTAGTTTACTTTATCGAGTCCTGTATGAAGACGTTCCGCTCGCGACCGCTAAAGCAGACATGGACAAAATTTGGGTGCCGAATAAGATTTGGAACGATTTGATTCACGCAGTGTTGGAAGAAAACGATGTTTCGCCAAACTGCGATGGCTGTGAATGGAAGATTGCCGAGGACTAAACTAAACACTCGTGCACGGGCGCAATACCCGCGGGGAATTCAACATGAGAAATGTAAGCAAGAAGGTTCGATTACCATGGGCAAGTTGGCGGACTTCGTTGTCCTGTCTGACAATCTCGTCACCATCGACCCGGATCTGATCAAGGATGTGACCGTCATGAAAACATACGTTGGTGGTAAAGTCGTCTACGAAGCACCGTAGCGAGCGAATACTTTATGCGGCAGGCAATCGCAATTGCGGGCAATATTGGTGCCGGGAAATCAACGTTGGTTGAATTCTTAAGTCGCACCTACGGCATCGCGCCGTACTATGAGCCGAGCGAAGATAACCCATATCTTCCCGACTTTTACACCGATATGAATCGTTGGGCGTTCCGATCCCAACTGTATTTCCTCAGTAACAAATTTCGCATCCACCAGGAATTGGACCGAATGCCGGGTTTGGTCGTTCTTGATCGGACAATATTTGAGGATGCAGAGATTTTTGCGACCGCTTTGCATGAGATGAAGCACATCGATAATCGTGACTGGGAAACTTATCAGGCTTTCTATCATTCGATACTCGATGCAATCGAACCGCCGGATTTGATGATCTATTTACGCTGTTCGATGCGCACTCTGCGAAAGCGCATTCGGTTGCGGGGCAGGGCGATGGAACAGGACGTCCCACTTGCCTATCTAAAACGCCTCGAACGTTTATACGAAAATTGGATCGCGTCTTATGATTTGAGCGAAGTACTAATTCTCGAAACGGACAATCTCGATTACATCCAGGACCTAGTTCACCGACTAGATGTCATGGAAAGAATTGAGGCGATGCTACCCGCTGAAGTTGGCAAGCCAAGTTGCTAGTCATATATAACTTATACGATTTTTCTTAAGTAATTTCGAGGATGTTTCCGCGGTAACGTCGAACGACAGGTCTCACCGTCAGCAGTCGGCCAACGGAGACATTTAGCGATCAGATCCGTCTGCACTTATTCCGTTGGTTCTTCTTTACTAGACCGACGGTTGACCTCCGTTATATAGGCCTTGTAAGCCGCCCATCGGCGCGACTGCTCTCGACTGGGCGGAACAGGATTAACAGGAGAGTCGTCGCCCGGAATCAATACTTTCTCTGCATCTATCTCATAAACCACGACTTGGTCGATACCATTACCCAATCCGTGAATCGCAATTTGTCCGTCTGTCGGTGGATAATGGATACGGTTAGCGGGCCCCAGCGCGTACACGAGTTTCAGTTCCTCGTTTCGTCTCTTGTAGGATTGTTCCAGAACTGTGTGTATGTCCTGCTCCAACAGGACAGGTGTGATCTCCCGATTCGGATCGGGAGATCTGATATTCCGTTCGGAGTCAATCCACTGAACACGGAATCGCCATTTAACTGCAAAGGTACTGCTCGAGTTGGGCACCCGCGCCGTTCCGCGCTACCTAGCGACACTTCGATTGCCATCCGGGCCTCGCTACATCCGGTGACTCAGTATCTCTAGCGATGACACTCCAAGCGGTGTAAACGTGAAGGTGTCGCCCTTTTGCTCCAGTACAGCAGTATTGAAATCATAAATATCAATCCTGCCCGGCTTTGCAAAGTACTCAAGTTTTGCAATATCCAGCGCATACCGATCCCGGAGTTCGCGCTTTTCCTCCTCATTTAGGTGCCGAAGAAACTCGCGGTTCGATTGATCTTGAGCAAGCGCGGTCGCAAATGACATTGCAATTGCGAAGAGCAGTATGCGGATCATTGGTGTCATGTCCCTCCTGGAGATTTGAAGGCAATTTCAACGATTGCTATTAAGTCAACGTCTCGCAATGCGGGCAAGGGTCAACCAGCACTCGATTCTCCCGGCTCAGGTCAACGTCTGCGTTGGGTCACAAGCAGACTATTTCACTCATTCTAGCCCAACGGCTGCTTCCGGGGGTAAACCTGCCATTAGGACCGATGGATACTTGCCATTATCTTGAGCGTTGTGGAAATAATGGCTCTGATGTCGGTTTTCCCCGATAGCGCTTGTTCAAAACACCGAAATCTAGAGAA
>Ga0114996_10004631_pt1 | contig 16414 bp, 14 predicted proteins | sample ArcticOcean_MG_C_4_FD_87039 | JGI IMG/M metagenome (GOLD analysis project Ga0114996, IMG submission 87039) | Marine microbial communities from western Arctic Ocean - ArcticOcean_MG_CB4_134 | ecosystem: Environmental > Aquatic > Marine > Oceanic | place: Arctic Ocean: Canada Basin | collected...
GGGCGCTACCAGTACGCGGCCGTCTCCGAAACTTTGCAAGACAGACACAGTGGTTGGTGGTCGTTGCGTCTGTAAGAACCCGGCCTGACCTGCGGACAGGTAGTAGCGACCTACTGCCACCGCGCCGTCTACAGCATTGGCAATATCCAACGGTGCCACGCCCAAAACCAGTAGATCCGCCAACGTGCTGTTTGTTTTGGTGTAAACAACGCCGGTCACTTCGGACGAGGTACTAGCGACAAGCGTACCGGTCGTAGGATTGTTCTCAGCTGCCGCCAACGCACGTTCGAACTGTTGACTGGTGTTGTTCCAGTACACGGGTTGGCCTATCAGCGCGCCAGATTCCACCGTTACGTCGCGGTAGAACAATGCTTGCCCCAACAAGGCCGATTCCACCAGGTCCTTGACGAACTGAACGTTGCTCTCAAGATCCTGATCGGGCGTACGCACCGCTTGTGCTTTGCCCAAGGCCCTGTCTTTGATATGCCGGATGTTTTGTTGCCAGGTAGGCATCCGTGCCCTCCTTCAGAGGTTACGCCTGCGGTTTGAAAATCAATTCCCAGGTAACGCCGATTTGACCAGACGCCTGTTTGACCTTCTGGTCAGCCGTCGGGTAGTAACCGCGGGACACGATTACGTCCTTGGTCTTATCAGCGTCGTCGGGCGCAGCTACGAGAGCGAGGCCAAATACCTTGCTGTTTACGGAATCGGAGAAAGCCACGCTGTTCTCACCTGCCGTACCCGATGTTTGCCCGGCAAAGATCAATTTATTGCCGTCTACGTCCTCCGTAAAAACGTTTTCAAAACCCGACGCGATCTGCGTATCGGGTAAACCCGACAATGGGATCCGCAGGTAGTCCTGTGGCGCCACGAGGTTGTCATAATAGGCACGACCGTCGTCAACGTCGAATGTAGGGACGGCGACGGCATCGCCCGGCGAGGCTACATTTTCGTACTCCACGTAGATCCGTGAGATCTTGTAGGAGGTATCGCCGTAGCCAAACAAGCGTGCGGCAGCGAACCCCCACGTGGTCATAAGCGTGTTTTGACGCGAGAAAAGAGGAGTCCAGTGGTCGTATGCGTCAATATCCCATAACGTGTAACGGCCGCTGACCGGTCCTTGGTCTTTACCCATAATGGTGTCCTTGTGCGAGGTCGACTCCTAGTGGCACGTGAACGAGGCGTTACGAATCGTAAAACAACTGACGTCCACGTTGGCCGCGGCGATAGTCTCGAGTAAGGGCTCCATTGCATCAAAGGTTCCCATTTGACTGTCGTCAACGTTGTCTATCGTAACAGAATCACTAAATGGTGATAACTCGATTACCAGTAAGAGGGTTATGTGCGGTGGTGTGATTCGTCGTAGCAGTTTGCTGGGCCCTAAACCCAACGCGAACTCAGTAAAATCAACGGCGTTCACCCGAAAGATTACCACGTTGTTGCGGAGAATGTTCGCCAGTAAGAATTCTAGTGGGTTGATAGTGGACGCTAGTGGCGCCGTCTCTGCAAGCATCAGGTCGAACAGGGAGGTGTTATATGTCAGTCGTCTGGCGTGGACAGTGTCCCAGAACAATTCAACGTCCAGTGGGTGTCCGCCTAACGAGAATTCTATCCGCTCCTGCCCTACCGCGCCGGTAACACTCAATGCTACCGCGGTGTTCTCGAAAATCAGCTCACCGCGGAAGTCATTGGAGAGCATACCGCCGCCCATCACCAATGCCGGCAGGTTTGCACTGGTTTGCCCGCTACTCGGCGTCAGTTGTTCGAAACCGGTGATCAGTGGCCTACCAGCCACCAATTCATCACCTATCGCCACAACCGCCGTAGACGTGAGATTGTGCTTGTAAACGTGCTGATCCGTGGTAACCAGCAGATGTAAGGCGTCTTTTCTGATATCCGTGACCGTTTCGGCGCGATCCCTGACGAGCGGGATGCCCGTCATCATGGAAACCATACATTCGACCTGTTCGAGAGCCGTACCGCCGGCAATCCCGTCCATGATGCAATTGACGAGGTCTCGGTAGGGCTCGCTCGCGGGCAGCTCCAGGTCGAGTACGTAGCCGAAATGCTGGTAAACCAGGTCCCAATCGATCTGTGGGCGGAAAAGCCACAATACCAATTCTTTGTCGACACGCACTCCGTTCTCAAATACATCGCGGGTGGCGAACAATTCGTCGGAAAACGGGTTTTGCTTGAAAATGATGCCGTTTCGCGTGGAATCTACCCGGAAATCCAGGTTTTTGGTCAAAACGCGGGACGAGTCCGTAATTCTGTTGGAAATCAGCGGAATGTCGACGACACCGGTCGGTAACTCGAAAGTGAACTCCCCGGTGACCAGCGGCACGTCAAATTGGAAACCTGGCGATGCATCGAACGCTGGCAGGTCCACATCGTCAAATCGCCATAAAGCCGCGTCATTGTTGTTGATTTGCGACTCCAGTAGGTAAAAAGCGTACCAATTCTCCGTATGGTAGATAGGTACGGTGTACCGACTGACAGCAGCGGCCGCTTCCAGCAAATTACGGTGGTTTTGCTCCTCAAATTCAGTGCGCGCGCGGACTCGATCATCAATTAGCGACCGACCTGGGTCGTAAATGTGGGTCCAGACGCTTCCCAGCAAGCTCCTGACGAATTCAGGGCGTTGAAAATCATTGCTGGGATAGGTGTAGGGCATGCCGGTTCTCTGAGATTACACTTCGTTTTTACACCGCTGGAACGTCGATATTGTTGGTGGTGATGCTGATATTGGTGGTGTTTAGGACGAAAATGACGGTCCGACCGCTGACAAAGTACTCGGGCTCGTCGGGGATGATGAGCACGCTGCTGTCGCGAATGAACCTGTCGGCGCCGTCCGGCCGGCGTATTCTGCCAAATAGATCGATAGGTCCGGCATCAATGCTGTCCGGCAGTGCCTCATCCACGATCCGGTGCAGCGCGGAGGCGTATAAGCGACCGGGGAAGCCCAAGGTGTTCACATAGGCCGCCAAATTGCTCTTAATGCTGGCTTCATCGACGGTTGAGTCCGTACGTCGCCGCTGGAGTTCGAAATTGAGGCTCAGGAAGCACGGGATGGCTGCTTTGACAAGGATGTCGCCCGCTGGGTTGCGTACGCCTCGATCGCCCAGGAACTCCTGTACCGGCTTCACCAGCGGCATGGTGACTGCTGTCACGTCGTAATCCTGGGTGGAACTGTTGATAGACAACCCCGCCGTGGGCGTGGAAGTATCCAGAAAACGGATCGTGGAAGCCTGGTACCGACTGTAGACGCCCTCCATAACCGTTTCCAGGTCAGGCACATACACGTCGTCACCGGTCAGATCCAGGCCGCGAATGTCCTCGGTGACCGCGAAGCCGGTTTCTACGGGATCTGCGCCCCGTACCAATATTTTGCTGACCTCGTAGAAGCCTGGAGCATCATCGCGGGCGATAGAGAATTGCCAGACCCCGCCGTCGGTGAGGATATCGATTAGCGTGGCGGTTTTTACTAGGGATACTGCCTGCGTGGACTGCTGACTACGGAGGTAGAGGTCCGTACGACCACCGCCAGAGAGCGGAAACAGCCAGTGCTGATCACGAATCATCTCTGCGTCACCGTAGCCCACGATGGAGATATCTTCGATGTTGGGGAAGTCGGTGGTGACCATGGGGTAGATGGCGGAATCTGCCGTCTTGATCGTTGAGGGAATCGTGACCCTGTTCGAATAAGCCCTGGCGGCCAGTCCTTCCTGTAGGAGTGCCGTCAAATCCGAGTTCGTCTGGGCGTTGACGCCTCCGGTGAAGTCGTTGGCGGCGAACGATCGCAGAAACGAGGTAGGTGGCGAGAGTGGGATGAGTTGCGTGTCCTTGGCGAGTACCGCATCGGATCCCGCAGTCACAGCCGTCACGTTGACAGTGAAGGCAAACTGGTCGACATCGATCTGTTGAATTAGCCGGTCTGTGTCGTTGAGCACGTTACCGGCTGCGGTGCGGGCAGCATAGGCTGCGTCTACCGTGTACTGCTGACCTGCGGCCTCGAAGACAGAACCCTGCGGGATCGTGACGGCAAGCAGCTGACTGAGCACGATCGTGACTTCGCCCGCGGCCTGCGTGGAAGCCCGCCGCGTCAGCCGATAATTAGAGATCACCGCATTGACCACATCATCATCGGCTAACGTGGGGTTATTCTCGATCGCCTGCAGACTCTGAGACTGCCGCAAAAGGTCAATGTTCGTTTGCTGCGCAGCACCCAAAATGGCATCCAACCCGAGTACGAGCTGGTTGATCACACCTCGCTTAGTGTCGATGTTGGGTTGTTTCTCCAACACGAGCTGCTTGGCGAAGGCAAAAGCCTGCTCAACGTCATCTGCGTCCAGGTCAGCCAAACTCTGTACTGCGATAGCCATTTATTACTCCGTCACACCACAATTGGTATAGGCAAAATGAACTCGGCTGTGCCGTCCGCGGCTTGGCTACGAAGTTCAATTGTTAAGTTGGCAAATCCTGGCACCACGGTGACGGCCGCCAACTCTGCCGTGCGATATCTTTCGTCGTCCGGATCAGTGGATGATTCCTCATCGACCAGCAGTGCTGCCGCGTCTTGTTCCGACAGGGCAAACGTGGCCAACATATCCGCCTCGTTATGCACGCGACCCTGCCGCAGGGCGATCATGAAGTCAGTACCGTAAGTGGGGGCGTATTTCACAGATCCCCGCTCTGTGAGCAAAGCAAGTATGAATCGTTGTGCCAGCTTCTGTAGGCCCGTACAGATCTCCCCCGTACTGAATTGATCAGCCAGTGATTGCTCGAGCAGTACATCGCCGGCCCGCTGCCCGCCGCGGAACGCCAGTACGTCAATCGAACGTCCAATGTATTTGGGGATTTCACTCATTTGATATCGGCACCACTTTCATTGCTTTCATCACGCAGTCCGCTGCGGAGTAGATCTTGTACGTACAGCAGTACGGCGCCGATGTGCACACCCTCTGGTTGTCCGTGACCCTTGCGGCGACCAGCTGCATGCATAGCAGCGCGACAGGGTGTCTTGTGTCGGGAGCGGAAAGCCCGCTCCATCATGCCTAGATAGTCGATTTGCACCTTCTGGCCCATAGCAGTACCAGAAGTGCCGTTCTTGAATATCGCATCCTGGTATTGCTCGTTGGCCTCGCTGCGATCGAAGGCGTCGGCAATGGACGCAATATCCAAGGGATTACCTTTCCAGTTTCCGATCGCCGCGGGCATCATCCACTTACGCTGGACAGGCTCACCTTCCAGATTCTGGCTAATATCAGCACATTGCTGCTGTATCTGTTCCAACAGCTGCTGAAACAACACGCTGGGTGAGGCTATTCCCATTAGAGCACTCCAAATTCATCACGTTGGTCGAGTAACTGCTGGATGCGTGACATACGTTGGCTGATGGCGCCCGGCGTAATCCCTAGATGCTTAGCAATTTGCTGGGCTGGTATTGTCTGGTGTCCGTGCAGGCCCATGGCCCGTTCCATCACGAACTGATCTGTGGGATTGAGGTCGCCGTAAACGAACTCTACCCAAGCATCGCTACCCGTAGTTTGTCCCGGTATCGTAGATGCCGGTGAAAACATGCCAGCACCGTCTGCGGTGGGTTGCATCAGCGTACCTTCCGCTACGGGTTGCTGTGCCTGGCGGATGTGGGCCAGTCGCTTGGTGGATAATCCCGTGAAATCAGCCAGCTCGCTGTCAGACGGCGGCCGCCCTAACGTCTCTTCGAGCTCGAGCCCGGCATCATCCGTCCGCAGCCGGTCCATCGCTACCCGTTCCGGCATGCTGATGATCTGCTGCGACTTGGCCTGTATTCGCCGCAACCGTTGCAGATTAGACATCAGGTGGGTTTTCATCGACCCTTTGTGCGGATCGTAGGAGTTGAACGCCTCCAGCGAGAGCTTCTTAGCCCGCGTGCGCAGCGTGGGGCTGAAGGAAGTACCGCCGTACGTACGCAAGGCCGTATTGATCACGGGTTTTACCGTTTTCAACAACTGGCCCGATGACTGTGGCGACGGTAGCCGCTTCCAGGTATCAAACGCCTCGCGGTATTGTGGTTCTAGTTGGATATCTGTCATGTGGTGGTTTCCTATGCCTCAGCTGCAATCTCCGCAGTGGTACGGACTGATATGTCCCCCGCCCATTGTCGATTGTAGAGCGGGTGGCGATCAAGCGACGTATCTTCATTCTCGTTCTCTTTCGCGTTACGGATGTGGCCCAGTTGAAAGGCCGTACCCGCCGAGCGGGCTTCCGCGTCGAAGATGTGGGTTGTGCGGAGTACCGTGGCGTATCTTGCTTCACCTAGCGGGTCATTACCGCCGATGAAAGCACCACCCGTACCTTCAATGCTGATCGTAGACCCCGGTGAGATGTCAAACCGCACCGCTCCGGAGATGTGGCCCACGCGACCCTTCAGTACCTCGTAGGCATAGAGCGTATGCGCCATCGAGTCCATCAGATTCTTAAAGTTCTTCCGCGCATCCCGCAGATCTATCTCGCCAGCATTAGGTGCAGCTTTTGGATTAAAGGCATCCGAGCGGACACTGCCGATACCAGCTGTGGCTAGCGATGCGGTCCACGGCGAACCTATATGCGTGAGCCATCGCGGGGCTAACTTGAACATCACCATGCCGTCGTCTCTGCCGACATAAATGCCCGTTACGTCATTAATGTCCTTGGGGACATTGTGAGCGCCAAGGTCTGCCCCGCTGTCGTTGTCATGGCCACCGAACAAACCTACAGCGCGCAAGGCCCGCGGCAACTTGCTACTGAGATCCAGGTAATCAAGATCCCTACCTAACACGGAGTATTTTTCGCCTCGGGGATTGTGTACCTCGCGGAGGCCCGGCACGAAGGGCACTACTTTGGCCCGATCCGGGTAGGGGATAACGCTAAACATGTACATCTGCGCGAAGTGCCCGACCAACTTGCTCCAGATTGTGGTGTTGGATAGGGCTGCAAAATGATTGGCCCCTTCCGCTGCATTCGTACTGGAGACTGCTAGATCATCAGCAATAGCCGCAGCCACCAAATCAGTCTCGTCATCCACGACGGTATCCAGCGGCAGTATGTCCCCGGCAAACCGGTTCAGGGCAGCAAGAGCCTCGCCATTGGCTGAGTCATTATTAGCCGCGTCCGCCGCGTCCGCCCCGAATAATCCCTCTTGCGCGAGCAAGCGGTCTGTACCCGTCAGCTCCTTAAACCAAGGAAGGATCGCTTCGCCCCAGAGGTCCTTACGTACAGCAGCTGTATCGATGGCCTCTTGCGCCATCGTAGTTCGAATCCAGTGCTTTCCGTTTAGACCCTCGCCCGCTTCCGCGCCGTCCATCGGGCCAGAGAACGAAGCATTGAACGTCAACATGTAAGGATTACCGGGATGACTGCTGCCGCTCAGCGCGGAGGCGAAGTTCAAGCCCGAAAGCCAATGCGTCATTTCCAAAGCCAGGTTCAAACTGTTGCCTTTGCGGCGATAGCCCAACCCAGTCACGAAGCCTTCGAACAACAGGTACTCGCCTGGCGTCACAATGGCCCGGTTATTACCGAGACCTCCGCCGTGTAGCACCTCCACAAACACCTTGACCGACTGCTGGATTTCAATGTCTTCTGTGATATCGTGAGCTGTAGAGACCGCTAGCGTACGCGCATTACGACCGACAGGTAACACACAGGTAGCCTTGGGTATTCGGTTCATTTCGTAGGAACAAGTAAACTGCACCACATCAACGGTGATGCCTTCTACCTCTGCCCACAATCGGAATTTTATCGACGTGAATGACATGCTTACCTGTTAACCGACTGGTTGTTGCTGATCCATCAAATAGGTTATGCCTAGCAGTAAACCGCTAAACTTGTAGGCATACTCGTCGTGGTCCCGCCACAGGTTTCGAAATGTCTTGAGCGGCTCTGCAGGTGCTGTACCGAATAACGCTAACTCGTCGGTCTCCAACATTCCGACATTCAATGCTGCCAAAAGTTGGCCCATGTCCAGTTGCGGTCTGGACACAGCCTCTACGATCCATTCCGCACCGACGGGAGCGGAGAAGTTGAACTGCAAACTAGAACCCAGCAATGGGATCAAGTCGCTCAACCCGTCGGTGTATGTGTACTCGAATGTTTCTTGATCCAATGGTTTGGTAGTTCGCTGCACGCGGATCAAACTGCTCGACGTTACGTCCACTCGCCAGCTGTGATACAAGCGACCATCCTCATCGCCACCTACAAGATCGCCGATAAAGTTGAAGTCACCCGTGAATTGATTGAGGATCGTAGCCCGGCGGATGAACATGGATTCATAGAGCTGTCCAAGTCGCAAAGGCAAATAAGTGATGCGGGAGTCCTGGGCCGATACGTACTCCTCCAGCTCTGTGGAATGCAGCACTGTCATCAACTGGTACAGTCGGTAGTTCAGCATGTAGCGATCGGGCTCGCCACCGAACACCAGGTTGCGGAACTTTTGTACGACCGTAGGTACCGTGCGAACCAGGAAGTCTGGCGCTACATATTCTTCGCCCGGGAAGTTCGGATCAATATCGGCTCGCATATTGAGCAGTAGTGTGCGTGTGTGATTGATCATGACACTGGTGGTAAGACATTGAATCGCAATTGAAACTGACCTACGCGTCCCTTGGGGTTCACGATTTCGAATTTGGCACCCACCAGGAAGCCGCGGAAGCCGGCCCGGCCGATACGGATGTTGGTGGGGTTACCCGCAAAGGACACCCGCTGCTGGTCGTAGTAGTTCATGACCTCTTTGATACCGTCCGTAGTGTCTCCTGGGCAGCGGCCGGAAAACGAAAGTCCGGAGATGATCAAGTCGCCAATGCGTTCACCGAACACGTAGACGTAAACAAAGCCTCGCAGCGTGTGTACGAACTGGTAGTTGCTCTGTGTCTGTACGGTGATGCCCTGCACGATGGAACGTCGCACAACAAAGCCACCCCAGCCAGTGAAGTCCAGCGACATAGGCAGAGCTTCCGGATCCCGGATTACAGTGGTAATACCAGGGCGTACGCTGAAGATACTGGCCATTACGGCTCGCTCCTTGCTGCATCTGCTGTCAGTTCTGCTGAACCGTCTTCATGGATTGTTAACTGGGCAATAGCGATATTGATGCCGCCGCCCTTACCGGCCAGGTTGGCTGGATCATCTCGCACATCCGTAGCGGCTCGAGGATCTGCAGCCGCGGCTGCGGCGGGATCCGGCGCGGGACCCATCGCACCTTTCAATGCTGCTTCCCGCTCTTCCTGTTTAGCTTTTTCTTCTGGTGTATCGATACCCAGTTTCTGGCCTAGTTCCCCCATCTTTTTCAGTTCGTCGTCATAAGCATTCTGGTCTGCGTCGCTACGCCATTCCCCGTCTGCGCCTAACTTACTACCCAGTTTTTGCACCTTCTTGAAGGACTCTAAAAAAGCCTCACCATCGGGACCCATCTTGCCAATATCTTGCACGGCGGTGTCGTTCATCAACGCCTTCATAAAGTCCATCGGTTCCGTATCTGCACCGCCTTCGGCAAACAACTCCAGGATACGTTCAGCTGGACCCTTTCTCCCGATATAAGAGAAGGCTCTCGCAATGCCTGCCTGGAAATTACCGCGGCGTCGCATAGCATCACCTGCATCAAGCCTGTTCCTACTATGCGCCTCCCGAACTTGTTGGCTAGTAGCGCCTGGACCTAACTTCAATGCCTCGTTACTCAAAGCAATTGAAAATCGGCTACTAGCTTGTTGTGCCTGCTTGGCATTCATACCAGCATCCCTATACATCTGCTCCTGAAACTTGCGTTCCTGTATACGGGCTTCGACCTGGTTAGCGCCTTCCGCTGGAGACCAATCCATTAGTTCATCGGTCAGGTCCCTCGCATCGTCAGGGTCGAGACTCGCCTGCCTTAACGACGAACTCACAGAATTATCCAGGTTACGGCGGACGGAGACTTCATACTGGGCGCGACGGGCCGCCGTTGTAGCGCCCCCGCGGTATAACTGGTTAGCTGACTCGTTACTGTACTCTGCCGAAATTTCGCCGCGTGTCATTCCTGAACCCGTTGCTAATATATCCTTCCACTCACTGCGATCTGTCTTGAAGACCTGCTTGTCGCCGTCGTAGGTAGATTTGCCAGCCTTAATAGCCTGGTACATACGATAAGCTTCTGTACCTTTAGTGAGCTGACCCTCTTCGCCCATTCGCAGGACAGTAGCCATCTGCTGTCCCACCACGCTGGCCCCCGCTTGTCCGCGGAGTAATGCATCTTTGGCAATCAGTTCTTGTTTGGTGATGTTGGAACCAAGAAGCGCCGCACTGTCTGAACCAAAACCTGCACCGAAAGCAGCAGCACCCATCGCTGCCGATAAGCCTACAGACCGCGGGCCGCCCATAGCCGCCGAGGCGTTACCGGCACCGACAGCCAATTGTGTTATCTCATTCACACTCATACCGCTGATATCACTTAAAGCGTCAATCTGCCGTATCTTGGTCTCCATCTCACCAATCTTCATCCGTGACAAACCGCCCTGCGTTAAAGCATGGGCCATATCCAGTGCTTGTTCGATGCTTTTACCAGGACCAAACAGATCCTCCATAGCACGCATCATGCCGGCAAAGTTCTCGGAGTATTTGGCAATACGACCGGCATCGATACCGCGTAGTGTGTCTTCGCTGGGAGCAGCATCTATTTTGTCTAACTCGGCTGCGGAAAATCCAGCACGTTCACGGGAAGACAAACTGCGGACGGCGAGAACCCCACCCTGTGCATCGGCGAGGGAATCCGCGTCGAGTATGTCGGCACTAAGCCTAGGGGCAATGCCAGCCTTCCTGCCGGCCGTAAAGAACTGTCCGACAGTTGCTAGCCCGTATCCTGACATTCTGTTGGCTGTAACACCGGGACCGTATAACTGGGCGTTAACGTCCTCAGTCAGTGCAGCTATATGCTCCGGACTGTAACCAAGCTGACCCGTCTCAGGACTCATCATGTTCTGGCTTTGGATCTGTAGTGACTTCCCCAAAATAGGAGCACCCAGACCCAGACCATTAAAAACTCCAGGCGCCATTTGACCCGCCATCGGCGCCATATACGTACCAACCTTGTGGATCTGTTGGGCTATATTTTCCGCATGGTTATTAAACGCGGCTGTGCCCGGTACCATATCGGTACTCATAGCAGTCGCGTTCCTTGCGATCGCTTGTAGTCGCTCGTTTTCCTGGGACGCCATGAGAGAGTACATTCTCCGGGTGTCCTCTTCGAACCGCATACCCTTCTGCAGATCGTAGACGTTCTGCTGGCCCATGAAGTTACCGGGCTGTATCCCCATCTGCCGCATCAGCATCGGCAAGGTCATCTGTAATGCGGCATTGGCGCCGGGGATGCCTAAGTTAGGTATTCCCAAGTTCATTTGCGGTGCCTGCATACCGCTCATCATTACTGAGTAATCTTGGTTGACGCTGATATTGGGTGGGCCAAAACTCATTCCGCTTCCTTGCGATTTTCGCGCCAGTGTTCGAGCAATTTATCGATCTGTGCCTGGTATTCAGGCGTAGTTGGATCACCGAACTCCGCTTCGTAGTCTTGTTCTAACTGAGCTGCAAGCTCCCGCGTATCCTCTGGACCTACATCTTGCCAAGGCATCAACTCGCTAATCAGTTTGTCACGGAGTTTGCCAATGGCTTTCCAGTGGTGGTCTAATGTCTCCGTCTCGCTCTTGTAATCCAACAGTGCCGTGTGCTGACTAATTTTGACTTCAAAGATTCTCGCATAATGTTGACGTTCCAGGTAATCAGTAATCAGCCCGACCTTTAACCACCATTTGCGATCGAGAATATCGGCGTCACGAAAATCGATGGCGCCGCGGCCTGCCGCCTCTACAATAAGGCTACTTGCTCGATCGCTGGCCAAAAATCCGCAGCATCAGCTCTCGCCTCCATCAACTCCACTAAGCGTTGAAATCGTTGCCATTCCATACCTATAGTACGTCGCACGCTGTCGGTAACGAACAATGTGTTTTGCACGTAATCCAGCAGTTGCGGCAAGGCGGAAAACTCTCCAGTATCGTATTCCATGTCACCGATCGGGCGTAACTTGACTGGCGCACCATCTGCTCGTTGAAACTCCTCCAATGACATAGCTAAGCGGAAGTCCGCCAACTGCCGCATGTATTGAGAATGCGACAGCACTTTCTCTGCCTTCACATCGTGATCGAGTTGTGAGAGCGCTAGCTCGCTCTCGCCCGGCAGTAGGGTACGTAGGGTGAAGCCCATGTTGCCGCCGAAAACCTTGTAGGTTTTGCGAAAACGCTGGCCGCCCAGTACCGTTTGCAGGAAACCCTGCTTGTCGGCGTCCGCTGGTATCACTACATCTTGTGTGAGCATATGCCCGCAACGCTGACATAGCGGATCCGGTTGTATTTCCGTACCTGCATCAAGTTCCGCTTCGGCTGCCGGCTCCGGCGGTGCTTCTACTACTGGTTCAGGTGCTGGTGGCGGGGGTGGTGGTGCTGCCGTAGGGTTGAAATCAGTAGGTTCCGCCGGAAGTCGCGACGAAGGTGTGGGCGGTAAAAGCGTATCGTCTACTAATTCGATGCCCGTATCAGCCGTAGCAGTGCGGTACGCCTCTTGTAGGCCTGGTACGCCAGCCAACTGTGCCGACTCGTCGACAGAACGTGCCAACTTCTCTTGTACCTTGGCCTGTGCCAGTGCGGCAACTACTTCAGCCTTTTCAGTTGCCGAGAGTTCCGTGATGTCTCGCATGGTGGGAGGCTTAATCGGCGGAGTACCCGGCGGTAGTGGCGTCATGCCTTCCAAATCGTTGGCATCTGTACGCACCTTGGTGAAGGCCTCATTCAGCCGCCGGCCGACACCCGTGTCCGCAAGATCCGGTATGGGATCGCCTGGTTGCCAATTGACTTGCGACAGAATGGATTGCTCCATTTCCGTTAACTCGGGTGCGTCGGGATTCACGCTGGCCTTGGGCACCTTGCCGATGACAGCACCAGGCGTGAAGGGTAACTTACTGCCTCCTGGAGGCGGGCGTGGTACGCCGCGGGGGTCTTGTGACATGGTCCGTTCCTTATCCAATCACTAGGTAATCTTTACTCAGTATCGAACTACCGTCTGGGTCACTGAGCTTAGGTTCATCCGCTAACTCGTCTCGCGACTTGCTGAGTCCGTCCGCTGGAGTATGCAATGCCGCATCCTGAGTGAAGAAGGTATTCTTAGCCTCCATTTTACTGCCACCAGGGAAGGGCCAAGTCTGTTGAGTTGAATTGACCCCGCCGAAGAGGACCGGCTTCTCTGTCCATTTGGGCAGTGACTGCTCTGTCTCGCGAGCCTCCCTTGCCCAACGTGATTCAAACAGCACATAGGACTCTGACAGGTAGTCCGCAGGTGTACGTAAACTAGCACGTCCGCTCGCAACGATCGAGTCGTTACCCGCTTTGCCGGTAGCGTAGAACTTAGCTTCCAGTTGCGTGCTGAAATTGGCCTTGCCTTTCGCAGCTACCTGATCGCAGTAATTGCCTACCTGGTCGAATTGCTGCTGTAATAGTGCTGCCAACTGCGGACCCTTACCAGATTGGAAGCTGCCCAACGTGCCGTCGTCGTCACTTATACTACCCAAAGCACTGATGTGACTCTCGACTACGAGGGTACCACTAATACCCGCATTGCCGCCGACAGCTAAGCTACTACAGAGCAGTACCTGGAATTCACCGAATTCGTGAGCAGCACGAATATTGCCTTCCGTACCGTAATAGATCGTCGAGGAAGTGCTCACGAAGTGTTCGTTTTGTGAGCTGTGCGTTCGCAAGACGCCACGGCCCTTGTCGGCATCCAATGTCACCGTGCCGCTGTTGATCGAACGCCAATAGATGTCGGAGCTCCAACCGACGATGGGAGCGCTCTCGGAGCGGAAGACGATACCACCGTGCTGAGTTTTCTCACCGGCCTCGCTAAAGTTGAATGTATCCGACGTACCTCGGCAGTCCATCATGATCCCGTGAGCACCGCCGCCGTTACCGCCGATGATCTGTACGTTCTTTTCAGCCTTGGCCCGGAAGTCACCATTACTGCAAGTGATGTCAGCCGAGTTCCTGGCACGCAGTATCACGTCGCGACCGGCCCAGCCCATCACATTGCGGCCGCCCTCGAGGAATATGTCGCCGGGTGCCGAGATGCGGATGTTACCGCCGGTCATGCTAAGCTCTGACCCAAAACCGTCGCCGAGTACCACACCGCCGTCATCCAGGAAGGTCAGGTAGGACTGATTGGGATAAACCTGTGTGGTATTGCCCTCGCGGTGATCAATCTGCACATCCACAGGCGTCGGCGGATCCAGGTACCAGTCAGTCTGCAAGTCACTGTACTGCACCTGTTCTTGATTGGCCTCGACCTTTTCGTACTCAGTCTCTTCCGGCAGGTAGTAATCCTTCTCGTGGCGATGGAAAGCGTTCTTAGCCTCCCAGTTGAACAAATAGGTATGCAGATCCAACACGCCGGCAACCTTGGCTAGGCTGGGATGCAAACTGGGTGCGTCTGGCGCCGGCTTAAGTTTGGTTTCCGTAAGGTCGGCGCCGGCAATACCCCACGGCAACCCAGCCGCTTGATAGTTGCTGGGGTTGTCACCCTTCGTGTCCGTTGCAGTTTTGATTCGCTTAGGGACTACGATTACCGGGCGTTTGCCGATGGTCATACCCGTGGCTGTACGGACACCCCAACGACCGGACATGGTCAGGACCTCTTCAAAGAGGCCTGTGTGTTGTAACTCCGTATGGCTGAAACGCTGTGTGGTGTCTTGTGCTGTACCCGGCGCGCACAGTAATCGCTGCTCACCCTGTCCGATGTAGCCAGCATGTCGCTGCAATCGATGGAACGGTTGGCAGTCATCGAACTCAGGCTCGAGTCTGGCATACCAGGGTTCCAGCAACTGTCGTAGGTCTGGATTCAACTCACTGGCTACGTTCTGCGGCGGACCTAGAATACCTCGGTGCTCCCACGGATACGGCGAGATGCCGTGGTACCAGAAGTGTTCACCCTCATCGTCAAGACTCTCCAACTCGCTAGCTGATGTCCACAGTTGGAAATTGGTACCTGCGATCCGCAGTAACTGATCCCAATAATACATCCATAGGCCACACATCTCATCGACACGTAACTGGGCCATGTACGAATCCATGGACAGCATTAGCCCAGTCTCGGACACGCGGACGAACTCTCCAATCTCTAGTGAGTCGCCTGGGTTGCGGGAGGACCAGTCATGGATACCGCCATTAGTGCCGGCAGGTCCCAACCGAAATGGTACTTGATGTGCTGGTTCCTTCTGCAGCCCGCAATTGGAACCCTGCTCGATCGCATCGCCCATTGCCCGGCGGGCATCCCGCATCACCGTCGGCTCTACACCGATGATGATGCCGTAGGTTGCGCGCTGGTGGCGGATGAAGAACACCGAGGTGAAGACTTGCAGCGTATCCGCATCCGTGACTCCAATCATCGTAGTGGGCATACTCTGCATTCGACAGCAGAGTATGGGCGCGTCGGCGCCTTCGGGCAGCACACGGTAGGCCTGGCAGTGCGGTACGTAGTCGACAATAACGCCGAACTCGACGGTACTAGTGATCGAGAGGGAGAGTAGGTGAGATATTTGCGCGTTAAGCGGATCACTCAGCGGTTCGTTGTCCCCTGTCAGGCCCGGGAACTGTTTGACAATATTGGCAATCTCACTTGCCAAGCGCAAAGCAGCCTCAGCCGCGTGGGCGACTCCCTTATAAATCGGCATGTCGTTCCTTTTAGCTGGTTATGGGCACAAGGCCCTAAGCGGCAACCACGGGCTGCCGCCTACTACCATCGTGAAGATTTACTACACGATTTGCATGAACAGGAACATCATCGACAGCGATTCGTTAATCACCATGTCGTTGGAGTTCACTGCACCGCCGAGCGAGGAGATCACCGCGTGCTTGATGTTGATTTGCTGCTTACCGCCAGCAAACTCACCACCACTGGAGCACCCCGTCACAGCGGAAAACTTTAGGTTGTTCTCGCCAGCATTACAGACACTGCCGTACTGCTGATAGAACTCGGGAATGATGCGCTTGGGTCCGATGACCCGTTGCATGGCCACCTGTCCCTGGGTCCGACCTGCCACCAAGTAGATGTCGGGACTGCCCACTTCGTAAAGTCGCGAGATGCTCTGCTGGTAGCTGTAGTTCAAGCTTTGTACCAGTAGTCCCGCACCGAATTCAGCGAACGTTATGCGGGCGCCGTCTGCAGAGAAGGCGCCACCAAACGAAATTTGCCTTGAAAATACGTCTTGAGCCATTGCTGACCTCCATGTCTCGTAAGGTAGCCAACCTTACGCGGTTAGTAATAAAGCCGGCTCTCGCCGGTTGGCACCAAAGTTAAGCGATGATCTTGAGATAGATCGCGAGGTTGTTCA
>Ga0114996_10004635_pt1 | contig 16402 bp, 16 predicted proteins | sample ArcticOcean_MG_C_4_FD_87039 | JGI IMG/M metagenome (GOLD analysis project Ga0114996, IMG submission 87039) | Marine microbial communities from western Arctic Ocean - ArcticOcean_MG_CB4_134 | ecosystem: Environmental > Aquatic > Marine > Oceanic | place: Arctic Ocean: Canada Basin | collected...
ACAATTATTAGACATTGTTGATAAAGAATATCTATTTAAAAATTATCTCTATATGACAAGTGCTAGTAAACCTATAGTAGAACATTTTAAAAAATATGCTCAAGATGTATACAAAGAATTTTTACAAAAAGAAAATGATTCGTTTGTTGTTGAAATCGGAAGCAATGATGGTTCATTACTTTCAGAATTCAAAAAATTAGGCACTAAAATTTTAGGAATTGAACCTGCAACTAATTTATCTAATTTAGCAAATCAATCTAATATAACCACAAAAAATACTTTTTTTTCATCTCAAGTAAGTAAGGATATTGTTAAATCTAGAAATGCATCAATTGTTGTAGCAAATAATGTTATTGCACATGTTGAAGATTTGCAAGATTTAATGTATGGAATTAAAATTTTAATTGGTAATAATGGGATATTTATTTTTGAAGTACCATATTTACTAGATTTAATTAAAAAATTAGAATTTGATACTATATATCATGAACATCTTTCATATTTTTCTATTTCACCTTTATTAAAATTAGTTCAACAATTTGGATTAGAAATTTTTGATATTAGAAAACAATTAGTTCATGGTGGAACTTTGAGAATTTTTGTATCTAAAAAAAATAATTATTCAATTAATAATTCTGTACAAATTTTCCTTAATGAAGAACATAAGATAGGTTTAGATAAAATTGAATTTTATCATAAATTTTCTACTGATGTAAAATATCTCAAAAAAAATCTTGTTGAATTATTAATTCAATTAAAAAATGAAAATAAATTAATACTTGGTTATGGTGCTTCTGCTAAGGGAAATGTTTTATTAAATTACTGTGGAATTGATACTAATCTTCTTGATAGTATCATTGATACAACTCCATTGAAACAAGGAAAATATACGCCTGGAATGCATATTCCAATTATCCCACCTAATAATTTAAAAAATGTTGATGTTGCATTGCTACTTGCTTGGAATTATGAATCTGAAATTCTATTAAAAGAAAAAATTTTTAGAGAAAAGGGTGGAAAATTTTTGATTCCGATACCTAAACCGATAATCAAATAATAGATATGATTAATAATTATAAAAAATTATTTTTAAAATATTGACACAAAATATAGTTATTCTAAGTAGTGTCTCTGATTTTGAGGCAATAACATTTGATATATTATTAAAAAAAAATACAAAAATTTTTTCATTTGGGTTAGATGTTCATGAAAAACTTGATTCTAATAATATTGTACATGAAATTGCTGATAATTTACTTTTAGAGAATGAGAGAATAGACTTATTTGAAAAATGTATGTTTTTTCGTTCATGGCAATCTAAAATACCAACAAATGATTTTATCTTTAAAGGAATAAACATTTTAAAAATTTTTGATACTAATGAGTTTCATTCTTTTATAATGTTATTTTTAATAAAATTTGTAGCAATAAAAAAAATTCTCTCTAATGAAAAACCAAGTAAAGTTTTTTGTACAAATTCATTATCTGCAATAATTGATAATCTTAATACTGAAAATTTTGATACTACATTTTTTGATAATAAAATAAAAGAAAAATTCTTTTGGGATAAAATTAATATTAAATATAATTTTATTGGGATAAATTTTTCTTTTACAATTTCTAAAAAAAATTATCTTAAATTAAAAAATTCTTTTGATTTCATTACCAGTTTTCTTTCTAAAAGTAATTTAAAATCATCGGAGATAAAAAAAAGTATAGTTCTTCTTGAATTTAATACTGAATTTTTTTCAAAATTATTAAATCAATTTGAAGATTATGATGGTAACATTATTCTTATTAATGAAAGAAGACCTGCTATTTGGAGTAAAAAATCATTTAATATTATTAAAAATTCTAATTGTAAAATTTTAAATTTTCAACAAATTCTTGATTATAATGAGAAAAAACAAATTCCATTATTAGTTGAAAAATTTTCAATCAAGATTGAAAAATTTTTAAATTCTAAAATTTTTGAACAATTTTTTACAATTGATAATCATAGCTTTTGGAATGCAGTAAAAGATGATTTGATAAAAAGTTACTTAAACAAATTACCTAATTTCATTAATCTCATTTTATGTACTAATCATGTTTTTCAAAGATTAGATATGCGATGTGTAGTTTCACTTAATGAAGTTGGTGAAACAGAAAAATCATTTTTAGAATTTAATAATGGAAAAATTCCTACAATTTTATTAGAACATGGTTTTAATGAAACAACTCGGGAGACTGAACTATATCATAAAAGTGAGCTAACAGAATTTAATGATAAAATTGCTGTATGGGGTTCAATGAAATATGAACATTTGACAACAAAATTTCATGTTGATTCTGATAAAATTTTAGTTACTGGAAGCCCTAGACATGATGTATACTTTAATTCAAGAGTAAAAAAGAAAATTTCTAAAAAAATCACTGTTTTATTAGCACCTAATCCAATCACTGATTTTTCTGGATTATCTAATACTGAATTAGAATTAAAATTCAAAAACAATATTTTAAAAATTATTCAAATGTTGAAACAATTTGAAAATGTAGAAATAATTGTAAAATTACATCAAATTCAATTAGCTCATAACCAAAAAATCAAATCAATGATATTAGAATTAGATAAAAAAATTAAAATTTTTTCTTCAGAATCTGTAATTGATATTATTAATAAATCTGATCTTGTTATAGTTATTTCTCCTGAAAAATTTGGAACATCAACAATGTTAATGGAATCTATGATACTTGGAAAACCTACTATGAATATTGTTTTAGATGACATTATTCCTAAATTTCCACATGTCATACGATGTTCAGTATTAACTATTTCTAATAACAATAATCTAAAAATGTATTTAGAAAAATTTTTGCTAAATAAAGACTTCCAAAATGAATTAATCATTAATGCAGATAATTTTTTAAATGATTTCTTAGAGAATCATATCAATTCTTCAGAAAAGTTTGCATCACTTTTAAAGTCATATTGATTTCCTAGTAACGTTTTTTAGAATAACCACTAGTGTTAGTTTGTGTTTAAAGGTAAAAAAATCTTAATTACTGGTGGTACAGGTTCTCTAGGACAAGCATTAACTAAAAGATTATTACAAAAAGATGTTGATACAATTAGAATTTTTAGTAGAAATGAAAGTTCACAGATTCAGATGGAATCAAAATTTAATGATAATAGATTAAGATTTCTTTTAGGGGATATAAGAGATAAGGAACGTCTTATTATTGCCATGGAAGATATAGATATTGTTTTTCATGCAGCAGCATTAAAACATGTTCCTAAAATTGAATATAATCCATTTGAAGCAATTAAAACAAATGTAATGGGTTCTCAAAATGTAATTGATGCCTGTTTAGCAAATAATGTAGGTAAGGCAATTTGTGTTGGTACCGATAAAGCTGTATCTCCATTGAATACTTATGGTGCAACAAAATTATTAATGGAAAAATTATTTGTAACTGCTAATAATTATCTTGATCCAAAAAAACATCCAACAGTTTTCATTGCTTTAAGATATGGAAATGTTGTTGGAAGTAGTGGCTCTGTCATTCCAAAATTTGTTGAAATGCTCAAAAATAAGGAAAAAATTACAATAACTGATCTAAATATGAGTAGATTTAGTATTACTATGAATGAGGCATTGGATTTCATTTTAAAATCTACAGAGATTGGTAAAGGTTCTGAAATATTTATTCCAAAATTAAAATCTTATTCAATTAAGGATGTAAAAGAAGCAATGTATGAATTATTAGGAAATTACGGTGAGGAGATAATTGGAATTAGACCTGGTGAAAAATTACATGAGTCATTAATTAATAATGAAGAAATGAGAACTAGCTGGGAATATGAAGATTTGTACTTAATTACAAACCCATTATTTCCATTATTTCATCCTAATGTTATTAATGAAACATATAATGGAATTAAGAAAATTAAAAATATGAATTCATATTCTTCAGATAATGTTGAAAAAATTTCTAATGATGGATTAAAAGAAATTATTCAAAATTATATTAATATGCAAAATGAATAAAAATAATTTTCATTCTATTTTAATAATATGTTAATTACTGTAATAAAATATGAAAATTAAAAATTTATTATTCCGTGTAGATTCTGGTGATACTGTTGGTTGGGGACATACAATGCGTTGTTTCGCATTGGCAAAAAAATTTCAAGAAAAAAATTTCAAAATTTCATTTATTATTAGAAAATATCCAAATCATATTTCAAATTTTCTTGAAAAACAGGGATTTGATATTTTTTATTTAAATGATAAACAATATTATTGGAAATCTGATGCAAAACAAACACAAAAAATTATCCAAAAAATTGGAGACGTTGCTTTTCTTATAGTGGATAATTATAAATTAAATATCAAATGGGAAAAATTTCTTAAACCTTATGTAAAAAAATTAATTGTAATTGATGATATGACTTTACGAAATCATGAATGTGATTTATTACTTGATCAAAATTATTATGAAAATATTGAAAAACTTTATTTTAAATTAATACCTATAGAATGTCGTTTACTTATAGGACCAAAATTTGCATTAATACGGGATGAATTCTATCAAAAAAGAAAAAAACTAAAAAAAAGAGATGGAGGAATTAATAGAATTTTAGTATCTTTTGGAGGTTCCACTTACACAAATGATATTATTAAAACAATGAATGGAATTAAGGGATTGAAAAATAATAAAATCAAAGTTGATTTACTTATTCCTAATACAACTCATGATGATATGAAAATTCAAAAATTATTTTCTAAATTTGTAAACATTACTATTCACCATAAAAATTTTAACATGTCTGAATTAATGAATAAAGCTGATCTTTCTATTGGTGCAGGTGGAAGTTCAACTTGGGAAAGATGTTGTTTGGGATTACCTTCAATTGTTTCAATTTTTGCTAAAAATCAACTTCAATTAACTAAAGAAATGGCTAAAAATGGTTTTATCATAAATTTAGGTATGTCTAAAAAAATATCATCTCAGGATTATACAGATGCAATTAAAAACCTTAACAAATCTAGTTTAAATCAAATGTCTAAATTTGGATTGAAATTAGTTGATGGTAAAGGAACAACACGAGTTAAAAATGAGATATTAAATTTATTGTAATTATGACAAAAATTAAAATAAATAAATTTAATGTTGGGCATGGATGTGATCCTTTTATTATTGCAGAAGCTGGAATTAACCACAATGGAAATATTCAAACTGCATATGAGATGATTCATGTTGCAAAAAAAACTGGTGCTAATGCAATTAAATTTCAAACTTTTAAAGCAAATGAAGTCGTTGGAAACACTAAAGAAAAATATACTTATTTTTCTCAAGGGAAAGAAATTACTGAATCTATGTTAGAAATGTTCAAGCGTTATGAGTTTGAACGAAATGATTGGATAAAAATTAAAAATAAATGCATTGATGAAAAAATTATGTTTTTATCTACTCCTCAAAATCCTACTGATCTTGAATTGTTATTAGAATTAGATGTTCCTGCAATAAAAATTGGTTCTGATGATTTTACAAATTTACCTCTATTAAAAAAATATGCTGAAACTAAATTACCACTTTTAATTTCTTGTGGAATGGCAAATTTGTCTGAAGTATCTGAATCTTTAGAAACTATTGGTTCTTTTGATGGTTATCCTACAATTTTACTTGTAACTACATCTCAATATCCTACTCCTACAGAAGATGCAAATATTTCAAGATTGAATACTTTGTCAAAAATTTTTCCAACTATTCCTTTAGGCTTTTCTGATCATACTATAGGTCATTTGGCATCATCATTAGCTGTTTCTTTAGGAGCTTGTGTTTTTGAAAAACACTTCACTCTTGATAATACTTTTCCTGGTCCTGATCACTGGTTTTCTGAAAATCCTGATAGCCTAAAAAAATTAATAGATTCAATAAAACTTTCCCATTCATTGTTAGGTAATTCTTTGATTAAACCAACAAAAAAGGAAGAAGAAATGAAAATTTTAGCAAGAAGAAGTATTACCCTAATTAAAGATGTTAAAATGGGTAATAAATTAACTAGTAAAAATATTGGTTTTCGTAGGCCTGGGAATGGATTATCTCCAAAATTTATTGACTATGTATTAGGTTTAAGAGCTTCAAGAAATTTGAAAGCAGGAGAATTACTTTCATTTGGAGATGTTCAAAATGAATATTGATGAATTTAAAGAATCTTTTTCAGAAATAACTACTTTTCAAAAAAATCCATTTCATCCATTAGTTTGGATTACTGGAACTCCAATAATTGGAAAAAATGTTTACATTGGTGGAATGTCTGAAATAGCTGCTAAAAATTCTGATATTGTAATTGGAGATAATTGTGACATTGCATCTTTTGTCTCTATCAATTGTGGTGATTCACATAAACGATGTATAGAATTAACCACTGAAGTAGAATATAAAAAAATAGTTTTAGAAAATAATGTTTTTGTAGGAAGTCATTCTGTTATTAAATCAGGAGCACACATAGGACATCATTCAGTAATTGCGTCTGGAACAGTTGTAGATGGAGTTAAAATTACTCCATATTCTTTAGTAAGTGGAAATCCTATGAAAATTAAAAATGGATATTATAAAAAAATACATGATTCCACATAACAAACCTACTATTGGAAAAGAAGAAGAAGAATCTGCTATTCGCGTTCTTAATTCTGGATGGTTATCTGAAGGTGATGAAGTTTTATCATTTGAAAATGAATTTTGTAAATATTTGGGTCTTCCAGAAGGTCATGCTGTTGCAGTTTCAAATGCCACATCTGCACTTTATCTCTCTTTGTGGGTTCTTAATGCAAACAATAAAAAAATAATTTTTCCTGGGTATGCATGTTCAGCACTACAAAATGCCACATCTATGATTGGGGGTAATGAAAAAATTATGGATATAACAGAAAATTCTCCTAATCTTAACTTAAAAATGGCAGAAAAAGAAAATGCAGATATAATTATTATTCCACATATGTATGGAATTCCTGTAGAATTAACTAATTTTGAACACTTGAATATAATAGAAGATTGTGCTCAATCTTTGGGTGCTGAAATTAATGGTAAAAAAGTTGGTTTACATGGAACAATAGGTGTTTTTTCATTTTATGCAACAAAAATTATTACTTCTGGTGGTCAAGGAGGAATGTTTGTTTCTAAAGATAAAACTCTTGTTGATAAAGTAAGAGATTATAGAGAATTTGATCAGAGACATGATCGAGAAAAACGATTTAATTTCCAAATGACAGATTTACAGGCTGCAATAGGAAGATCACAATTAAAAAAATTACCTTCTTTTTTGTTACGTAGAGAAGAAATATTTTCTAAATACAAAAATGCAGGATTAAATTTATTAGATATTCCATTGAATAAAAATAATTTAAAACCTGTTAGGTATAGAGCAATTTTAAAAACAGATTCACCAAAAAAAATAATTGATTCATTAAATAAAGTAGGTGTAAAGAGTATAATTCCTACTGAAGATTGGGAAGTAACTGGGAATACCGATGAACTTAGTAATAGTATTAAATTAACAAAAGAAACTGTTTCTCTTCCTATCTATCCATCATTAACCAATGAAGATGTAGATCTTATAATATCTACTATAACAAAAAAATAACAAAATAGTATTTTATTATAAAATAATATTAGTACCCTAATTGTGAATCTAGATAATTGACTTTTTCAACAGAGTGGAATGATGCTTATAAAAATAATACTAATCTGAGTATTTGGCCATGGGCTGATTTAATACATTTTGTAAAAAGATATTCTGGTCCATTTACAAAAAAATTTCGAGTTTTAGAATTGGGTTGTGGTGCAGGTGCAAATATTCCATTTTTTAATTCTTTAAATGTAGAATATTTTGGAATTGAAGGCAGTACAATTATTGTAGAAAATCTTAAAGAAAAATTTCCACAATTGAAAGATAATTTAACTACATGTGATTTTACTAAAACGATTCCATTTTCAGGTAAATTCGATTTAATATTGGATAGAAGTTCATTAGCACATAATTCCACATTGGGTATTGAAAGTTGTTTAAATCTTGTATATGAAAAACTAAATACTAATGGAAAATATATTGGAATAGATTGGTTCTCTACATCACATTCTGAATATGTAAAAGGGGAAGATGGTGATGATATTTTTACAAGAAAAAATTATTTGGATGGTCAATTTAAAAATTTAGGAAATGCACATTTCTCTAATCAAAATCATTTAGAAGATTTATTTAAAAAATTTAAATTTTTAGTTTTAGAAGAAAAAATTATTAAACCAAAATTATCTGAAAATAATCAAATTCGTGCTACTTGGAATTTTATTGTAGAAAAAATTTGATTTTTCATAAAAAAAGTGCAAACCTTAATTTATAATTGAATTTTTTTAAAATTTATGAAAATACTTATTGTTGCAGCACATCCTGATGATGAAGTTTTAGGAATGGGTGGTACCATTCTTCGACATTCTAAATTAAAAGATACTGTTAAAATTGTTTATCTTGCAACAGGTATTTCGTCTCGAGAAAAATATGATGATAAAATAAAATCAAAAAATCACTCTAATTTAAATAAAAATCGTATAATGAAACTTCAAAATGATACAAAAAAAGCCTCTAAAATTTTAAAAGTTAAAGATATTTCTTTTTATGATTTTCCAGATAATGAATTAGATTCTATTCCTCTATTAAAATTAGTTAAGGTTATAGAAAATGAAATTAAAAAATTTAATCCTGACATAGTGTATACTAATCATTTTGGAGATCTAAATATTGATCATAGAATTACATATGATGCGACACTTACTGCATGTAGACCTATAAACAATAAAATCAAAAAATTAATTTCATTTGAAGTCCCATCTTCAACTGAATGGAATTATCCTCATAGTTTTAATCCTAATTATTTTATTAATATTGAAAAAGAAATAGATTCAAAAATTAAATCTTTTAAGATGTTTAAAAGTGAAATTAGAAATTTTCCTCATCCACGTTCTTCTTTAAACTTAAAAATTATTGCTCAAAGATGGGGTTCAGTATCTGGATTTAAATTTGCTGAAGCATTTGAATTAATTCGTCAAGTAGATACTTGATTGTTAAAAAATTAATTAATTAAAATTAGTTTGATGAAATTAATTTTTGTCCTTTCATTATTATATCTAAACTATTTGGGCCATGATTAAATAATAAATCTATTACCGATAAATTCAAAATTGAATCCCCGTGAATTTGTTTATATTTTTGATATTGATAATCTTGAAATAAAACCTTGATTCCTTTAGATTTAAAATCTTCAATTTTAGCATAATTTTGTCCTTCACCTCCAAAAATAAATTCATCTGCATTCATTTTTATGCACATATCAAGTACAAGTTCAGATTTTTCTCCTTCTAATTTCAATGATTCACTTGCCTTTACAAATTTGGTATTAATTCCAAAAATTTTAATTAAATTAAGAAGAACGAATTCGTTTAATTTTGATAAATAAATCCATTCTTGTTCAAACACTTCTTTAAAGAAATTGTAGTAAAGATCAAAATATGGTGCACGAGAGTAACTCATCTTAATGGCTTTAAGGTGTTTTTTATTCCATTTTTGACTATTATCTATTTTAACTTCTGTAAACTTTTGTCCATGTTTACCACCACTCAATACTGGAACAGTTAACCATATCCATCCTTCAGATGTTCTAATTTTATTTCTTGAACTCCAATCCCATTTTGAATATTGTACTGTATCTAAATAGACAAATGTGTCACTTGAATTAATTTTTGAAAAAAGTCCTAACCAAGGTAGATACGAAGGTTGATGTGATGTAAGAATCATTTTTTATACTTTAAATTAAAAATTATGTCCTTATTATTTTAGATCATACTTTTTAAATTAAGAATTTTAAGACCATATAATGTATTTTTATTATTTGAATTAAATTATATTGAATTATTTATAGTTTTAATAATTTTTTCTATATTTTCTTTAGTTAAATTTGGATGAGTTGGTAAAGAAACTATTTCTTTTCCAACTTTTTCTGTTATGGGTAATTTAATTTTAGATTTATACAAACTAAAAGTATGAATTGGTTTGTAATGTATGCCTGTTTCAATACCTTTTTTTAATAATTTCTCTCTAAATTCATCTCTATTTTTTACTCTTATCCAGTAGAAGTGATATGAACATTCATTATCAAATGGCATTTTGTTTTCTAATAAAATTTTTTTAAAATATATTTTTGCAGTTCTTTTTCTTAAATTATTTAATCTATCAATTTTTTTTAATTGTGTTAATCCTATTGCTGCAGAAAATTCATTCATATAATAATTCCATCCTATATTTTTAACATCATAATCTACACCTTTTCTATTTGTTATCCCACACCATCTTTTCTCTTTCAATGATTTCTCTATTTTTTTATAATTTTTTGAATTAATTGAAATTAATCCCCCTGTTGGCATTGCAAGATTTTTGACTGGATGAAAACTAAAACAAACTAAATCTCCATGACTACCAATTTTTTTATTTTTGTATGTGGCGCCAGTAGAATGTGCTGCATCCTCAATTAAATTAATTTTATTTTTTTTACAAATTTTTGTTATTTCTACTAAATTTGATGAGAATCCACCAAAATGTACCGGTAAAATTACTTTAGTTTTGTTTGTTATGGAATTCAATACTTTTTTAGGATCAATACATAATGTTTTCTCATCCACATCTACAAATTTTGGAATCCCACCATTTTCAATTATTGCATTAGCAGTTGCAACAAAAGATAATGATGGTAAAATTACTTCTTTATCTTTGATATCATATGTTGATAAAGCCAGATTAAGAGCTGCAGTTCCACTATTTACTGCAACACAGCTTTTTGAATTTACATATTTTAAGAATTTTTTTTCAAATTTTTTTACCTCACCATTACCTGCACCTGATGCCCAAAATTTACTCTCTAATACTCTATTGATGGCAATTTTTTCAAATTTATCCGTATATGGATCAAATAATTTAATTTTTGACATTCGTTTTTTTATCATTCCTATTACATTTAAAATATTCTTCATCTTTTTTTAGAGCTGATAAATGTCCATCATGTTGTATGTGTTTATTTACTTCAAATAACTTTGGATTTTTTTTATAAAGATTAATTATATTTTTCATTAATATTGGTCTTTCAACAATATTTTTAGTTATTTTTTTTACTAATAATAGATCTTCTTTTCTGTCTACTGTATATCTAATATGTGAATAATTTTCTTTTAATTTTATATTAATTAATTTAAATCCATTTTTTGGATCACAAATAAATGGTGTTACATGTTCTCTTTCTGAAGGTTTTTTTGCCATTTCCCATGATTTTTCAAGATTTTTAAATGAAAAAATTTCGACTTCTGTTCCATAAGGAAATGTTCTGTGCATTGCATTTGTTATAAAATCACATTTTCTATTTTTATATTTGTCAATTATTATATCAACAATATTTGGATCAATTAATGGATTATCTGCTGTAATTCTTATAATATCATCAATACCAAATTTTTTAGCACATTGATAATATCTGTCTAATACATCCTCAGAAGATCCTCTATAACATTCAATTTGTTGAAATTTTAAATGATTGAATATTATGTCATCTTCTTGTAGATTTGTTGTTGCAACAATTATGGTATCTATCTTCTTAGATGCTTTTAATTGATTTATCACATAATCTAATACTGTTTTTTCACCATCAATTTTTTGAATTACTTTTCCAGGTAATCTAGTTGAACCCATTCTAGCCTGTATTATACATCCAATCATGTAAATTATATTTTTTTATGAAGTATATAATTTGAAAAATTCTTTTAGTAATCAAAGATAAATTATACTCAATAAATTTAGTTTTATGTCTGAAATTAGAGCCACACATTCTGGATTTATTAATTTATTTACTGGATTAATTCGTGTAATTTTTGCATTTACTTTCATTACTCTAATTACTCGTAGTTTATCTGTTGAACAATTTGGTGAATACAGCTTCATTCTAAGTGTAGTTGTATACACAATTACATCTCATTGGATTATTTCCTACTGGGTTACAAGAGAAATTGCCCGTGGAACTTCTTCTGGTAAAACTGCTATAATATCAAGTGGATTATTTTCTTCTATTGGTACTTTGGTATTTGTTATTATTGGAATATCTGTTTTAGATTTAACAAATTTAAATTTAACAACTATTTTATTGGCTACACTTTTAGTTCCTTTACAATTTCTTCACAATGTTTTATCACATGTTTCTGTTGGTTGGAAACCTCAAATTGCAAGTTATGGTAATTTTATTTTAGATTTTATCAAAGTTCCTTTTGTTTTTATTTTCTTATTTACATTTGATCTAGGTTTGGATGGAGTTTTCTTATCTTTAGTTTTATCTTTTATTATTACCAATGTGGTAATGTTATATCTTAACCGAAGTCAATTTCAGGAAAAATTTTCTCTATTTATTTTTAAAACTTGGATTTCTCGTTTTTGGATGCCAGGTTACCCTACAATGATTAGTATTATACATACATTAGATTTTCTTATTGTTGCAATTTTAGCATCACCTGAAATTGTTGGTTTTTATGCTGCTGCATTAGCAATTGGAAGTTTTGTTAGTCATTCAAAATTAATTTCTATATCAGTATATCCAAAACTTCTTGGAAATGATCGTGGTAAATATTTAAATGAAAATTTTAGATTATTGATGTATTTTGCATTATTGTTTTCTGTCCTGTCTATTGTTTTAGCTAAAGCTGGACTTTACATTTTAAATCCTGCATACCAAAGTGTAAGTATTGGTGTTATTTTTATAACAATGCGTTATTTTCTGTTTACTATTTATGAAAATTTTAATTTAATGCTTAGAGCAACTGAAACAGTTGATGCAAAACCAAATCCTACAATTAAAGATTTTATCAAAAGTAAATTATTCAAAATTCCTTCTATTCAACTAATTCAATACACTGTCTATATCGTTGTACTTTCTCTTTCTCTTATTTTAATTGATTTCTCTACTACTACAGATTTAATAATTTTCTGGTCTGCTCTTTCACTTGTAATACAAATCCCATCAACATTAATAATTTCAATTTGGATTAAAAAAGAAAATTTACTTCAAATTAAATTTTTAACTATTTCTAAATATTTTATAGCTTTAATTCCTACTTATTTTGTTATTGATTTTCTAACTAATACTTTTTTGACATACAATACGTACTTTTTTGAATTTATACCTGTTGTACTACTAATTTTATTCATAGGAATTTCTACTTATGTTGGAATTACATTATTAATTGATTCAAATACTAGGAATCTTTTAAAGTCTATTTTGTTTGAATTAAAAAAATAATTATTATAAACTAAAATTTTTGTAAATATTTTAATTGTAATAGATTAGTCATAATTAGAAAACAATAATGTCATTTATTTTAATGAATCAGTACGTTTTAGCAATTCAATAATTTCATTTTTTGAAATAATTTTTGGATTATTATCTAAGTGTTTTTTATCCTTTAAAATTAATTCAGATGCTTCATCTAATGAAGTAGAAATTTCTATAGGTAAAAATTGTAATATTTTCACAATTTTTTCAAATCTTTCACTAAATTTAGATTTATTAAATTTATGTGCAATTTGTGTTGTATATGCTAATGCATGTCCATGTGAATAACCTTCATTTGAATATACATAAGATAATGCATGACCTAAAGTTGTTGAACTATTTCCAAATCCTAGGCCACATATTAAAGAACCCAATGGTAATTTTTTATATGTTTGATTTAAAATTGCATTTTCTAAAATGTTAAATGCTTTTTCACATAATAATTTTGTATATGGATTTGCAAGTTTACTGTCATATGCTTCAGTAGCTTGTGCACATGCATCAATTGCAGAATTTTTTATAATTTCATCTGACGAATTTTTTATAAAATGAGAATCTATTATTGCAATATCTGCAAATATTCCATCATCATGGAAGCTTTTTTTCTTACCGTCTACTTTAAGAACTGAAATTCTGGTAACTTCACTCCCACTTCCAAAAGTAGTGGGAATCATAATTTTTAATTTATTCATTTTAAATGCACAATATTTTGCAACATCCATAGAACTACCTCCACCTATTCCAATAATATGTGTAAAATCTGAATTTTGAAATTTTGAAATAATTTTTTGAGTGGTTTCAATTGTAGGATTTGGTTCTACATCGTCAAAAATTATTTGATTTGTTAATCCAGAATAATTTAACCATCCTCTAGATTTTGCCCCTCTTGATGTTATCACTAAACATTTTTCAGGAAATATGAATTCATTAACTGAATTTTCTCCAAAAATGATTTTTGAAGGTTGCTTACTGTCCACACATAATTATACTAAAAAGATCTGTTATTATAGATTAAATCACTAGTTCAACTAGTACGATTGAAATGACTGAAGGAGCAAATATTCTACACACAAAATTAAAAGAAAATCCAATTTTGAAGGTTGCAGGAGCATTTGATGCAATGTCTGCAAAATTAGTAGAATTAAGTAATTTTGATGCTGTATGGGCAGGAAGTTTTGCTATTTCAGCAACTCATGCATTACCTGATGCAAGCATACTCACTATGACTGAATTTCTTTCTGCAGCATCTAGTATGGCTGATGCTTGCTCAATTCCAATTATTGCCGATTGTGATACTGGGTTTGGTGGTCCAAGTAATGTGAGTCATTTGGTAAAAAAATATGAAAGTGCTGGAATTGCTGCAATATGTATAGAAGATAAAATTTTTCCAAAACAAAATAGTTTACTTGAAAATGGTAAACAAGAATTACTTTCTGAAAAAGATTTTGTTGCAAAAATTATTGCAGCAAAAACTGCAAAAAATAATCCTAATTTTATGATTATAGCTAGAATAGAGGCATTAATAGCTGGTCATGGAATTGAAGAAGCATTGAAGCGTGCAACAGCTTATGAAATTGCAGGTGCTGATGCAATATTAATTCATTCTAAACAAAATACCCCTGATGAAGTTTTTGAATTTTGTAACACTTGGAATGGGAATATTCCAATAATTGCTATTCCGACAACATATCCTACTGTAACTTTAGATGAACTTCAAAATAATAATATAAAAATGGTAATTTATGCAAATCAATCATTACGAGCAGCTCATTGGGCAATGTTAGATCATCTAAAACAACTATCTACTGCAAAAAGTCTTAGTGATGTTAAAACAAATTTGACAACCATGGAGGATATATTTCATCTTCAAGAAATGTATGAGATTAAACAACAAGAATTAGATATTGAAAAAGATCTACAAAAATTGGGATACATAAATTGAATGAAAGAATACAACGTAAGTTATTTCATTATTTGAAAAAAAAAAAAATTGAAAATTTTGTAGGAGTTCCAGATTCTACATTAAAACATTTTATTGATGAATGTTTGAAAAATAATAATATCATAATTACAACAAGAGAGGAAGAAGCAGTAGGTATCGCTACTGGAATGACTCTTTCTAAAAGTAATTCATTAGTTTTCATGCAAAATGCAGGATTTGCAAATTCAATTAGTACTATCACTTCGCTTGTAGAACTTTATGAAATTCCATTAATTTTTCTAATTGGATGGAGAGGGTATCTTCCAGATGATGCACCAGAGCATTTAAAAATTGGTAAAATTCAGCCTGAATTATTAAAAATTATAGGGTTAAAATCACAAATTTTAACAGAAAAAAATTGGAAAGTGAAATGTGATTGGGCATTAAAACAAATAAAAGAAAAAAAACCATGTGCTCTTGTAATTAGGAGAATGTTTCATGATTAGAAAAGAGGCAGTAAAAATTATTGCTAATCATATTGGAAAAAATCATATTATTTCAGCTAATGGATTTATGAGTAGAGATTTGTTTGAAGTAAATGATAAGGAATCAAATTTTTACATGATAGGCTCAATGGGGTTAGCATCCTCAATTGGATTGGGAATTGCATTAAAAAATCCTAAAAAAAAGATTTTTGTTTTTGATGGGGATGGCAATATTTTAATGAATTTAGGTTCTTTAGTCACAATTGGTAGTTTAAAACCAAAAAATTTGGTACATATAGTATTTGATAATAATAGCCATGAATCTACAGGTGGTCAACCAACAAGTTCATCTCAAATTAATTTAGCAAAAATTGCAAAAGCCGTTAATTATAATGTATTTGTAGTTCAAACAAAAACTAAACTTATTTCTATTTTAAAAAATATTAAAAAGTTACAAGGACCAATATTTCTTTTAGTAAGAATATCTACAAGTAAAGAAAGAAGCAAAAGAGTTTCTTGGGATCCTAAAACTATTAGAGACAGAGTAATGAAATCATTATAGAAATAATATGAAAGTAATTTTTTTAGCTGCAGGA
>Ga0114996_10004640_pt1 | contig 16396 bp, 18 predicted proteins | sample ArcticOcean_MG_C_4_FD_87039 | JGI IMG/M metagenome (GOLD analysis project Ga0114996, IMG submission 87039) | Marine microbial communities from western Arctic Ocean - ArcticOcean_MG_CB4_134 | ecosystem: Environmental > Aquatic > Marine > Oceanic | place: Arctic Ocean: Canada Basin | collected...
ATATAGATACAAAAAATATTTCTGAAATAATCAAAATTTTCAATAGTGATAATAAGGATATTATAGATGGAATCAGCAATTCATCAGGTGACATCCAAAATATTATAGATCTCACATTAGCCGCCCTTTTAGATGGAGGAAGATTATTTTATGTTGGTGCAGGTACATCAGGGAGATTAGGTGTTTTAGATGCAGCTGAGTGCAAGCCAACGTTTGGTGTTGACAGTAGCATAGTGCAGGGTATTATCGCAGGAGGAGAAAGGGCTCTCTTGGAATCTATTGAAGGAGCAGAAGATAACATAGATAACGTCAAAAAAATTGTAAAGACTAAAAAAATATCATCAAATGATATTGTTATTGGTATCTCGTGCAGTGGAGGAGCTCCATTTGTTTTAGAATTCTTGAGAATCAGCAAGGCAATGAATGCAAAGACTGCACTTATAACTTTTAATGATATTGATGATATAAAATATATTGATAAAACATTAAAAGTATTTGTTGGCCCTGAAATTATTTCTGGTTCTACTCGAATGAAGAGTGGCACTGCCACAAAGGTGATACTAAATATGATTAGCACAATAACAATGATAAAATTAAATAAAACCTACGGTAATTATATGGTTGATCTAAAAGTAGTAAATAACAAATTACTATTAAGAGCAGTAAATATAATAAAAGCATTGACTGGCATTAACTTGGATGAGGCTAAAGAGATTTTGAATAAATCTAAGGGGAACGTAAAGAATGCTCTAATTATGGAAGAATTAAATGTTACCTATACAGAGTCTATTGAATTAATAAAAAAATTCGATGGTTCTTTGCGATCAATACTCAATGAGTATAGAAAATAAAATTAAATGAATATCCTTGGTATTATGTCTGGAAATTCATGCGATGGCCTTGATTGTTGTGATGTCGATGTAAATATTAATTCAGATTACCAATTAAAATATAAAATAAATAAATTTTCAACGTTACTATACACAGATTCAGAAAAATTATTTCTCCACTCACTCCGAGAAAATGAGAAGTATAAAATGAAGAAGCATGAGACTGAATTGACTAAAATATATCTAAAAAAGATCAATGAATTTTCTAATCTTAAAAAATTCAACTACATATCGTGCCATGGACAGACAGTTCATCATATTGATAGGGTAATCTCTATTCAATTATTTGACCACGAGTTTTTTTTTAATGGATGCAATATTCCAGTAATATATAATTTCAGAGAGAATGATATAAAAAATAGTGGTAATGGTGCTCCATTGATGCCCTTTTTGGATTGGTTATTATTTTCAGATACACGGAAGCATATTGTCACTTTAAATATTGGAGGAGTATCCAACATCTCCTATATCCCTAAGAACAAACAAAAAAATAAAGTTTTAGGTTTTGATACAGGGCCTGGCATGTGTTTAATTGATATGGCTTGCAGGTTATTTTTTAATGCCAGATATGATGTTGACGCCCTATATTCAAGTAGGGGTAAAGTTAATACAAATTTTTTAAATCAATTACTTGACTTGTCTTGCATCAAGAAAACTCCTCCAAAATCTATGGATATCATGGACTTTGGAGATAATATAATTGATGATATAATTAAGAGTAATCCAAGAGTTAGTAATTATGATATTATCAGGACTTTTGTGGAATTTTCAATTGAAAGTATTGATTATAATATTAGTAACTTCATTAAATTAAATAAATATGATTTTGAATTAATCTGTAGTGGGGGTGGAATTGAACATCCGCTTATTAAAGAGGGACTAATTGAGCGTGGATATAAAATAAGTTCAATATCTAGCTATGGGGTAGACCCCTCTATTAAAGAGGCCCTATTAATCGCGATATTAGGGGCTTGTAAAGTAATGAATATAAACAGCAATATGCCATCTGTCACAGGTGCAAAAAAAAATGTAGTTTTAGGAGAGATTTATAATGGGTGAACCCTTGAAAAATATTTTTAGGGAATATGATATTAGGGGAATTGTCGGTAAAGAGATTACTGATGAACTATCCTTAAATATTGGAAAAGCATTTGGGACCTATGTTATTAACAACAATAAGCGAGTTATTGGAGTCAGCGCAGACGTTAGGCCTAGTAGCTCCAGTTTACTTGAGAACCTGATTGAAGGCCTATTATCAACAGGAGTGAGGGTGATTAACTTTAATAAACTTCCCACTCCATTAAGCTATTACAGCCTTCATAATGAAAATCTTGATGTGGAAGCTGCCATTCAAATCACAGGTAGCCACAACCCATCCGAATACAATGGATTCAAATTAACTTTTGACAAAAAACCATTCTATGGTGATGATATTCAGTTGCTATATAAAATGATTCTAGATAAAAACTATACTCTGGGAAGCGGAGAATTAAGCACCTACGATATAATTAGTGATTATTTAACAATGATTCAAGAAAAAATTAATATTAATAGAAAATTAAAGATAGCAATGGACTGCGGAAATGCTGCGGGCTGCATTGTAGCGCCATCATTATATAAATTCTTCAATATTGATTTATATGAATTATATTGTGATATAGATGGGACCTTCCCCAACCACCATCCTGATCCTACCGTTGATTCAAATCTAGCTGATCTTCAGAATATTGTTATTAATAATAATTGCGATGCTGGAATTGCATTTGATGGAGATGCAGATAGAATTGTTGCAATTGATGAAAATGGACAAATTATCAGATCAGATATTCTCATGACTGTATTTCTGCCTATGATTATTAAGGATGGAGACTCTATTGTTTATGATGTTAAATGTTCTAAGGCTCTTGAGGATATGATAAAGAGGTATAATGGGACCCCTATAATGTGGAAGACGGGACATTCGCTAATTAAAAATAAGATGAAAGAAGAAAATGCGAAATTCGGCGGTGAAATGAGTGGACACATATTCTTTGCAGATAGTTATTTTGGGTATGATGATGCGATATATGTTGGATTAAGATTAATTGAATTGTTATCTAATTCTGATCTCAAGTTAAGTGAAATGGTCTCTAAAGCCCCAAAATATTATTCTACTCCAGAATTACGATTAGATTGCAGGGATGATGAACAGAAAGAGCAAATAATGGTTGAGGTTTTTAATTACTTTTCATCCAAATTTGATTATTCAGATATAGATGGAATTAGATTGAAGCTAGAGAATGGGTGGGCATTAATAAGATGTTCAAATACCCAGCCAGTTATTGTGTGTCGGATGGAGGCAATGAGCGAAGAATTACTTCTTAAATATAAAGATATGGTGTTAAATAAATTATTATCACTTGGTGTAGAGATTAATGAAAATTTATGATGATAAAATTCAGCATTTCAGAGATACGCTTGATAAATATCTAGTAGTAATTTATCAAACTGGCCCTGATTCTCTAAAGTCCCCAATAAATCATATTTTATCAGGAAGGGGGAAAAGATTTCGACCCATTTTAACTTTAATTATTGCAGATATTAATAATATTTCAATTAATGATGCAATTTATTCAGCATTAGCCATTGAGATATTACATAATTTCACTTTAGTGCATGATGATATAATGGATAAAGATGCAATCAGGCATGGGATAGAAACTGTTCATGAGAAATGGGATGTAAACACAGCAATTCTTTCTGGTGATGCAATGCTTGCTATTTCACTGAAGCTATTAATGAAAAACAAATCAATCAATAAAATTAAATTGATTCAAATATTTATTGATGGTCTCCTTTCTGTCTGTGAGGGGCAGGCTATTGATATTGAGTTTGAAAAAAAATCAATAGTTAGTTTAGAAGAGTATAAGGAAATGATTTATTTAAAAACTGCGTATATGATTGGCCTTTCTGCTCAGATGGGAGGAATTATTTCTAATCTACCTGAGAAAGAAATTTTAGAATTAAAAGAGTTTGGAGATTGTATTGGAATGGCATATCAAGTTCAGGATGATCTCCTAGAATTATTTTCTGATTCACAATCAATGAAAAAAAGTTTAGAAAGTGATTTTACATTAAATAAAAAAACATTTCTTTGGGTTTCAACACCTGAAATTTCTAGAGTTGAATTAGTTTCTATTTTAAGTAATTTTAGTAATGACAAAGATGGCACTATAAGTACACTTCGAAATTTCATGGAAAAAAATAAAATCAAACAAAAGGCAGAAGTTTTTATTGAACAAAATATAAACCAATCAAAAAGATTAGTAGATGGGATGAGCGGGAACACTCAATTCTTAAAATATTTTAGTGATTTAATTTTTAATAGGGAGTATTAACATGAAGATGGAAGAAATGGTAAGGAGTTTTCCTAATCAAATAAATGAACAATTTAATAATCTCAAATCTGAAACTTTCGATCTTAATCTATTTAAGAATATTAAGAGTATAGTTATAGCAGGTATGGGTGGCTCAGCCATCAGTGGGGATCTTGTTAAAATATTAACAAAAAATAAGATAAATATTCCAATTACAGTACTTAGAGATTATTCAATCCCACTTTGGTCAAATCAGGATACTCTATTTATTCTAAGTTCATATTCAGGGAATACTGAGGAAACAATATCCTGTTTTGATGCTGCTCTATTAAAATCTAAAAAATTAATAGCTATCTCTACTGGTGGGCAGCTAAAAGAAAAGTCAATTGAGAGTAATGTGAAAATGATTTCAATTCCTAAGGGATATCAGCCAAGGGCTGCACTTGGATACTCCTTAATTACTTTACTCTCTATTCTAAATAAACTTCAGGTATTAGAATCTGACTTTTTAGATTCAGTGATTAATGCTTCAAATAAACTGGATTCATTTTATGATGAATTCTGCACAAGAAATTCACTTGCATATAGTATAGCTGAGAAGCTTAGTGGCAGCATGATTGCAATATATGGAGTAGAATCAACCACTGATCACATTGCAGGACGGTTAAGATCTCAGATAGCTGAAAACTCTAAAATGCTAGCAACGTATAATGTCCTGCCTGAAATGAATCATAATGAGATTGAGGCATGGAACAAACACCAGTTCAAGGATATGAAAAAAATTGCAATATGGATTTCTGACACGGATGATCATCCTAGAGTTTTAAAGAGGATAGAAATCACATCTGAGCTACTTGAAGAGACAGGTGTGGAAAATATATTTATAACCTGTGATGGAGTTAATTATCCAGAGAGGTGTCTAAAGCTATTATTCTTAAATGATTGGATCTCATACTATCTAGCTGAAATTAATAATATTGATCCTGTTCCTGTAGACAGAATCATGGAACTAAAGAATAAGTTGTCGTAAAACATAATATTGTATTATAAATTTGATCATGAAATTATTTGAAACAGAAAAATTATCTTACTATGCTCCCAACAAGGGATACGCAGTCAGACTCAAGGAAATAAATGGAGGTCACCAATTCTCTATTATTATAGGCAGCAACGAGGCACAGTCAATTGCCTTAGCACTAGAAGGAATTCAAACACCACGGCCAATGACACATGATATTATCCTGGATATATTATCTAGCTCAGATGTTAAAATTGATAAAATCGAAATATATAAATTTTTTAAAGGGACATTCTACTCTAGACTGCATATAAAAAATATTAATATAGGAATAAAAACCATTGACTGCAGGCCCAGCGATGCAATTGCCATCGCCATTCGCTACTGCTGCCCTATCTATGTAACCAAGGGAGTTTTATCTAATATTAATTCAAAAGAGATTAGTTCGGATTTTAGTTTTAACTCAATCCACGAGTATAAGAATAAAGATATTGAATCAGAGGAAACCACTGTAAAAAAACTCAATAAAGCTTTAGATAGCGCGGTGGACAAAGAGAATTATGAGGTTGCAGCTAAAATTAGAGATAAAATTAAATCTATCGAAAAGTCAAAACAAGATTAGCTAAACTTTTTAAAGAGTAAAGTAGCGTTGTGCCCACCAAAACCAAATGTATTGCTAAGAGCATAGTTTATGTCTTTCTCTACTAATTTATTTGGCACATAATTTAAATCACAATCAGGGTCAGGAGTTTCATAGTTAATTGTTGGAGGAATAATTGATTTCTGTAGTGATTTTATTGTAATAATTGCCTCAACTGCTCCCGCCGCTCCAAGGAGATGACCAATCATAGATTTAGATGAGCTAACATACAGATTCTTTGAGTGACTTTTAAATACATTTTTTATTGCAAGAGTTTCAATTTTATCATTATAGGGGGTTGCGGTCCCATGCGCATTTATGTAATCGATATCTTCAGTTTTTAGTTTAGCATCTTTAATTGAATTTGACATTGCCTCTGCTGCTCCTGAGCCATCTGGAGATGGTGATGTTAGATGATATGCATCTGCGGTTGCGCCATACCCCACAATTTCACCTAGTATATTTGCATCTCTTTTTTTTGCGTGCTCAAACTCTTCAAGAACAATGATTCCGGCTCCCTCAGCAATTACAAAGCCATCTCTATCCTTGTCAAAGGGTCTTGATGCATTTTTGTAATCAGGATTTTTTGATAGTGCTTTCATGTTTGCAAATCCAGCTACTGATAGGGGTGTTATTCCGCCCTCTGTTCCACCGGTTACAATAATATCATTCATTCCATATTTAATTCTGTTAAAAGATTCTCCTATTGCATGGTTTGCAGATGCGCACGCTGAAACAATCGCAAAGTTAGGTCCTCTGAAACCATATTTAATGGATAAATGCCCAGATACAATATCTAATATCATGGATGGAACGAAGAATGGACTCACTCTTTTTGGGCTTTTTTGAAGCCTAGTATATTGCTCTTCCATTGTGTGGATACCGCCAATTCCAGAACCAATAATCACACCAACATTTCGATTTATTTTTTTACTTAAGTTGCTTGTCTCAATGGCCTCTTTTGCGGCCATCAGAGCAAAAGCAGTGAATCTGTCAATGCGATTAAGTTTCTTAGAATCAAAGTGCTCACGAAGATCAGTTTTAACCTCACCTGCTATTTTCACTGAATGATTTGATGTATCAAATGAGGTTATAGGGGATATCCCAGATTTTCCATTTACGATATTATTAAAAAAGGAATCTGTATCGAGGCCTAAGGAAGACACTACTCCCATCCCAGTTATTACAACCCTACGTTTCATCTAACCTAGGCTAGCTTGCTAGTAATATAATCAATAGAGTTTCCTACGGTTGTCAATTTCTCTGCGTCATCATCTGAAATTTCAATATCAAATTCTTCTTCAAACTGCATAATAAGTTCAACAGTATCTAAAGAGTCTGCACCCAGATCTTCAATAAAACGAGCCTCTAGAGTTATTTTGTTTTCTTCGACACCTAGCTTATCAATTATAATTTCTTTTATTCTTGTTAGATTATCAGACATATCATTCTCCTTGTTATGTTAACATTCCACCATCTAAACTTATTATTTGTCCAGTTATATACGATGCCTCTTCAGATATTAAAAAATTAACCAAAGAGGCCACTTCTTGAGGTTTTCCAAATCTATTAAGCGAAATTTTATTAAATAATTCATTTTTAATTTTTTCAGACAATGAGTTCGTCATACTTGTCTCTATGTAGCCAGGTGCAATAGAATTTACATTTATCCCTCTAGATCCAAGTTCTTTTGATAGTGTTTTTGTTATTCCATCAATCCCAGCTTTAGAGGCTACATAATTCGCTTGTCCTTTATTCCCTGTTTTCCCAACGACAGAGGATATATTTATAATTTTTCCATATTTTTGCTTAAGCATAAATTTGGAAACAAGTTTACAGCCAATAAAGGTTCCTTTAAGATTTATGTTTATAACATCTTCCCACTCTTCATTTGACATTCGAATTATAATATTATCTTTTGTGATACCCGCATTATTAATTAGGATGTCTATCTTTCCCCATTTAGTAATGACACTATCAACTGCATTTTTATATAAGTCAAGATCACTTACATCTACATTCAAAATAATAATTTCTGTTTTATTCTTTTCTAGTAATCTAGATTTTTGTGATTTTAATTTTTTAAGATTTCTTCCTAGTAGAGCTATCTTTATACCCTTTGATGCAAACTTTTCGCAAATTGCATTTCCTATATCTCCATAGGAGCCAGTTACAATGGCTATTTTATTTTTTAATTCTGTTTGCATAACTGATTTAAGTTTTCCATACTATTGGTGAGTAGAGTATCTATTTGGTTAGATATCCTCCTGTTTATTCCAGCAAGTACATTCCCAGGGCCACATTCAATAAAATTATTATTAATCTTTTCTCTCATCTTTAGTATGGTTTTATACCATTGAACAGGATTCTCAAGCTGTAGAATGAGATTCTTCTTGATATCATGTGAATCTTGATAGGGTGATGCATTGAAATTTTGATAAATTGGAACTTTCGCATTATTGAAATTTAATGAATTTATACCATTAGATAAAGCTTCTCTTGCAAATTTCATTAATGGAGAGTGAAATGCCCCTGAAACATTTAGTTTTATACACTTAGTCCTAGATGATATTTTTTTTAATCCTTCTATTGCATAATTAATTTCAAGATCCTCTCCAGAAAGCACTATTTGTTTATCTGTGTTATAATTTGCAATAACTAAGATTCCCTTTGAAGCGCTTAGTACTTTATTAATATCATCAAGTGAAGTATTAATCACTGCGGCCATTGAGCCTAAATTAGTATTATTTGCTCTTTCCATTTCCAAAGATCTTAATATTACAATATCTATAGCATCATCAAATGATAAAACCTCTGAAGAAACCAATGCACTGTATTCTCCTAAGCTATGACCAGCCACAGCATTGGGGAAAATATTTGATTCTTTTAATATGCTGTCTATTACTATGCTTAAAGTAAAAATAGCTGGCTGGGCATTCTTTGTTTTAGTTAGTAAATCATTTGGACCATTTAAGCAGATATCTAATAGATCATATCCTAGAAGATTGCTTGTTTTATCAAACAATACTTTTGATACTTCACTGGAAAGGATGCAGGATGACATACCAACTGTTTGAGAGCCTTGCCCTGGAAAAATAAAATTACAATTATTCATAAATTATTTATTTAATCTAGATTTGTTGTTAGACTTAGATCCTTTTCTAAATCATTCTCAATCTTTGATAATAAATCTTTACTTGAGAAGGTGTGTGCTAAATTCAGTGCGCTCTCTATGGATTTATCACTACATGCACCATGACATTTTAGTACAATCCCCTTAACACCTAAGAATGGACTCGCTCCATGCGCCTCATAATTATAATTATTAAAAATTGAATTAACTATGTTCATCACTTCTGGATTATTCTTAATTTCTTTTTTAGAGTTCATCCATTTATTGAGATGAGAAACAAGCCCCTCAGTTAGTTTTAGGATAACATTACCAGCAAAACCATCACACACAACCACATCAATATTTTTTTCAAATAAATACCTAGGTTCAATGTTTCCAATAAATCCCTTTATGTTATTTTCAAGATGTTTAAATGATGATTGGGCTAGGGCATTGCCTTTATTTTTTTCAGAGCCGATGTTAAGTAATCCAACTTTAACTGAATCAATTTTTTTTATATTTTTCGCATAGATGGATGCCATTGCTGCAAATTGAAGAATGTGTATCGGCTTAACATCCATATTAGCCCCAACATCAGATAGCACGAAGCCACCTTCTCTAGATGGAAAATAAGTTGCAAGAGTAGGCCTTTTTATTCCTTCAATTTTTCCAAGAATAAATAAAGAGGAAGACAAGAGGGCGGCAGTGTTCCCTGCACTGATTATTGCATCTGCAAGACCATCTTTAACTAATTTAACAGCTTGAACTATTGAGCTATTTGGCCTTGTTTTAAATACCATCGAAGGTTTCGGCTCATCCATAGTAATTATTTCTGGAGAATGATAAATTTCGATTCTATTTAAATCATCAAATTCATGAATTTTTAATTGGTCTTTGATAATAGATTCATGGCCGACTAGAATAACTTTAACATTTGGATTGCTGTTAAGGAATTTTTTTGCACCAAGGATATTTGATTTTGGTGCGTTATCACCACCCATTACATCTAAGGCAATTATCATAGTTTAGAGAAGCTTATTGATTACTTTGAAGAATTTTACCCTTATAGTAAAGCACATCATCAACATAGTATGCCTTATGTCTTTGGTGTACGGTCCCTGTTTGGGTACATTTATCTAGAGCTAAATTATCTTTAGCTTTCCAGTGAGTTCTTCTTTTTCGTCCTCGTGTTTTAGAAATTTTTCTTTTTGGAACTGCCATTTTTTATTTAATGTCAGCTAGTGACATTCCTTTTTTATTTAAATATGGCAATAGACCATACTTGTCAATAGTTTTAATTCCACTCACTGATAATTTTAATGTTACGCTTTTTCCTAATTCAGGAATAAAAAACCTTTTCTTTTGGATATTCGGATATTGCTTCCTTTTGGTTTTATTGTTTGCCTTTGAGACATTATTTCCTGTCTTCGGCCTTTTTCCTGTTATCTTACAAATTCTTGACATATTTTTTTTCCATATAAAGTAATTCGGCGGTTAAGTTAAGAAATATAATAGTTAGCATAAAGAAATTTATTAATTTTATTTTACCTCGGTAGCCCACAGATCCTTAGAATCTATTTTTAATTTTTTAGATATTTTTTGTTTATGCTTGTCTGCTTTAATTCTCGAATTAAAAATTCCGGTTCTCACTCTCCAGTAAGGCGCTCCCTTATGGGTATATTCTTCAACATATACATCTTCAAAACCAAAATCAAACAGTTTGTCCGACTCAGAAATAGCCTCTTTCTTACTTGGCTTTGAGTAGACTTGCACCGTAAAAAATGGAAGAGAGACATCTTCTCTTCTCCTCAGCTCTTTTGAAGGGAATACTGATGGCTCATATTGTTTTTCAGCTTTACTGATAAAATCAAGCGCTAAATAATTAAACTTTTCACCTATGATATCCTTTCCTTCTTTTGTTTCTATTGATAGAAGAATTTCATATTTACCAGGATCTGGCGCAGAAAAATAATAGATATTATCCTTAATTTCAAATTTAGATAGAGAGCCGCTGGAAGATATTGGCGCACCCCAAATATATAGAACATCATTATCTTTAGAGTCATCAAATTGGCTGTCAATTTTTATAACATCTTTTATCTGGATCTCTTGATATTCTATTTCTGAGCTACATCCAAAAAATATTAATAAAGAAATTAGATTTAACAGTAATTTTTTTGTTTTCATATTAGTTTCCTCTTTCAAAAAAATACTTTGATTCAATAATACCATTCTCACTAGAGTCTGATCCATGTACAGCATTATTGCCTGTGTTTTTACCATATAGGGCTCGAATTGTTCCTTCAGCAGCTTCTTCAGGGTTTGTTGCACCTATAACCTCTCTCCACTTTGAAATAGCATTATTCCTTTCAAGAGATAGTACCACGCAGTTTCCTGACGACATAAACTCAGTCAGCTCATCGTAGAAAGGACGATCCCTATGTACTTCATAAAATCCCTCAGCATCTTGCTTGCTCATATGAACCTGCTTCATTTCTTTAATTGTAAAGCCTTCAGATATAATTCTATCTATAATTTTTCCTGAGTTACCATCTTTATATGCATCTGGCTTAATAATTGCTAAAGTTGTTTCCATCTATATATTGCTCCTAAACATTCAGTGTAAGTGATTCTTTCATTTTATTCCCAATTTCTGCAACTGATTTTGCAACTGTAATTCCACATTCAGCTAAAATTCTATTTTTTGCTTCAGCTGTTTCATCTCCACCTGATATTATGGCTCCAGCGTGCCCCATTCTCCTTCCTGGAGGAGCAGTTTGGCCTGCAATAAAACCAACAATTGGCTTTGTTACATTTTCTTTTGCCCATAGAGCAGCTTCATTTTCCATCTGGCCACCAATCTCTCCAATCATAACAATGCCATCAGTATCTGAATCATTTTCAAATAGCTCAAGAGCGGAAATCATATCCGTTCCAATAATGGGATCGCCACCTATCCCCAGTGCAGTGGTTTGACCCAGTCCATTTTTTACCAGTTGATCAATTGCCTCATAGGTTAATGTGCCAGATTTAGATATTACCCCAATATTTCCTTTTTTACAAATAAATCCAGGCATTATGCCCAATTTGCATTCATCCACAGTGATAATACCTGGGCAGTTTGGTCCAATAAGTCTAGAGTTACTGTCATTTAATAACTTTTTCACTCTAACCATATCCCTAACTGGAATCCCTTCAGATATACACACGATTAATTCTATCCCAGCCTCTATAGACTCTATAACCGCGGCAGCTGCAAATCGTGGGGGTACAAATATGATAGAGGCGTTTGCACCATGATTCTCTCTAGCTTCTTCTACAGAGTTGTATACTGGAATGTTATCAAGAACTGTAGTACCACCCTTCCCAGGGGTTACACCTGCCACTATATTTGTTCCGTACTCAATCATCTGACCAGAGTGGAAGGTTCCCTCTGTACCAGTGATTCCCTGGACAACAACTTTTGTATCACTATTAATTAATATCGACATCTTTTTCCCCTAATTTAATGCAGCGGTCACAACTTTGTCAGCGGCATCCTGCATCGTTGTGGCTGGAATAATTTTAACTTCTGAATTTTTTAATATATCTTTGGCTTCAATGGCATTTGTTCCCTCTAGTCTTACTACAACAGGGATATCGAGATTAAGCTCCTTCACAGCCTGCACAACACCCTTGGCAACTCGATCGCAGCGTACGATTCCACCAAAAATATTTATTAAAATAGCTTTAACATTTGGATCTTTTAAAATTATTTTAAATCCATTTTTAACAGTATCTACACTCGCCGCCCCTCCAACATCCAGGAAGTTAGCTGGATCTCCACCTGACAATTTTATTATATCCATTGTTGCCATTGCCAGGCCAGCTCCATTCACCATACACCCAACATTTCCATCAAGCTTTATATAGTTAAGATTAAACTTTCCAGCCTCAAGCTCAGTCTCATCTGTTTCAAATGGGTCTTCCATCTCATTTATATCTGGGTGTCTGAACATTGCGTTTCCATCAAAATTAAATTTTGAATCAAGTGCCACGATATTGTCATCTTTAGTTTTAACCAATGGATTTATTTCTAGGAGTGATGTATCTTTTTCAATGTAACACTTATATAATTTCTGAAACACATCAGATGCCTGATCAAATAAATCACCATCAAAACCAAGCCCATCGGAAAGTGCTTTAACTTGATCATTTTGGAGCCCTGCTAGGGGATCGACCCAAACTTTAATAATTTTATCTGGTGTCTCTTCTGCAACTTTCTCTATATCCATTCCTCCTTCAGTCGAGACCATAATAACATCCTGGCTTTTTGATCTGTCAAGAGTGATAGCAACGTAGTACTCATGAGCGATATCGAAGGCCTTTGTAATATATATTTTTCTAACCTTCTGACCAGATTCTCCTGTTTGGGGGGTAATCAGGTTCATTCCCAGTATTTTATTTGCAGCATCAACTGCTGTGGCTTTATCTGAACAATATTTTACTCCGCCTCCCTTTCCTCTTCCTCCTGCATGGATCTGTGCTTTTACGATAAATTCACTACACTTAAACTTTGTTGCGACCTCATCTATCGCACTTCCTATATTTTCTTTATTTTCAACAACGACCCCATCTTGGATTGGGATATCGTATGAACCTAGAATTTGTTTTCCCTGATACTCATGTATTTTCATTAATCAATCCTTTGTTATTATCGTTCCAGAATTGCCCTTCAAGGCATCCTCTAGTTTATTTAATGAAGTCAGGACCACTTTCTTTCCGTAATACTCTAAAAAGTAAATCGCTGATTTAATTTTTGGCTCCATTGAGCCTACTCCAAAGTGACCCTCTTCTAGATACTTTACTGCCTCTGAAACGTTGCAGTGATCTATTTTTCTCTCATTTTCTTGTTTATAATTTAAAAAAACGTTATCAACATCTGTAATCATAAATAGTTCATCAGCTCTTATTATTCTTCCTAGCAGAGCAGCTGAGTAATCTTTATCGATGACCCCATCAATCCCATGAAGGATACCATCTTTATCATTGTAGGCGGGGATGCCACCACCTCCACCGGCAATTACAATGGTCCCATAGTTAACCAGGTGCTTTATTGACTTCCCGTTAAATATATATAGAGGCTTTGGAGATGGTACAACCCTTCTCCAGATGCCTGGCTCCTGCTCCCTTACACTCCAGTTATGTTTTTTAGATAACTCTGTTGCAGTTTCTTTATCGTATGATTTTCCAATATATTTTTTAGGATCCAGAAGCTCTGGATCATTTTTATCAACTTTCACCTGTGATATAATGCTCACAACCTCTCTGTTTGTATCCTCTTTGTACAGAGCATTCTGAAGTGACTGCTGAATCATATAGCCAATGGCTCCCTGTGTATTTGCGACCAAGACACCAAGCGGAAGAGGGGGAACGATATCTTGAGTAAGTTCATTTCGCTGGAGCTCAGCTCCAACCTGAGGACCATTTCCATGTGATATGCAGATATTGTAGCGTCTTTTTACAAAGCCCATCACCGCTAATAGACTTTCCTTGGTATGTGAAAACTGTTCATCAATGGTTCCAGACTCATTTTTAGGGCTGATGGCATTCCCACCCAATGAAATCATTACTGTTGGATTCTGTTGACCCATAATTAACCTCTAACCAGCGGCATTGTCATGCATCTCGCGCCGCCACGTCCCCTAGATAATTCAGAACCATTAATCATAACAACCAATTTCCCATTTTTATCAAAATCACCATTTATAATTTCTTTTGGACTGTAGTCTTTATACCCACCTTTTCTAACAAGATTTTCTATTGTAAGCTCATTCCTTTCATATAAGAGGATTTTTCCAGGGCTAACTGCAAGCGCATTTGAGCCACATGTCCATTGTTCGTTATAGGCGCATTCAAAGAAATTTGCATTATCATCAAGTTCATTGATCAAGGAAGTAAGGTTTTTTGAAGCCAGTTTTTTTCCTTTAGGATTAGATTTATTAAATTCAAAATAGTCAATTTTATCATCACAATCATAAATCAGATATTCATGCTCATCAATCTTACTAAGTACGGTATCAAGATGCATGAAAGCCCTTTTTTTCGGGAGAGAAACGCCTATCACATTAGAAAAACTTTCAGACAAAAAGTAGGGTAGAAGCGCTTCAACCGATTCCTTCTGTGTTCTCTCACTTAATCCAATGAGGACGGTATCAGAATCAAATATCATCACATCTCCACCTTCAATAGTTAAGCCAGGAAACTCATCATGAAAGGAAACAAGCTTATTCTGTTTTAAAGATGGATGATGTTTAAATAAATTCTTTGTCAGGATATTTTCTTGATTTCTAGCAGATTTAGAGTTCCATGAAATAACCGTGGTATTGCCAAATGAGAATGCCAAATCTCTAGTAAACAATAAATTAGCTATCACCTCTTCACGCTCCCAGGGATCAATGCTTTCTTCAAATAAATCCTTAAACTGGACACAAGTATCTTCATTTGATAGAGCGTTAATCACTCCGCATAACTCTTGATGCTCTTTAATTGCTCTTGGAAGATAAATAGTATCATCCCACAGTAGAAAATCTTCATTTTCGCTGAAGGTTTTATTATCAAAATCATAATCAAACTCTTTTGTATTATGCGAGTTAAGGAGATTCATTTCAACCCCAGGGGTATGAACCAGAACTTTTTTCAATGTATCTACTTCAGATTTTATATTTACCTCTATTTTACTCATCTTCTCCCATGAATGGATACTTATAGTCTCTTGGTGGATCAAAGGTTTCTTTTATTGTCCTCTGAGATACCCACCTGACAAGATTAAACATTGACCCAGCCTTATCGTTTGTTCCAGATGCCCGTGCACCGCCAAATGGCTGCTGTCCAACCACCGCTCCTGATGGTTTATCATTAATGTAGTAGTTCCCAGCTGAGAATCTGAGTGTTTTATTTGCAGCTTTAAGTATTTCCTTGTCCTCACAGAATATAGCTCCTGTTAGAGCGTAAGGCGATGTGGTGTCTACGAGCTTAAGAGTTTCTTCCCATTTATTTGGATCATAGATATATACAGTTAAGACTGGCCCAAATATTTCTTCTTCCATCGTTTTGAAATGGGGGTTGGTGGTCAAAATAGTTGTGGGTTCAATGTAATAGCCCTCAGAATCATCATACCCACCACCAGTTATAATCTCTGCATCAGATGCATCCTTTGCATAATCAATGTAGGATGCTATTGAATCAAAAGCGTTTTTATCTATTACTGAATTAATAAAATTAGAGAAGCGTTCGGGAGAGCCCATTTTAAGTTCGTTTACCTGAGAGAGGTAGGTCTCTTTCACCTCACTCCATATGCTTGATGGGATATACGCCCTTGACATCGCTGAGCATTTTTGC
>Ga0114996_10004645_pt1 | contig 16388 bp, 20 predicted proteins | sample ArcticOcean_MG_C_4_FD_87039 | JGI IMG/M metagenome (GOLD analysis project Ga0114996, IMG submission 87039) | Marine microbial communities from western Arctic Ocean - ArcticOcean_MG_CB4_134 | ecosystem: Environmental > Aquatic > Marine > Oceanic | place: Arctic Ocean: Canada Basin | collected...
ACAAATAATACAACTTCGTACAGAGAACCCATTAATGAACTCTGTGGAAATAGGAAAGGAAGTGGGCGTATCTAAACAATACGTCCATAAAATTCTTAGGAAGGAAGATTTAAATACTAGTGTTCCTAAGAAGAAGAAGTTTAGCCGGTGTAAGCAATGCAATGAGCCTGTTGGGTTTCGGGTTAATATATGTAGTGGCCCATGCCATTTCACCTACTATCGTATTAAAGTCACCTGTTCGTTTTGCCATGTAGATTTTTATTTGAAGCGTTCAGAGGTGACACAGAGGCATAGAAGGAAGTATAATAAGATATACTGTAGCAAACCTTGTTACTATAAAGGGCGGAAAGATGGTTAGGAGTCAATATGAAAAAGTGGGTAGCCCTCTCTGGTATGCTTACTCTCCTCATCTTTTTAGAAGATGCGGGGTTTTTTATTTTGGGGAGGTGTACTGAAATAGGTTTAGGGTTTGGTGGTACAGCACGAATAAGAAGAGTAAAGAAGTTTCTAGGAGAATAGTATGCAAATCAATGATGAGTTAATTAAGCAATGGGAACCCAAAGTCCAGAAAATGGCCTCTAGTGTATATATATTAGGGTTGGATAGGGAAGATTTAGCACAAGAACTTCGGTTGGCAGTCGTTAAAGCAGCACAAGGCTTTGAAGAAGACCGTGGTGTGGTATTCCATACCTATCTACATACGGCGATGACAAATACTATTAGAACGTTATTGTCTAAGGGCCGTAAATTGGTACCTGTGACTACTAGTTTAGATGATATTTTTTCTGATTTTAGTGACATGCCTTTGCAGTCATATGAAATTTTAGAGGCTCTGACTGACCCCTCTGATTTTACGGTGGATGTTGAATTCAAAGAGTTCATTACTACTTGCTTACTTGATACACAAGAACAGGGTTTTATTACCCTTCGCTTAGAAGGGCTAACGATGGAGGAAATTACGGAGGATTTAGGGGAATCATCATATAAATTACGGCAAACGGTGAGAGAAAAATTATTGCGGGGGGTAATGCATGAAAAGACGATTTCGGTTTGGGGGGATGATTCGCAACAAGAGGTTGACAGAGACGGAAGAAGAGTATAGAGTAATCAGTGTAGATATTCACACCGATGGAATTCACTTGTGGGGAACATACACCAATTTGCAAGACGCTTTAGATAGAGCTAAAGAAGTTAAGCAAGACTCCCTAGAAGTATATGTACATGGCGATTCTAATAGGGTGGTATCTAAAGTTGAATAATATGGAGAAGATATGGAAAACTTTGATTTTGTTGAATCTGGAATCATCTTTGGACTCACTGACCGATTAGCATTTAGAAAATTTAAATATAGCAGTAAGGATTTTGCTAAACATGGCGATGCACATAAATTCCTTACTAACCATTATGATTCTTATGGAGAGGTGCCCACCCCTGACACACTGTGTGAAAACTTTCCTACATTAAACCCTTCTGCCCAAAGCTTAAATTTTGATTATGCTTTAGACACATTTCAAAACCAAGTATTGTTTAGGCAAGTCATTAATGTCTTTCAAGATAATAAAGAGTTGTTGTCTGAAAATCCTAAACATGCGTTGGCTCAAATAAACCACGGTCTTCAAGAGGTGGCTGTTACTTATGATGAAGATGTTCTGTATTACAATAACCAGCCTGAAAATCGTTATGATGACTGGAAAAAACGAACTGAAAAACGTCGGATGGGTGACGGGATTATGGGTATTAAAACCCCGTTTAATTCCGTAAATAGGTTGGGGGTAGGATGGCTTCCAGGCGAAATGGTTTCTTTGTTTGCTAGGCCATCGGTAGGTAAATCTTGGGTATGTGTGCAAGCGGCGGTTACAGCGGCTCTGAACGGGCATAAAACCCTACTAATTTCCACTGAAATGCCTGCCGCTCAAATGAACATGAGAACGGATGTAGTCATGGGTAAGGCTATGGGATATGATTTCTCCCATACTGATTTACGTAATGGTAATCCAATTGATGAGGCCGCATATCAAGACTTCCTACATAATTTAGAGAATGTCCCATTGTTAGTGTGTGACCATATTGAGGGGGAGTCCAGCATATCCCTAGAAAGTATCCATAACCTTATTCGGAAGTATGTGCCAGACTTTGTAGTGATTGATGGGGTATACCTAATCACTAATTCTAGCAAGAATTTTAAAGCTATGTGGGAACAAACACACATGTTATTTTATGGGCTAAAAAACATATGTCTCTCCACAAATACAGCTATGTTTGTTTCGACACAAGCTACGAAAGAAGCATCGGATGTGTTTATGCCCCCTATGCCAGACCAAGTAGCCTTTGGGGATGCATTATTGAGAGCTTCAGATGTTGTCATGTCTATGTGCATGATTGAAGATGAAAATGAGAAGCGTCTCCTAGCTTTCCAAAAGTATCGAGATGGGTTAATGCCATTACACACAGCAGTATTAGATTGGCAAGTTAATTCTGGTCTTATAGCCGAAGCCCCAGACGATTTCTAATGACTGAGTGGGCCAATGTATTGGCAGACATAGGGATTATTGTCCCTATTGATAAAGACCAGTTCACCCTTCAGTGCCCCTTTCATGAAGATACGGTAGATTCCTGTTCAATAAACACTGATAAAGGTGTGTGGATTTGTTTTGCAGGCTGTGGTCAAGGAACGCTGTATAGTTTTCTAATGAAGTATTCAGGTATTAGTTATGAAGAGGCACAACAAAAAGTCCTGTCTGATATCTCTGTGTTTAACCTCAATTTATTTGATGAGTTTGTGCCAGACGAAACTATAATGCCTGAAGTTCAATTTCCTTTTAAACAGGGGTATGTACCTGAATGGATATTTGATAGGGGATTTGATAAAGCCACCCTTAATAAATGGGGGTGTGGAATAGATAGTGAGAACAGTTTAATAATCCCTATTCAAGATGATGCATCTCGTTTAGTTGGTTGGGTTAGGCGTAGGCAATACATGACTCCAAAATATTTATACTCTAAAGGGCTAAAGAAATCTAGAGTATTGTTTGGGCAATATTTGAGGTCAGAGAAAACTCCCTTTGTCTGTATTACAGAAGGCACTTTAGATACTATGTGGTTAGACCAGCATGGGTGCCCCAGTGTAGCCCTCTTAGGGGCATCCTTGTCTAAAGCTCAAGAAGTATTAACATTGGGTTTACAGACCGAAGAACTAGTGCTATGCTTAGACAATGATGAAGCAGGACAAATAGGCTTTCAAAAAGCTATGGGTTGCCTATCCAAAAGTTTTGTGGTAAGCTATGTGAAATTGCCAAAGGAGTACAAAGATGTACAAGATGTAAGAAGTAGCGATGAACTTCTAAGTATTATAGATAACAGAACATTTTTTTAAAGTAGGAGAACAATATGAGTGGAATAGGAAGAATTCAAGAAGCACGGGAAACACGGGGCCAGGGCAGTAGCAATGGAGTCCCAGGTAGGGAAGTCTGGTTTAGAGATGGTGACCAAGCATTCCTTTCATCTGTCGCTACAGGAGAAGAGGGGGACACTAATTTGGATGACCTGTATATGTATACATATAATTCTGGGAGTCGGTGGGTGAACTTATTGGATGACCCTGATGTTGATAAGACTGGTATTCCTGACAATACCCGTCCTTCCCATAAGTTTGCATTTTGGGCGTATGTCCATGAAATCATCCATACTGAAAAGCGTAATGATGATTGGGAAGTAGTTGCAGGCCCAGGCGGGAAGAAAGTGTACAAGGAAAGCATTAATGACTTCCGTATTATCTCCCTCACCTTTGGGCGTAGCGACTATATTTGGAATCAATTGGTTGATATCTACAATGACTGGAATGGTCTAAATAAAGGTGTCATGCGTATTAAGCGTACTGGTACGGGTATGTTTGACACATCGTACCAACTAGCTGGTACTGCTAGACAGGAGGAAATTCCTGCTGGTGAGGAAGGCAAGATTGCAGACTTGCCTACTGTTAAGGAGTACTTTAAGTCTCGTTACGGTGGACAAACTATGCAAACCCCATCACTGGCTGGTGTGGCTACTTCATCTACTACTGACACGGATGACCTATTTTAAATGTTAGTACAGACCATACATGATTTTGATTATTACGTGGGCCAAATTGAGGAAGATTTGGCCCACAATAAAACAAGTCACCTTGTAGTTGATGTGGAAACTAATGGGCTAGACCCCTTTGGGCGTAACCAATTATGCGGGGTGGGCATTGCTCATAAGGATGAAACATATTATTTCCCCTTTCGACATCAAAGTGGAGAGAATCTACCCCCCCAGTATATTGGGAAATTGATGCGGTGCATCGAAAAAACAGGAATGCTGATTGGGTATAACATTAAGTTTGACTTAAAGTTTTTAGAGAAAGAGGGCTACGAGGCACCTGAGCATGTAACTTGGGCTGATGTCATTGTTATGGTTCGTTTAACTGAGCCAGCTTCGGTAAAGGAGTTGGGGCTGACCCACACAATTCAAAGGGTGTACGGGGAAGAGGCGGCTTCTTACGATAAGGATACGAAGAAGGAATTACGCTCTAAGAAGTGGCATAAAGACTTCTCCTTGTCCCCACCTGAACTACTAGGGCCATACTGCGAGAAAGATGTGTATTGGACACATAAGCTCTACGTTAAAACCTTAAAGCAGATTTTAGAAAGTAATCAAGTTGATGTCATGAATCTAGAATTCGCTTTGACGAAGGTGTTGTATTCTTTAGAGAAAGAGGGTATAGCTATTGACACTGTATATGTTAAAGATGCTATTAGTAGGATTGACCAGCGTCGAAATGAAGTAGAAGCTAAAATTTATGACTTAGCCGATAAGGAGTTTAATATAAATAGCTCCCAACAAGTGGGTGAGTTGCTGAATGAACGAGGAATTACATCATCTATTCAGACTCCTAAGGGTAAAGAGTCTTGGAGTGAGGTGGCATTAGTTCAGATAGATGACCCCTTAGCAGGATACATTAGGCAATATAGGGCATTAGAGAAATTGAAATCCACTTATCTGGAACCATATTTAGATTCTCCTGTAATGCATACTTCGTACTGTAATTGGGGAACTTTAACAGGTAGGCTCTCTTCTAAAGAACCTAATCTCCAAAACATCCCCAGAACCCATTTCAAGTTGCTGGATAGGGAACTTACGGATGGTGAAAGGGAAACCGTGAGAGGCCGTATAAACGCCATTATAGCCGCCAAAGGTACTAGTGCAGTCTTAGACCTTAGTAACCACGTATTGGACACCTGGGGCTTTGTGGGGGACGAATCCTTTGACCCTGAGGATAGAGAACAGGTAGCAATGCGTAGAATGTTTGTTCCTAGAAAAGGGCACAGGTTAGTATCATTTGATTATTCTCAGATGGAAGTTAGAGTCTTTCTGAGTTACTTACACAATGAAGAAGTTGATGCACTATTGGCAAGAGAAGATGTAGATTTTCATGGGGAAGCCGCAAAGATTGCTTTTGGTGTGGATGAGGGTAGTAGTGAATATAAGTTTTATAGACAGATGGCAAAGAACATTACGTTTGGAGTTATCTATGGTATAGGGAAGGCCAGGCTTGCTAATCAATTGAATGTGTCTGAGAAAGAAGCATTTCAATACAAAAAGAAGTACTTTGCTGGCATATCTGGGTCAAAGTCCTTTATAGATAAAGTCTCCCGCACAGTGGTGGCACGGGGTTGGGTTAAGAATCGGTATGGTAGGGTCTATAAAATACCAGCTGATTTAGCCTATAAAGGGGTTAATTACTTAGTACAAGGCACGAGTGCCGATATTATAAATGAAAGGATAATTAAAATACATGAATATCTTAAAGATACAAAATCTCACATCTTACTTCAAGTCCATGATGAAATCATTTGTGAAATCCCTGATGATGAAATACACAGCGTCCCATCAGCAATCCAAGAAATATTAGAGGAGAATAGTTTGGGGATTCCCCTCAAGGTTGACGTTGAGGTATGTGACCCTTCGTGGGCCACTAAGAAGTACTTGACTGATATACCTAAAGCTGTTACACTAGAAGAAGCTATAGATTGGGAGTAAGGAGGATAGATATGGTAAGTGGTATTAGGAAGTGGTTAACTTCCTTCACATCAACGGAAGCTAACACACAAGTAACTAAGGCAGAAGGGAAAGTTGGGCAACAGGCATTGTTATTGGGAGTAATTCAAAAGTCATCTGGTGGGTTGATTAATGGGGAACTGGCTGACCTTTCTGGATTAGGACGGGAACAGGTGTTTAGGCGGATGCCCGAGTTAGAGCAGTTAGGGCACGTAGAACGCCATTATGGTGAAGATGGTCGAGCGGTTCATAGACCCCATAAAGGGTATAAACAACAAGTATGGTTTCTAGTACAAAAGAAGGGGGAGTTTAATGGCTAAAGTAAGTGTGCATTTAGGGTTTACGTTTAGGGTCGGGCCTCTAGAGACGAATCAGTACAGCCGTATTGATGTGGATGTTAGGGATATAGATACTGAAGTATCTGTGAAAGACCAGATGAATGAAGCATCTAAGACCCTAGACCAAGTATGGACAGTGGTTAGGGAAGCGGTAGATGAAAAGATTGAGACTGTCTTAGACGCTGGCAGTACAGCATGAGTGAAGTAGCAAGAGCTAGAGTATTAGAGGATGTCTTAGAAGAACGAGAAAGGCAAGACACATCCTGGGATGCTCATTTATATGGGTATGCTCATTATATTCAATTAGCGTCCATATGTTTTGCTATGGCTGAATTGTGTAAGGAGGAAGAGACAAAAAATGAAAGACACGGCTGATGAAGTAATTGCCCAATTATTGGGGGATAAAAAACTAAACTTACAAAAGGGGAATAGTGATGTCTTTAATTACACACGGATTCCCTTTGGCATTCCTGCACTAGATAAACTTACTGGTGGGGGCATACCTAAGAAACGTATGACCATTATGTATGGGCCTACAAATGTAGGGAAGTCCTATCTTGCTTCCCAGGTGGTGGCAAATGTTCAACGAGACGGGGGAACTGCCGCATGGATAGACACAGAACTATCCTGGGATTCCGCATGGGTGGAAAAGTGTGGTATAGATGCTGAACGTATAATGGTATCGCAGCCTACTAGTGGGGAAGAGGCTTTAGGGACAGCTAAAGAACTTATGAGGGCAGGAGTAGACATCATTGTTTTGGATTCGATTGCGGGGTTGGTTCCATCAGATGTGCAAGACAATGAAAAAGGGTTTGAGTTTAGTCCAATGGCCTGGCAAGCTAGGTTTGTAAATTCCGCCCTCCCCAGACTTCTACCCAATTTAAAATCTGGGTCAGCATTCATTGCTATCAATCAAGTACGGTCAAGTATTGGCCCTGTAGCCCTAGACACTATGCCTGGAGGGTTAGCCCAAGGATTCTTTGCTCACTTCTTGCTTCAGGTTAGAAGGTCTGGGTGGATTGAAGAGGGTAAGGGAAATAAGGTTGGGTTTGATATGGAAGTCAGATTACGTAAAAGTAAAGTGGGGGGAGAGAACTGGAGTAATGCCGTGGTGCCTTTTAGGGTGGATGGTGGAATAGACATCTTAGAAAGCTATATTAGAGAAGCCATACAACAGAAGTTGATTATTCAGAAAGGCCCGTGGTATGATTATGACGGAACGAAAGCTATGGGTATGAATGGGCTGAAAGACCAATTTCTTAAAGATGCTAATTTACTTGAGAAGTTAAAAGCCTGTGTTACCTAGAGATTATACTAAACAAGAAAACCTTATTGCAGACCAATTATCGGAATTCGGTCTGCGGTATGACCAACAGGTGCCCATAAACCAGTTTACAGCTGACTTCTTTGTGCCCGAATTAGGTCTTGTCATTGAAGCGGATGGGGTGTATGGGCATTTGGGAAAGAGGGATGCGTATAGGGATTCTGAAATAATGCGAGTCTTTGGGATAGAAAATATTTTACACATTAAAGATACTACTAAACAAGGAATAAAGGAGACATTATGGCAGGCATTAAACAACTTAACCAACGAGTAGAAACCAAAACTCGTAGCCGCACATCCAATCAAGATAAATGGCTCCTTAAAATGTTTGAGGATACCTTGGGGTCTGAACAAAGAAGTAGTCGAATTGGAGTCTTTTACCCCTCTATGTTAGGGAATGAGTGTGATAGGTATTTGTACCTAGCATATAGGGGTGTTCTACCTCAGCAAGTGATTAGTAGCGGAACCCAACGGATTTTTGACACTGGGTCTTCTTTAGAAGATAGGATGACGAAATACTTTGAACAAATGGGGATTTTAAAGGGGCGGGAAATTCCCCTTAAATGTGACAACCCCCCTATTTCAGGACGAGCAGACTTCTTACTTGCCCATGAGGAGCATGAGGAGATTGTGTTAGAGCTTAAATCCATTAATGATAAAGGGTTTAAGAACTTATACAGTAAGCCTAAACCAGAACATGCAATACAACTACAGATTTATTTGCAGCTATTGGACAAAGCCTACGGGATTGTATTGTATGAAAATAAGAATGACCAGAAGTTGAAAGCATTCAAAGTACCCCGAAGTGCTAAAGAGTGGAATACTTTAGTCAATAGGTGTGCTAAAATACAGGAAGCGGTAGCAATACCAGATAGCTGTACTGGGCCATCGTGGTGTGCTTGTAGGAACTATAAGGAGGGTGAAGATGGTAGAGAAGTGGACACCAATGAAAGCATTGGGGAAAGCGAATAGAGTTATAGATGACTTAATGGTTCCCCCGTTTAAGACGGATTTAAGTGAGCAGCCCAACCTAGAATTTGCAAACCTGATGAATGCTGATTCAAAAACGTTAGAAGAGTTTTTAACCTTATATGGTGGGTATAAAGCATATTTAGAGTCTAGGGTAGCAGATATTGAGGCTGGGAAGAATGCTTTAAAAGCAGCGTTTGATGAGGGGTATGCGACTGCTGGGTATAAAATGGCAGAGGATAGGGAATCAGAGGGTAGGAAGAAGCTGACTAGAGATGAGGTTCGTGGGGCGGCATTAACTAACTACCCCCAGTTACGAGAGTTGAGTCGGGAAATTATTGAGCAAGAAGCTACCTACGTGAAAATGTCTGGTATTCTTAGTGCTTATACTTCTGCGTATCATACAGTCTCAAGGATTGTAGCTCTCCGTATCTCTCCAGGGGTTAGTTATGGATAAGTATTATCTAGGGTTGGATTGTTCTAGTAAAGCTGTTCACGGCAGTATCATTAATCATGATGGGGTCTTGCAAGAAACTATAAAATGGACTTCCCCAATTAAGGATTTTGATGCCAGATTCGTGGCTTTTTTAACTAATTTTTATGAAGAACTGGGTATAATAGTAGAAAGGTATCCGTCTTTATGGGTGGCTGTCGAAGCCCCCATTTTTATTCAGAACCCCCGAACCACGATGCAGATTGCTTCTGTAGTGTACGCTACAAAGTTTATCTGCTCTTTACATGGCTTGAATAGTATATTAGTGCAAAATAAGACATGGAAGAAAGTTACGGTGGGAAATGGAAATGCAACGAAAAGCGATATTTTAGAGTATGCAAATAAGTTTTGGAATACTCAGTTTGCAGAACAGGATTGGGCTGACGCAGCTTGTGTAGCTTTGTGGTGTAAAAAATGGTATATGGAATTGGCAATTGAATTGGCAGAGGAGATAATATGAGTGTAGTATTTTATATGAAAGGGAAGACCGAGACTAGTGTAGAGTATGTTGATAAACTACCTGAGGGGATGACAGTCCAAGAGTTTAAAAAGCAGTATGGGGTAGTGGTTTGGTGCGACTATTTTGGGTGTAAATATAATACCCAAGTTGAAGATACGCAACGCACAACTGGTAAGCTGTTGGATAAACGTGGGTACCAACCTATTGGCAAAGATGCAGGGGTGTGGAGAGGGTTGTGTACTCGTCAAGAGATTGGGTTGAAATATCTCAAGGGTAACCCTGAATGCTTCACTTCTGCGGTAAGGAAAACAGGGAACATGAGTTTTGCTGGTTTGTTGCAGTCGGATGGAAGTCCTTATGGTGGCAGCATTGAATCTCAGCATATGGAAGACCCTTCATTTGATATCCCCGCTAACTGGGGGCAGGATGATAGGGCACCAAGAAGGGGCTTAAGTCCCCCCGATATTAGGGAGTATTAGAATGCCAAAACAATTCCCTCCTGAAATAAAGGAGAGGGCTTTAGGATTATACATTAAAGGTGATAAATCTGCTAGAGAGATTTCCGAGATGTTGTGGGATGACTTCGCCGTTGAGGTGAAGCCATCCACTATTTATTTATGGGCGAGGGAAGGAGAGTGGGGAACTCAACAGGTAGAAGTTCGTATCGAGGCTATTAATAAGATAAAGGAAAGCGAGGGCCAACGATTCGCAAGAACCCAACAGGAGCATCTAGATACATATGAATCTCTGCGGCATAAAGCAGGGCATGAGTTAGAACACTTAAATTTTGATAAAGCATCTGATGCTGCTAAAGCCCTCGATATGGGGATAAAAGGAGAGCGGGAAGTCATTAAAGGCATGGTAAATCTTCAGTTTGTACAGAATGTGTTAAGTGTCTTAGTGGAAGAACTTAATGATGAGGACTTATTGAAACGGGTGGCAGGGCGATTAAAGGCATTGATACAAACTGAGGAGCCGTCCCTTTCATGAAAGAAGAGATAACTACATTTAATGACGCATTTGATAGACTAGCAACAGGATTATTAACATCTGGAAAGGCCAAGGTAGGGTCATTCCATGAATTCCTAGTTAATATATGGGCACAAAGTTTTGATAACCCTGAATATTTTCAGGCTTGGCATGTTGGGGTAGTGGCTGACGATATTGAAAAGGCTATGCAAGCAGGGTTAAATTATTGTGCTGTTCTTCCACGGTTCCATTTTAAAAGTACTCTATTGGGCCACGCCTTTAGTGTGTGGAGGCTCTTAACGGCCCCTAGAGACTGTTCTGTACTGTATTTATCGTATAGTGATGGGATGGCTCGTTACCACATCTCCGAGATTAACAAAGCTATCTCTAGGAACCCCCAACTAGTGGAATGGATGGATAACCGTACCCCCAAAGCTGACTTCTCAGCTAGATACATGATTAATAATAAGCCTATGACCATCATGCATGGAGGTCTTTTTTCATTTAAACGGGGTATGCACGTTAATGGGGCTTTGATTGCAGATGATATTCTTCGTGACCCTGAAAACCCTTTGAACATTGGACAGGTGACAAAGGTTGAAGACCACTTCTTAACGGAGTCGTTATTTATTCCTTTGAAGAATGTCCCTGTTATAGTCTTGGGAACCCCTATGATGCCAGGGGATTTGCTTGCTAACCTTCAGAAGGATGAACGTTTCTTATCTAGAGTATTACCAGCCCTTGACCCCGTTCCTGGGCGCAGGGTGTTGATGCCTGAGTTATATGATGAGAAATGGCTTTTGCAACAACAAAAAGCTAGGCCCAAATCTTTCGCATCAGAGTTTTTGCTGGTTCCTCACTTTGCTACTGAGGCCTATTTTAGTGAGGAAGACATTGTTAGTTGCGAAGATGAGACTTTACGAGAGCTACCATCCACTCGTAAGTATAGAAAACAAGAAGGCTCCTTTGTTTTTGCAGGGTTCGATGTGGGTAAAAAACGGCACCCTTCTCACCTAGTTATCTTTGAGAGGGTTGGGGATACATGCCGTCAATTGCACCAATCTTGGTTGGATGGGTGGAATTACTCTGACCAAATAGAATACCTAAATGAAGTAGCAGAGAATTTTGATATAGATAAAGGTTATGTGGACAATACTAGGGGGGAGTTGGAGGATAGAGGGTTGGACTATAGGTGGCATCCGTTGACCTTTACTGTCAAGTCCAAAAACACGATGGCACAGATTTTTGAGGAATACGTTCTTTCTGGGAAACTTAAACTTCTTAAAGATGAGAGGCAGAAGCAGCAAATATTGTCAGTTAGTAATGAATTAAAGGCACCTGAAACCCCTATGGGGCATGGGGATGCCTTCTTTTCCATTGGTATGGCTTTATTAGCTTCCTGGGAAACAGGGCAGTATGGGTTCACAAATCTAGGGAATCTACAAGGGTTCCTTGACCCAGAAGACCCAGCAGAGATGAAGGAAACAGGGAAGCCCCCAGCCTTCTTGGAACCGGAACTTGACCCAGTTAAGGAAATGGCGTTGCCAGGAGGGGTCAAGGTGGACTATAATAGTGCAATGAACCAAGACCTAACGATGGCAGATTGCCCAAATCCAACTTGTGAAGAGATTATTTGCAAACCTGAATTTTGGGTACCAGAACGTAAACTTTGTATATTTTGTGGACATAGGGGGTAGGAGATTGATAGACACACACATTTCTGAACAAGCAGAAACCATTTTAGCTCACCGATACTTTTTAAAGGATGCCGAAGGGACTCCAATTGAAAACGCTCCTGAGCTTTTTTGGAGGGTTGCCACAGCTATTGCTGATGTTGACAGTCAGTATGGGAGCATGGGACAAGAGAAGACAGTGGTGACACGTGATTTCTTTGAGATGATGAGGGGGTTAGAATTTCTACCCAACTCCCCTACCTTGATGAATGCAGGAACGGCGCAAGGCACATTATCAGCTTGTTTTGTTTTGCCCCTAGAAGATAGCATGGAGGAAATCATGAAGGCTGCTACAGATGCAGCTATGGTACAAAAATTCGGTGGTGGCACAGGTTTTGCCCTGTCTAAAATTAGACCCAAAGGTGCGTCGATTAAATCCACGCATGGCATTGCCTGCGGCCCTATAGAAGTGCTTAAAACCCTGTCTAGGGTATCCAGTATGATAACGCAAGGGGGCAAGCGTGACGGGGCTAACATGGCTGTCCTGAGTGTTCGACACCCAGATATCCTTTCTTTTATTGAATGTAAGAAAACAGAGGGCGATATACATAATTTTAATATTTCTGTTGCTGTTGACACCCCCTTTATGAATGCAGTTAAACTGGGCCAGGACTACACATTAAATGACCCTAAAACAGATTTACCAGTCTCAGTTTTAAATGCGAGAGAAGTCTTTTTAAAGATTGTCCAGGGAGCGTGGCGTAATGGGGAACCTGGGATGATATTCCTAGATAGAATGAATGAAGATAATACAGTTCGTGAAGAATATGGAGATATCATTGCAACGAATCCTTGTGGAGAACAACCACTTTTAGGGTATGAAAGCTGTAATCTGGGGTCAATCAATGTCGCTAAGTTTGTGCTTCCATACGTTGGGCCTGGGGATTGGGAAGCCCAAATTGATTGGGACAAACTGCAACACGTAGTCCGTACTGCGGTACATTTCCTTGATAATGTCATTGATGCGAATGAGTATAGTATCCCTGAGATTGAAAAAATGACCAAAGCAACTCGTAAGATTGGCTTAGGTATTATGGGTTTTGCTGATTTATTGATTAGATTGCGTATTCCCTACAATTCTGAGGAGGCACGGACAGTTGGAGACGAGGTGATGCGATTTATTAATCATATGTCAAGTGTTAAATCATTAGAACTAGGTTCGCTTAGAGGAACTTTCCCCGCTTGGGAACACAGTAGTTATAAGATTCAAGAAAATTATAGGAACGCTTGTCGTTTGACGGTAGCCCCTACGGGCACTATTTCTATGATTGCGGGGTGCGCTAGTGGAATTGAACCTCTATTTGCTTTGGCGTGGCGTAAACAGAATATATTGGAAGGTCAGACCCTATTCTATAGTAATGAAGAGTTTAAAAAAGACGCGCAAGAAAATAATTTCTATTCTGAAGACCTTATGCTTTATTTGGCCTCTGGTGGCTCTTTAAAAAACCGTGATGATGTTCCAGATTGGGCTAAAGAAGTATACGTAACCGCTCAAGACATTTCTCCTGAAGACCATGTATTAATGCAAGCCCGTTTTCAACAATATGTGGATGCTGGCATATCTAAAACTATTAATTTTGCGTCTGAGGCTACCTTAGAAGATGTGTTTGAAGCTTATATGACAGCTTGGGAGACTGGATGTAAAGGAATTACAGTATATCGTAATGGTAGTAGAGAGAAGGAGGTGTTGGTAACGGGGCATTTAGAAGGGGAAACTCCTAAATGTGATTGTGAGTCTCCGTTGATTGTGCAAGAAAGTGGTTGTGAGACTTGTAAAGTATGTGGCTGGAGTGCATGTAAGATTTCGTAAGAAAAACAGATTTTATGGTATAATGTATTAGAGAAGTATAGTAGGAGGGTAATTATGGTAGGAATGTTCTTAAAAGACAGGGAAACTCAATATACAGCTAATAGGGATGACGTAAGTAAAACCTGGCGTGTTTTAGATACGTGGCATGAAGATTTGACTAGTTTAGGGCCAGAGGATGAGGTTGAAGATAATAGTAAAGCAGTCACGGTTCTAACGGAAGGTGCTTTCATAGCCCTGGTTAAAGAGGCTGCAAGGCTAGGCACGTTGCAAAATGCTAATTTCGGGGAGAACCCTGAATTAGAAGAGGAAAATGCTGCCTTACGGATGGAAATGCTATCTATGGAAGCTCAGGTTAAACAAGTAGTTACTGCCCCTCCCCCAGCCCCTCAAACACCTAAATCTGAAGGGTATTTGCTTAAAGAAATGGCTATGCAAACAATGCTTAAACTTACCAGTATGTCAGACATAGAAAATTTGACAAAGGATTAATTTATGAGACTACAGGATTATCTACCTGAGGTACCTAAACTAGCCCAAACTGTCATTAATCTTAATGAGCAAATCAACTTTTTAGATTTAATGAAGTCTGGGAGTGGGGAAACAGGCCGTGCCCCTACTATAGGTCTAGACCACGTAGTGAATACGTGGGTACGGCATCAAATGGCGTATCGTCAGCAGCTTGTGATGGACTTGCAAATGTTGGCCTATTCGATTGAAGAGGTGCGTTCTCCCTTACAGCATATTACTGGAGAAGTGTTCAGGAGAGGCATTGAGTGGGTGCCTCTAGTAGAAAACCCTGACCCTAACCAGCAAAAACGGCTGGTTGATTTCATGGATGACTGTAATATCTTTGACCAATCCTTGGAAGAAGTACTTAGACAGTTCCATTTTGATTTGAATGCTATTGATGATGCATTCTTGTACATAGTAAAAGAATATAAGAAGTTAGACGATGGTAGTATGCGGTCTAAGGTCAATGAGATTAGACGGTTGAACCCTGCTCTAGTGGAATTTGACCTAGACGCAGCAGGATTGCCTAAAAATGCTCACTTTTTATGCCCCATTCACAGAGAGGAAGTTCAAGAAGACCCTGGAGAATGTGCTGAGAAGGACTGTGAAATTACATTACAGCCTGTGATGTATAAATACTATCACCGAAATGCACACATCTTTTTATTGGACTCTGAAATTATTCATATATCTAAGTTCTCTCCTAGTGAGACTTACGGGTGGAGTCCAATTCTTACCATCTTTGAAAAAGCGTTAACTTTGATTGGTATGGATAAAAATCTGTATAGATATTTCTTTGAACGGAAAATGCCAGCTAGTATGATGATGGTATTTACTGATGACCCTGAATCATTGCGTAGAGAAAGACAGCAGATTGCTGCACAAACCAGGCTTGACCCTAACTACATACCAATGGTAGCCGTATCTTCTCGTAATAATCGTGGAAGAGTGGACATGGTACGTTTGTTCCATACCTTAAATGAGATGGACTATCTCCCCGTTAGGGCAGAGATACGAGAACGTGTTGCTGCTATGTGGGGGGTAACTCCTGCTTGGCAGGGTGCCCCTGAAGCTTTCGGTGGCCTGTCTACCCAAACTCAGCAATTGGTTGTTATGAGTAGGGTGGTTGAAGGTGACCAAAGGTTGTTCCATGAAAAGGTGTTGCCTCAAATCTTAGAGGCCTTTGGTATTACTGACTGGGGGTTAAAACTGCCTAATCCTGAGGAAAAGGCTGAAGCTACTCGTATTAGCTTCTCTCAACAGAAGGCTCAAATTGCTAACCAGTTCATTGCTCTAGGGTTTGAAGTACGTTTAAAGGCGGATGGAGTCCCTGTGGAAGATGCTGAGTTCATGATATTTGGTAAACCTGTCAATATGATGGAAAAACAGGGTGAACAGATGGATATGGCAATAGACCAGCAAAAACAGCAAATGGAGCAGATGCAGCAGCAACAGGAAATGATGGAACAGCAGGCCCAAGCTGGTCAACAGCCAGGGCAAGCCCCTGCGCCCCCTGAGGGCGTGAATCCTGCCCCTGGAAGAGTTGATGCTGCCCCTGGTGGGGGAGAGGGGGCTGGTGCCGCTCCTGTGCCCCCTATGCCCATGCAGAACATGAATTTCGCTCCTTTGAAAGGGGGGCAGAATAAGGATTATACACGGGCAGCTAGGGGAGAAGGAGAGCCTCATGACGTAGATGCGTTGGGG
>Ga0114996_10004652_pt1 | contig 16379 bp, 13 predicted proteins | sample ArcticOcean_MG_C_4_FD_87039 | JGI IMG/M metagenome (GOLD analysis project Ga0114996, IMG submission 87039) | Marine microbial communities from western Arctic Ocean - ArcticOcean_MG_CB4_134 | ecosystem: Environmental > Aquatic > Marine > Oceanic | place: Arctic Ocean: Canada Basin | collected...
CTCAGGTGCACTTTCGGTGGCACCGATCGCAGTGCCGTCCTTTGACAACAGCGCACCGCGCGCCGAACCGATATAGGCGGCGATGACGCGTTCGTCGGTATCGAGAATCGAAGGTGGCCCGTGCGCGATGAGTTTGCCGGCCTCAAGCACATAGAGACGATCAACCAGGGATCGCATCATCGACACGTCGTGGTCGATGACGACAACGGTCACGCCCAACTCCTCGCGCAGGCGAGTCACGGTCTGGGTGAATGCCCTCACCTCTTGATGTGTGAGTCCGGCAGTGGGCTCATCCAACAGGATCACATGGGCGCCCAGAGCCGAGGCACATGCAAGTTCTGCCAAGCGGCGACTTCCTGTCGACAGCCCACCGATTCGGGTGTGGGCATAGCGGCCAAGGTCGAGCGCGGACAGGATCGACATCGCGTTGTCGGTGCGGAGGCGATCCTTGCGCCTCGCGCCTGGGGTACCCAAGAGGGCATTGACGGCGTTGGTAGGCGTTTCTCTCTCCAATGTCATGTTGACTGCATCCACCAGATGCATGTCCTCAAACAATCGAGCCTGCTGGAACGACCTACCCAAACCCTGCCTTGCCCGCCGCTGAGGCGGCGCCCTCGACACATCGCGACCATCGAGAAAGACACGTCCTTCCGAAGGACGCTGGTGACCAGACAGCACATCGAAAAGCGTCGTCTTTCCCGCCCCGTTGGGGCCCATGATTCCAACGATCTCGCTGGCCCCCACTGTCAACGAGACGTCCCTCAATGCGAAGAGGCCCCCGTAGGCGACCGAGATCCCCTCGGCAACGAGCGGATCAGCACCTTCCACCGCAACTGAACTCCGGGTCGGACCCACATAGGTCGCTTCAACGGATACCGCCGTTGCCTTCGGGGTGATCCAACGCCTGTCGATCAGCGCCTCGACCACGCGATCACGAACCTTGAACACCAGGGACGCCAGACCGCCTGGCAAGACCAACAACACCGCCAACACGCCTATCCCCGATGACAACAACCCCCAGTCCTCGCCCAAGATGCGTGGGATCCCCTGCACCCACACAGCCCCCAAGATGGCACCAGTGATGGTCGTCACGCCGCCGAAGACCGTCATCACCACCAGAGCCAAGGACTGCGATGCACCAAACGTGCCGCCGATATCGCCGGAGAAGTTCACCAACAGGCCGCCGTAAAGAAAGCCGCCGAAGGCCGCGATCATCCCGGAGATCATGAAGGCGACAAGCTTCGTGACCCCCGGCGACACGGCCACACTCGCCGCTGACGGCTCGTTGTCTCGTACCGCGACCATCCGCTTGCCCAACCCGGTACCGCGCAATCGATGTACCACAACCGCAGCCAACGCCAGGGCGCCAAGACAGACCCAGTAGTACCGGATACCCGAATTGAAATCGACGCCTAGAAACTCCGGTCTGGGGATGCCCATCGAGGTGCTCCCATTGGTGTCCCGATGGTTCAGCCAATCCTGCTGGAGCAGCCAGCCGCTCGCCGCAACCGAAAACGCCAACGTGATGACGGCGAGGAAGAGACCCCGAATGCGAAGCGTTGGAATGCCGATGACCAAGGCGAAACCGCCGCCGATGAGCGTGGCCAAAACCAGCGCAGGACCGTGCGGAAGCCCAGCCTGATACAGCCGACCACCAAAGGCGGCCCCGACCGCAACGAACGCGAACTGGCCCATCGAGACCTGACCTGCCAATCCGGTCAAGACGACAAGCGACAAGCCGAAGATTGCGAACAGCGCTACTCCTGCCAGGAAAAACTGTTCCGATGACGACAACAGTGTCGGTAGATAAGCCATCGTTGAAACGACAGCCGCCAAGCCGAACGACTGCACCCACCGCACGCGCGCCAGCGATGTGATCGTCGGTGGCAGCGGCGGGATCGACGCGGCGAGTGACCACGAACTCGTCTCCGAACCCCGAGCAATAGTTCTCAGACCGCGTTTGGCAAAAAAACTGATCGCGATCGCCATCAAGAGCGCCAGGTCGAGCGCACCCCCAATGGGGAAGTTCCAGACCACGAGGCTCTCAAGCAAGCCGATCCCAAGACCTGCAACAAGGGCTGGAAAGAACCCGGCCAGACCGCCGAGCATCGCCGCCGCCAGTGCTCGAAGCATCAAGTTCGGACCGAGTGCTTCGGTCAGCCCGAGCGGTCTCATGGGACCAATCAGAATCGCCGAGATCCCGGCAAGCAACCCTGCGATTGTCCAGATGGCGAGCGAGACACGCTCCACAGGGATGCCAGCGAGCCGCGCCGCGGCAACGTTCTCAGCCGAAGCTCGGCTGGCTTTTCCGAGGCGGCTGCGAGTCAGAAATACCGCGAGAGAAATCGTCAACAACGGAACCGCTACAAGAATGGTGAGATCGCCTGCACCGAGCGTCAGGCTCCCTATACGCACCGTTGCATCGAACGGTGTGGGGTAACTCTTGCCGGCGAGATCACCGCCTTTGGGAAGCAGCGCCCCGGCAAAGAACAACAACTGCGCCGCGCCGATCGTGGCAACAAGCACAGTGAGCCGCGATGCACTCCGCAGAGGGCGCACGATGCTGAACTCGAAGAGGCCTCCCAGGAGCGCGGCCGACAGCAACGCCAACACCAAGGCGATTGGATACGGCCAGCCCAAGTTCAGCACGAAAATAGGGATCAATAATGCAGGCAGTGCGCCGATCTCTCCGTGGGCGAAGTTGATGACGCGCGATGTTCGGTAGACGAGCGTGATCCCGATGCCCAACAGCGCGTATGTCAGACCACGTATCAGCCCGATGATGACGATGTTGCGGGGGACTTCAAAGTCGACGAGTGGAACCGTGAAGCCGAGGATGGTGCCGAACACTTTCCCTCCCTCGAACCGAATAAAGTGTACTGAATCTAGGTATGGAGGCCCGGATCAGCCAAGCCACTTCCTGGCTTTCGACAGGCCAAACAGGTCGCTACGGGCACGGGTTCTCCTCTTCGACGAAACCAACGTACTCGTCGAGTTCCTCGTCGAACTCCTCCTGTGCGATCCCTGTCAGTGTCCCGATGTAGTTGGCGCTCTGACCAGGGCCAAGCCGTCCATCGCCCAGATCTGGCACAGCGACGCCCGAGGCCAGATCACGGCCATCTCGGTCGATCGCAGCGATGCCCACGTCCGGACAATACGCCCTGCCATCGGAGGCGTTCCTGACGGTCACCTGCACTGTGGCTACGGACCCTTCGACGCGTACTCGTGGTTCGCCGACAGCGAGTACGGGATCGACGAACGCTTCTCGAACCCCGAGGACAAACCCAGCGGTGGTCCCGACGACCACGATGGTGGTGAACACGATCCCCTGTCGGCTTGGCGTCCAGAAACTCATTTGTGACCCTCGAGCAGGCGCCGAATCAACTCGTCGGCATCGAGCCCTGCTGCCTTCCCCAGGGGCTCGACTATGCCCCGATCCATAAAGAACACGGTGTCGGCCACAGCGAGCGCGACCCCTATGGACTGCTCGACCAACAAGATGGTGGTTCCGAGCTCCAACACCTGATCCACCACGTCCAGGAGTTGTCCGGTGACGGTGGGGGCCAACCCAAGGCTCAGTTCGTCTATCAACAGCAGATCCGGACCCGCCATGAGAGCTCGGCCCAGTGCGACCATCTGTTGCTCGCCTCCGGACAGCGTTCCGGCGCGCTGATCAAGGCGATCCGCTAGTAGCGGAAAGATCTCCAAGATCGCTTCAGCTCGTTGTTGGGACAGTTCCTCGCTGCCAGTGAAAGGGTAGGAACCGAACCAGAGGTTGTCCCAGACACTCAACGACGGGAACGTCGAACGACCTGTGGCCACCAACGTGATGCCCAGTTTGGTCCTCTGGTCAGGTGGGATGCCGCTCAGGTCCTGGCCTCGGTAGAAAATCTCGCCAGCTTGGCCATCGAGTAGGCCGGCGATGTTCGACAACAGCGTGGTCTTGCCGACACCGTTCCGGCCGAGCAGGGCATGGCAGCCACCCTGGGGGATCGCCATCTGCACCCCAAACAGGACCTGGATTGGCCCGTAGGAGAAATCCAGACCCTGCACCTCCAACATCGGTCCCTCGTCGGGACGCCACACCCGCACCGCTTCGGACAGCGAAAGCTCCTCCTCGGGCTCGACGAACAACACGTCGGCATCAGGACTCTCCCCGGAGCCAAGGCTCGCGAAGTGCTCCCGGCGGACCTGATGGCGCACCGCTCGCGCATCTCGGCCATAGGTCGCAAAGCCAAGCGTCAGTAGCACGAGGCCCGCTACCGCCGCCAGTGGCGACAGAATCAAGAACGCAGTGCGCAAGTCGGCGACATCCGAGAGGATGCCGAAGATGATCGGTGACGCCGCCGACGCCATGCTCTGCGACACGGCGTCGAGCGAGGTGCCGCGGCCACGCAAGTTGGGATGCAAAACGTCGGAGCGCGCTGCGTTTGTCGGCGGGATTCCAGCCACTAAGAACATGGCACCAACCGCTAGCGACAACAACGCCAACGCGGTGTAGTTGATAGCGAACGCAAAGAGGAAGAACGGCACCGACAGCACCCGCGCCATGCCGGCAACGGCGATCCGGGCCGAAGGGTGCTTCGCATGGATCAGGTAGTCGGCAAGGTGGCCCGACGCGATCGCACCAATCAGACCGCCGATCGCGACCACCGCGATACTCGAGGTCGCCGCAGCGATTGACAGGTCGTGGTAGCGGATAAGGAACGTGGGCGCCCACACGCCCAAGCCGCCGAAGAACAGGCTCCCAACCGTGGCCGAAACCAGCATCGCCATATAGGACCGGCAGGCAAACAGGTCCTTGTAGGCAGAGAAACCCCGCGCCTCGTCGTACTCGGATGCAACGACACGGGTTTCGTCATGCTCAAGGCGCTGGTGCTTGCGATCCTGGACTCCACGCCGGGGTTCATGCAGTCGCCACGCCAGCACCGCGACAACGAAGGCCGGTAGAGAGAAGAAGTAGAAGGTGGAGCGCCAACCCCAGGCAGCGCTCATAATGCCTGCAATCGGCAACAGGATGAAACCAGCCAACTGCCCTACCTGGTAGACGCCCATGACTTTGGAGCGCTGGTTGACCGGGTAGTAGTCGGCGAGCAGCGACTGCGATGTGGGGTTGTCACACGGATCCCACATGCCCAAGACAATGCGCCCGATCAGCAGCATCGCGAACCCGGTCGACAAGCCGGTAAAGATCATCGTGAGGCCCCACGCGAGAGTGCCCCAGGAGATGATCCGAGTGCGGTTGTAGCGATCGGCGAGCACTCCGAACGGCACTGTGAACAGCGTGACGCTGACGAGGTACGAGCCGCTCAGCAAGCCCAGTCCGGTGTCCGACAGGCCGAACTCGCGCTTGAGCAACGGGAACATCGACGGCAACAGGAACTGGTCGCTCACGTTGATCATGTAGATCAGCGTCAGCAACGCCAGCGGCCATTTCGGTACGCCCACGAGCTTACGAGTGATGTGAAAGTCCGGCCGCTGTGTCAGTGTCGGCGCAAGGATGAATCGTTCTGCAGGCTCAGTGGCCATTACGGACCGCCCCTCCTCTTCTTCAGGACGCGAATTTGAGTGTACTAATATCGCAGCCTGCAGCCCCAAGGCTGCCTGCGACAGCCCACAGGGCGGCGTTCAACATCACGGAGTCGAGCAGCACAAGAACCGTCGAGGCCAACACCAGGACCCATCGCTTGCAACGGCGCTCCGGCCCACAATTCGTTTGCGCTGGCCCCCGGGGTGCTGGCCTCGCTCATCCGCATGCCCGGATCGCTACTCTTCTGGCGGTCGCAGGACCTGCTGAACTTCGACAATAATTCAGTATCCTAATATACTCGTAACTTGCCAGAGCAGTTGCGGTCATGAGGGACCCAGAGATGGACGCAAGAACCTGCCCAGTCGATTTCGACCATCACTCTCGGGCGTTCGCCAGCGACCCATGGACGCCTCTCGAGGAATTCCGCGAGACCTGCCCAGTCGCCTACTCCGAGAACTACGGCGGCTTCTGGATCCTCACCTCCTACGCGGACATCCGAGAGGTAGCCAGCGACGATTACAGGTTCTCCTCCGCCCAAGGCCTCACAATCCCCGACAAGAAGAACACCGGCCAACGCTCCATCCCCATCGAGATGGACCCACCCGAGTTTCTCGCTTTCCGCCGCATCCTGCATCCCATGCTGTCCCCCGCAGCGGTCGACCGGCTGACCCCCCTCATCGAACGGTTCGTCCACGCGGCCATCGATGACTTCATCGAGAGCGGGCAGTGCGACTTCGTCCACGACTTCGCCGACCCGATTCCCGCGATGACGACGCTCTACAAGCTTGGACTCCCTGTCGATCGTTGGAAGGAGTTCTCCGAACCGCTGCACAAGGTCGTCTTCCTGCGCCAGGACAACCCCGAACGCGCCGACGTCGTTGACCAACTCAGCGCCATTGCCGACATCCTCTACGAGACAATCGCAGCGCGCCGCGAGGCCCCACGCGACGACATGATCTCGTACCTCGTCGGCTGCACGGTCGATGGACGACCCGTCACTGACAACGAAGTCAAGGAGATGACGACCCTCGTCATTCAGGGAGGCTTCGACACAACCGGCTCGGCCATCTCAAACGCCTTGATTCATCTCGACCGCAACCGCGACGCCCGACAACGCCTCATGGACGAGCCCGACCTGATGGCCTCGGCGATCGAGGAATTCCTCCGCCTCGAAGCCCCACAGCTAGCGCTGGCCCGCACTGCGAACGTCGACTGCGAGATCGGCGGACAACAGATAAAAGCCGGCGACAAGGTGCTGCTCGTTTGGGCATCAGGCAACAGGGACGAGGACGTCTTCGAGAACCCTAACGAGCTCCAACTTCACCGGTTTCCGAACCGGCACATGACATTCGGACTCGGCGCACACCGCTGCCTCGGCTCGAATCTGGCGCGACGCCAGATAGAGCTCGCCCTCAAGGGCGTGCTTCAGCGGCTCCCGGACTACGAGATTGACCACGACTCTACGGTTCGACCAGAAACCGTCGGCATCGCCTACGGCGTGTACGCCCTCCCCGCGCGGTTCACGCCCGCACCGAGATGGTACCGCTAACCCGACACTACGTCAGGCGCTACTGCCGACCCATGACCGACATCCAAGGACGCTAACAATGAAGATCACCATGATCGAAGCCTTCCCCTTCGACCTGCGATACAAGCCAACGCGGGACTTCCTCGTCTCCTACGGCGTAATCGACGAGATGCGAAACGCCATCGTGCGGGTCACCACCGACGACGGGGTTGTCGGTTACGGAGAGCTGATGCCCCTACCCCTCGACAACCGAGACGCCTGCATCGAGGATCTCAAGAACATCGGCAAGGCTGTCATCGGACAGGATCCCTACGAGATCCGCGAGTTGCACGCTCGCATGGACGAGCAACTCAGCGCCGAACTCCCGAGCCAAGAACTTTTGTTGAAAGGCGCCATCGACTCCGCCCTCTACGACATCATGGGGAGAGCTGCAGGACTGCCCGTCTACAAGCTTCTCGGCGGCAGCTACAACGACGGCGTACCCATGCACTTTTCGATCAGCATCGGTAGCCCCGAAGAAATGGGTGCAGACACGGCAGCCCGCGTTGCCGAGGGGTTCCGGACCATCGAAGTCAAGCTCGGCCGCTTCCAAGGAGAGCTCGACCTCGACACCGAGATCGCTCGCATCGCCGCCATCCGCGAATCTGCGGGCCCTGACGTCGTGATTGTCGCCGACCCCAACATCGGCTGGACTGTCGAGGAAGCTATCCACGTGCTACCCGCAATGGAGGAGTTCGGCGTCTACATCGAACAGCCCGTCAAAGGCCTCGACGACCTCGAGAAGGTCCACCGGGCCATCCGGTCACCACTGATTGCCGACGAGAGCGCCGCTAACACACGCGTCTTGGCCGAGATCATCCAGCGAGACGCCGCCGACATGATCAACCTCAAGATCCTCCGCACCGGCGGCCTCTACGAGGCGTGCAAGATGCTCGACATGTGCGAAGCGTTCGACATCGGATACCGCCATGACAACGTGATCCAATCTCGCCTGGCATCGACCATGATGATCCACTTCTCCACCACGTACCAGGCCTCGATACCCGACTGCGGCGGAACCCAGTTCACCCGAACAATCGAGGACATCGTCAACGACGACGAAGGTGTCTACATGGACGGTGGCACTGCCAAACTGTACGACCCAGACGCACCAGGCATGGGTGCAACACCAAAGCCAGAGTTGCTCCGCGATCCCATCCCCATCGCCGGCTAACCCGAGAAAGAACCCATGGCCGAATCCCTTAGCCAAGATGAGACGATTCGCCAACAGGTGCTCGCGCTCGAAGCCCAAGTCTACGCGAACCCCTCATCTCGCCATAACGTCGGTCACCTCCTGGCTGACGAGTTCTGGGAAGTCTCCGCAACCGGGGAGAAGGTCACCCGCGACGTCCTCCTCGAACGGCTCGAATCAAGCCCGATCATCATCGATGACTACCCACTCGATGACACCCGAGTCGACGTCTACGACGACGTGGCCATATCGACCGGTCGGACCGTTCTCCGAGGCCGCATGCCCCTCAAAGACGCCACCGAGCAGGTCATTGAGCGGTCCAACCGCTTTGCGCACGTCTGGGTCAAGCGCGGCGACACCTGGCAGACCGTCTTTGCTCAGAACTCCGACGCACCAATACCCTAGCGTCGCGCCCTCCCCCTACTTCGACTCTCGCTCCGGCTTGGACTGCGGGGTCAAAGTCATCGGGGTCATGGCATTGAGATCGATATCGAGAAGCCACGGACCTCCGGTATCGACCGCCCTCGAAAAGCTGTCGGCGAACGCAGATGGGCTCCTCACCGACGCGGCATTGATCCCGAAGGCTGCACCCACTGCTTCGAAGTCCGGGGTCGCAAGCTCGACGCCAACCCGACGTCCATCCATCGCCATGTCCTGGATAAACCGGAGCATCCCGTAGCCACGGTCGTTGAACACGCACACGATGAGGGGGAGGTCGTATTGGGCCGCAGTGGCCAGCTCACCGATGCTGAGCATCAGGCCACCGTCGCCCTGGATCACCACCGTCGGTTGTCCGGTCGCGACCGCTGCACCCAATCCCAAAGGCACGCCCGGACCGATGGCTTGCGAACTCGGCCGGATAGCCGTCCGAGGCCGTTCGACGGGTAGCAACCGGTTCGCCCAGAGGTACGAGGAGATCGTCGCGTCCTTCGCAACCACCGAATTCGGGGGGAGGACGGTTTCGATGGTCTCCATGATCGCGACCATGTCTGCACCAACGTCGCGTCGCGATGCCCTAACCACCTCATTTCGCAGCTGTTGGCACATCTCAACCCAGCCATTGCCATCATCTGGTCGAGCACTTACTGCCTCCAACAGCATGCTGAGCCCGAGGCGGGCATCCCCCACGAGACCGATTTCAACCGGGTGGATTCGCCCGATCATGGTCGGGTCGGCGTCAAGGTGGATCAGCTTCCCTGGGAATCGAAGCCACTTCAACACGTTGGTGTTCTGTTGGAAACGCGTCCCCACCGCGATGACGACGTCCGCATGTGCGAACGCTGCGTCCATCACTGAAATGTCGATGTTGGCACCCAACGCTAGTGGATGCCTTTCTGAGATTGCTCCGCGGCCCTCGATGCTTGTCGCAACGGGCGCTCGCAACTTCTCGGCCAGCGCGGTCAGCTCGGCCCCGGCGTCCGCGAGGACCACACCGCCGCCCGCAATGATGAGCGGCCTCGAGGCCGATTCCATGAGTGTGACAGCCGCTCCGACGGCCTCAGCCGGTGGCCCGACCCGGCGGACCGCAGATACCGACAGTGCGGGCACCATCGTCCGGGCGTACTGCAGGTCGATCGGGATCTCGACCGCGCCCGGTCCCGGTCGTCCACTCAGCATGTCTATCGCGATCGACAAAATCACGGGCGCAATGTCGCCAACTGTCGCAACGTGCTCGGCCCGCTTAGTCACCGTGCGGAGCATCGCGAGCTGCTCTTCGGCCTGGTGGATCGTGCCCCGGCCGCGGTCGTACTCGGACGTCTCCACTTGACCCGTGATCATCAGCACAGGACTCGACGCATAGTTCGCCTCGAACAGGCCACCCATGGCATTCGCAGCCCCCGGCCCCGTGCTGGTTAACGCCACGCCCAACTTGCCACTGGCCCTTGCGTAGCCATCAGCAGCATGGACCGCGCCCTGCTCATGACGACACGAGACGAAGCCGATCGCGGACGATCGTTCGATGGCGTCCAAAGTTGGGACGTTGTGGACACTCACGATCCCGAACACCGTGTCAACGCCGAGCGCCTCAAGCGCGGCAACCGCCGCTTCACCGCCAGTCATCGTGCTCATCAGTTCAACCCCCGGAATCCAAGGTAGGGCGTGGCTCTCGTGGCAAGCCCAGCACACGCTCAGCGAGGATGTTGCGCATGATCTCGTCGGTACCACCTGCAATTGACAGGCCCGGGGTCGCTGTCATGACGTCGGCCCAAGTTCCGCCGCCAGCGATCGAGGGATCCCATGCAACCGAGGCAAGCCCAGCGATTTCCATCGCAAGCGCGGCCGACTCCTTCGACAACCTGGTGCCCGCGAGTTTGGCGATCGAACCCTCGGGCCCGGGCTCGGTGCCCGCCAGCAGCGTCTCAGTGACGCGCATCCCCAAGAACTCAACGATCCTCTCTGCCACCACGATGGACGCGATCTTGTCGATGACGGCTACATCGGACGAGCAGCTACGCCGTCGGGCCTCCTGAAACAGGACCGAGGAAGGGAACCCATATCCACCAGGCGAGCCGGTGCCAATCGCCACGCGTTCATTCATCAGCGTTGTGGTGGCGCAGCGCCAGCCCTCCCCTACCTCACCCAACACTGCCTCGGGGACTAGATGGCAGTCAGTGAAGAACACCTCGTTGAACTTGGTCGCCCCAGTCATCTCCATCAGCCCACGGATTTCGATTCCGGGGCTGTCCATCGGCACTATGAATGCCGTCAATCCGGCGTGGCGAGCCGCCGTCGTGTCGGAGCGGGCCAGCAATAGACCGAACGTGGCATTGTGCGCTCCGGAGGTCCACACCTTCTGGCCATTGATCAGCCAGCCGTCGCCGTCTCGGTCAGCGCAACATGAGACACTCGCCAGGTCGGATCCTGCGCCCGGCTCGGAGAACAATTGACACCAAATTTCCTCGCCTCCCAGCAAAGAAGGCAGGTAGCGATTCTTCTGGGCGTCGGTTCCGTATTTCAGTACCGTGGGAGCACACATGCCTTGGCCAATGATGAACATGGTCAACGGCAGTGAGTAGTCGGCGGCCTCCTGGTTGAAGATCACCTGATGCCGATTCGTCAGGCCCTGCCCGCCGTACTCGACGGGCCATGCAATGGCCCCCAGTTGCTCCTTGTGAAGGAGTTCGAGGCATCGGCGGTTGCGAGCCAACCGAACCTCGTTCGGGGCGTTGTCGTCGGGCGCCCGCCCATACTCGTCTCGAAGCCACCCCTCCGGTTCTCCATGCCGGGCCAAGAAGCCACGGATCTTGGCCCGAAACTCGTCATCGGAGAACTCTGGGGTGGCGATTGGGTTTGTGGACACCATCTTCGACTCCATCTCAGAACCGTGAGTTGTACCCACCGTTGACCAGGAACGTCTGTCCTGTCACCCAGTCAGCGTCGCGACTTACCAAGTATCGGAGCATGCCGTAGAGATCTCGAGACGTACCCATCCGCTTCATAGCCGTGCCGTCGATCATCTTCTCGATGCCGGCACCAGGGACCTGGGTTCTGGTTGCCTCGTTGTCGATCGGCCCTGGTGCCACTGCATTCACCGTGATCCCAGAAGAACCCAGCTCGGTCGCCAACGTGAACGTCATCTGATTCAACGCCAGTTTGGACACGCCGTACACCCCAGAAGGCATGTACGCACCCATCGATGAGATGTTGATGATGCGACCCCATCCCCGTTCGCGCATCGAACTCAGCACGGACTGGGCACAAAGCAATGGTCCCCGCAGGTTCACACCCATCACGAGGTCGAAGTAATCCGGCCGTGTCTCCGAGAGTGGACTGGCCTCCAAATCGCCCCAAATTCCTGCGTTGTTGATCAAGACATCGATCTGACCCCATCGAGACAGAACCGCCTCCGTCATTGCCGCGACACTTTCGACGTCAGTGACATCGAACTCGATGCCGAGCGTCTCGGCACCCTCGTTCTGAGCGACAACCTCGTCCGCCGCCTCAGCGACGTCGTCGCCTCGTACGTCGGCGAGCGCGACACGCGCCCCATCAGCTGCAAACATCGCGGCGTAGTCTCGTCCAAGACCTCGTGCCGCGCCGGTCACGACGACAACGAGACCCATCGGATAATTCGAACTGGCGTCGATTTGCGTCATACGAGTGTCCACCTCTTCCAGGTCAGCGGATGGGGAGGCCGAGGCCCTGGCTGGCGATGACTCCGAGCATGATCTCCGACGTCCCGCCACCGATGGTTTCACTGATCGATTGCCGCCACAGGTACTCGATCTGGGAGCCGACGAGCAATGACTCTGGTGCGCCGAGATCACCGGCCACACGGGCTACGACCTGCGCGGCTTCACTACCAATGAGCTTGTTCGCTGCAGCCTCGACCGCCGCATCTCGGCCGTTCTGCACTGCCTCGAGCATCGCCAGCGCATGAGCCTCAACCTCAGCCACAACCACCGCTGTCTCGACCAACCGATCCTGGACAACGGGGTCGTCGGCAAGTCCTTGCTCCTTTAGCCACACGACGAGATCCTCGTAATCCTGCTGGACCCTTGCGGGCGAGAACTGCACGTGCCGTTCGGTGGCCAGCGACTCGCCGATCAGACGCCAGCCGCCGTTCTCGTCACCGACCCGGTTCTCCACCGGGACCCGTACATCATCGAAAAAGATCTCGTTGAAGCGCTCTCCCCCCACGGCGGGGATGGGTGAGACGGTGATGCCGGGACTCTTGCGGTCGACGATCAGGATCGTTAGACCTCGACCACGGTCCTCTTGGGCCCCCGTTCGGCAGAGCACCCACAGGTAGTCCGCCCTGTGGCCTCCGGAGGTCCAACGCTTCTCGCCGTTGAGGACGTATCGGTCGCCGTCGAGCACGGCCCGGGTACGGAGTCCCGCAAGGTCCGAGCCAGCCTCAGGTTCGGAATAGCCCAGCGAAAACGCGATCTCAGCCGTCCGCAACTTCGGCAGGAACCGCTCTTTCTGATCTTCGGTTCCGGCGGCGATGATCGTCTTAGCCACGATACCGGAACCCAAGGGGGGCCGCGCAGCGCGCGAGCGTGCCATCTCGTTCCAGAGCACGAACTCATACAAGGGATGTTTTCCTTCGCCACCCACTTCTCTTGGCCAGGCCAAGGCGAGCCAATTTCGCTCTCCCAACGCCCGGTACAGTTCCTGGGTGGCGACGTGGTACTCGCCCTCATGATGGAAGAACCCGTTGGTGCTTCGATAGTCCTCGAGGAACGTGCACACTTCATCTCTGAAGGCATCGAGTTCCGGTCCGAGATCGAGATTCATCCGTCGCTAAGTTCTTCCTCGTTGGTGTGCCAGACCGGATCGCGGCCCTCCACGAACGCCTTCGGGCCCTCCTTGAAGTCAGGGTGGTCCCAGTGCATCCGGAGCAACGCCCATCCGTACTCGAGGCTGTCGCGGTAGCCGAGCTCCACCGAGCTCCACACCGCCTGTTGAGACAACGAAACTGCCGCGGGTGAATTGGCGCAGATCTGCTGAGCGATCTCTTCTGCGGTGGCCATCAGCTGATCGGGTTCGACCAGCTCATCCACCAGCCCCAACTGATACGCACGTTCGGCCGGCATTCGGTACGCCTTGCCACAGAGCGTCATCCGCAAGGCAGACCCGAGGGGGAGTCGCTTGGCCAGGCCAATGTTCTCGAGTGCACCGACCATGCCGACGTTCACGTGAGTGTCGATGAACTTCGCGTTGTTCGAGGCGACCACGATGTCGGCGTCGACAACGAAATGGAGTCCCGCAGACGCAACGGTCCCGTTGACCGCGCAGATGACCGGCTTCCACACCCGGTTGTGGCGGGGCGACCAGTGCACCTCTTCGCTCAGGGGGCCTCGGCCAGCGGCAACGCCACCGCGGGAAGCGACCGCGCCCACGTCGGCTCCGGTGCAGAAATGACGGTCGCCGACCGCGGTAACGATCGCGCACCGGATCCACGGGTCGTCACGCACCTCGGCCCAGATCGCTCGGATCGGCTCCACCTGGCTGCCATGGAGAGCGTTGCCTCGGTCGGGCCGGTTGAGCGTGATGTATGCGATGTGATTCTTACGTTCATAGATCAGCCCCTCGAGAGGCTCGGTCAAATCCACCATGTCTGTGTTCCTTTCGGGCTTGTAGTCAATTCGACAGGTTCAGTCCACCTGCCACAACGGTCCGTAGCTGGCGTTGGTTAGGCACGAGTAATCCAACCTGGCGTATTCGGTGACTTCGAAACGCTATGGGGCCTTCGAGAGTAAATCCCATCGCTCCGAACAGTTGATGCGCCCGATAGGCCGCCTCGGTGCCCGATGCAATGGCCGACATCTTCGCTATTGCGGCGGAGGAGAGCGCGTCATCGGCTCCGCGGTCCAGGCGCTGTGCCGCGCTCCGCACCAGGATCCGCGATCCGTTAAGGCGCGTCGCAGCGGCTGCAAGTGGATGCGAAACGGCTTGGAACGTAGCGATCGGCTTGTTGAACTGCACCCGATTCCTTGCGTACTCCGTGGACAACTCCACGAGAGCGTGGGCGGCACCCACAACGTACGCTGCCGCAGCGACCGCAGCGCGCGCTACGGCGAGTTCGGCGGACCCCAGACGCTTGGTGCGGATCACCGCACCCCGACCCCAGGGCTCCCCACCCGTTGTCTCGTACTCCTCCATGTCGCCATCGGGCTCCACGAGCCAGGCTCCTTCGTTGTCAAGCTCGATGATCACCGATGCCTTCGGCGCCCACGGATACAACTGATGTCCCCCGACGCTAGCCAACGCGGTGCCGCTCACGAGCTCGTCGGTTCTGTCCGCGTCGAGGAGCGCGGTCGCCGCGAAGGTCCCCACCAGGGGTCCAGGCGCACCGTGGTAGCCCAACGTTTCCATCGCCGCTGAGATCTCCAGCACGCCTCCGCCGCCGATGTCGGTCCCCAACCCCAACACACCCAGGTCGCCCAGGCCGAGCCAGAAGTCAGTGGGCAGCGGATCCGTCTGAGCGAATTCAGGACTGGTTCCACAACGGTGGCAGAACCCATCGATGGACCGCTGCAGCGTTACCTGCTCGTTGTCGTAGGACAGGTCCACACTCACCGGAACCACATATCATCCGGCAAGCAGAAACCGTCATTGCTCAGGTAGGTTCGGTGTCCCATCTGCGTCCTCGGCCTCCTCACGAGCAATTCCTTTCAGTGCACTAAATTGTATGATGAGTGGGGGATTGAGCGCCAATCGTTCACAATGCGTTGGAGGCTTCTTCCCACCGTCGGGGCTGTGTCTGATACGACAGGGCTAACCACGGAGGATCGGCATGGAAACCCCAACGCCACCGACATCGGATCTTTGGCCGTCCGACGGTACCGGCCACGTGCTGTTCTGCACCGACACCTTCTTTGCGGAGCAGGGCACACAACTCCGCCGCATCGCGCCCAGCATCGACGTCATGCTCTTCGATGCCTCCACCACCCTCCCCGTTCCCGACATCGAGCGAACCACCATCGCCTTCATGTCCAAAAACGCCTGACCTAACCGGGCTCTGCCCTTTGTCGCCGGGCGCAGGTTGGCGTAGAGGTCCAGGTCGTAGCGGAGTCGGCTCAGCCCGCTCCGCTCCTGCAATGGCCCCGAGAGCCCCATCGAGTCCCACTTCGGTCCGCCCTCTGCGCCGACCAGCACGGCGTCAGCCCGACGGGCGGCCTCGACGGTCTCGTCGAGCACCCACTCTCCATGGACGTCCCAGCAGGCACCGTGCAACAGGTGGCGGTCGTACACGAGGTCCAGGCCCAGCCGGCCGGCCGGCCGGCAACCCGGTCGAGCACGGCGCAGGCTGCATCCACCACCTCGGGGCCGATCCCGTCACCGCCCATGACCACGATCCTCGCCATGCCCATGCTCCCTGCGTCCGAACCCCTGCAGGCGACGAACGACGGCGCACGTTAGCGGCCGGATCCGGCCCGGGTCGGCGGAGGGGAGAGGGCTAGGGTTCGTGTGATGGCCAACGCTCCCCCCACGGTGAAGTCGACGAAGAAGTGGCCACACCAGTGGAAGGAGCTCTACGAAGAGGTCATCGACACGGGCCTGTGCACGGGCTGTGCCGGCTGCGTGATCGCCTGCCCCCACGACGTCATCGGCTACCGGCACGAGCCCGGCGCCTACAAGCC
>Ga0114996_10004654_pt1 | contig 16375 bp, 17 predicted proteins | sample ArcticOcean_MG_C_4_FD_87039 | JGI IMG/M metagenome (GOLD analysis project Ga0114996, IMG submission 87039) | Marine microbial communities from western Arctic Ocean - ArcticOcean_MG_CB4_134 | ecosystem: Environmental > Aquatic > Marine > Oceanic | place: Arctic Ocean: Canada Basin | collected...
ATCGGATATTCCTCGCCCGCAAACTCGGCATAACCGTCAACCACGAGGTCGTAGTAACGGCCGTAGGGTCCCGTGCGTTTCGGATTCGTGTACCCGTAGATACCGACCACCGGTGTCTCGAGGGCCCGGCTGATATGTAAAGGTCCTGTGTCTGGGCTTACAGTCAAGGCGCTGCCGTCGAGGAGATAAACCAGGCGGCGCAGGTCGTCCCCGAGGGCGTCGACCGGATGAGCTTTCGTCAAGCTGAGAATCTCATCCGCCATCTGGCGTTCGAGCTTGGAAGGTCCACCCACAAGAATGGGCTGGAGCCCATGTGCCGACTCGATCTCCTCCAGAATTCGTGCGTATCCCTCGGCGGTCCAGTTTTTCTCGGATTTGGTCGTAGCGACCACGACGGAACAGGCGGGCTTGTCCAATTCGGAGAAGAACGATGCTTGGGCCTCACGGTCTTGGTCCGCGATGGGGATTTCCCATTCCACCGGCTCGGGATCGACCCCCAGGTAATCGAGGAACTCGAAATACTGGGCCTGCACGTGTTGAGGGGATCGAGGAGGAATACGCTCATTCGTGAAGACCCAGTTGCCGTCGCGCGCACGTGCGGTGTCGAAGCCCAGCTTTCTTTCCGCCGGGAGCAAGCTGACGACGATGCCGGCCTTGAGGTACACCTGGAGCGCGAGGGCGAGATCGAAGTGTTGCCCTCGTACTTGGTGGCCGAGGTCGGCGAAGTCGGTCCAGGATCGTAATCCGCCCCTCCTCCTCTTGAACACGATGAACTCATCAATGGCGGGGTGTCCCTCGACGAGTGCTTTGGGAGTGGGTTGGATGATCCACGAAATCCGAACGTCCGGCCAGGCGCGCTTCAGTGCGTTCGCCACTGGGAGCACGTGGACGGTGTCACCGATGGCACTCAGCATCACGATGCACACGCTGCGGATGGGTCCGTTCGCCGGGGGCGTCATGATGTTTTCCCTGGAGGCCTGTCTAGGCCAAGCAAGTGGTTCATCTCCTCGTTAGTCAGGTGCCCCTCGCTGTCATCATGGGACCGCTGATGTGTCCGGTCGAGCTTACGGATCGAACGGGCAAGCCGGTGCCGAAGCCTTCCGGCATCCACGGGGTCGCTCGGCCCCGCCACTGTGCACCCGTCCAGGTCGAGGAGAATAGCATGGACGTGCTGCGCTTCTCCTGCAATAAGGACGTTCCCGGCGTTGAGATCCCTGTGATGTACGCCCGCCTTCGACAAGCGCGTGATCAGGTTGGCCGTGCAAGCCAGGGCCTCTCGGATTGCGTCTCCGGCGTCGGTTCGTCCGTCCGAGGCGTGGTGGTTCCCGAACAATACATCAGCGAGGGTTCGAGCGTGGGGCACGAACTCGGTGACCAGATCTGCCCGGTAGAGGACGCCCCTGGGATATACTGCTGCAGCCACGATTCGGGGTGTGGCGAAGCCCATCTCCTCGATCCGGGCGCTGTTCTCCAGTTCGATGAAACTCCGAGGCATTCCTGTCCGAAGGAAGCGGTCGCCGAAGGCCCTCATGAGCCCGCCCCGGTAATACCGCCGAACCACCCACGGTGGCCCAACACCTTCCGGCGTCAGGACTGGGACCGGCCCTCTCCCGTGGAGTGTCCGGCAAGCCGAATCGCGCGCGGCTTGGTAGAGAGATCCGTAGGTTACGACCGCTTGACGACTCCAAGATACGGCTTCGGTCCGCGCAAGAATCTGTGCTTTCCCTACCGTGATCCGCTCAAATCCTTTAGGCGAGGGTCCCTCCGGTTCAAGGTAATGATCGTCTCGGCGGGATGCCTGAGGGTCTACCTTGGATGTGTTGGTGTCCCTCATCAGTGGTGCCCAACTCCGTACTGCTCGCGGGCCCAGCCGACACGTTCCAAGACGTCCCTCACCGCGATTCTCGGCATTCGTCCGGGGCGAGGCCCATAGTGGGCTGGGGTTCGGGCCTCGCCGGGATCTGTGTATCGATCCACGATCAGGTCGTGGTACTGCTCGTAGGGGCCGACCCTCCATGGGTTGGTATGGCCGAAGAGCCCGATCACGGGAACGCCCATCGCGTGGGCGATATGGAGGGCCCCGGTGTCCGGGCTGATGACGAGATCACACCCTCGGATGCTCCAGATCAATTGCCGTACAGAGCTGGACAGTGCCGACCTCGCGGTGACTCTCCCATCATGCAAAATGGCCTGCGCGGTCGCCTGCTCCCCCTCCCCTGGCCCTCCCAACAGAAGCACGTCGAATCCGAACTCGGCCTCCAGTGCGCGTGCGAGTGACACGTATCGGTCTGTTGGCCAATCCTTTTTCGGGCTGGCGGTGCCCAACGCCAGACCGACCACCGTCGCACCCTCCGAGGCCGAAAAAAAAGTCTCGGCCGCCGACTCCTCCTCCTCCGACAGGGTGATCTCCCATTCTAAGGGGTCCGGTCTTTCCACGCCCACAGCATCCAGGAACTCCAAAAACAAATCCTGCGTGTGCCGCCACTCCCCCCCTGCTGTGTACTCGGTGTTGACGAGCCGGACCCCATCACGTGTCCTCGAGGGCGCGAGGCCGACTCGCACCGGTGCGCCGGAGAGGTATGCCGGGAAGATACTCTTGGCGTACCGCTGCATATTGAACGTCAGATCGCAGGAGGGTCCGGCACGAAAGGTTCTCCAAAGATCGTATACACCGCGGAGACCTCTCTCCGGCCGAAAGACGATCACCTCGTCCACCGCCGGGTGATGCTCGAGGACCTGTGCGGGTATGGGCTGGGCGACCCAGACGATCTTGCGGGAAGGCCGGTCGCGTTTAAGGGCCAGGGCGACGGGTAGTCCGTGAACAACGTCCCCGATGCCCGAAAGGAGGACGATACATACGCGGTCGCCTCGGATGGCCTGGGCCCTGGTCGCCCGAAGTTCGTGGCCCTCGGGCACGCCGGGCCGGATCACGCCGTGGAGCTCCCAGGCGGCAGTTCCATCAGGAAAAGGGACGGGCCCTCGTAGTCTCGGCCCTTGATGCGGATCCGAAAAAGGTACGCCCCGGGTTCGGGAAAGATGATCTCTCGAAGTGGCATGACGATCTGAGTGCGAGCGGGAGGGCTGTGCGCATCACGCCGGTCCACGTCCGAGTGCCCCTTGACGGTCATTGTGGATTGGCCGGACGGCCCGGTCACGTCCACGTCAAAGTCGTAGTGACCGATGTCGTCGCGGCTCCACTCTACGGCCACGACCAGCATCATGTCGTGCTTGGCCGGGAACCCCGGAGCGGCGAGATCATTGAAGACTCCGCGGATGTCGAGTTTGCCGTCCGCGGTTTGCTCGGCGTGATCGCAGACAAGGGCCAGTTGCAGTCGCATCGTACCTACGTTTCTTAGAAAGCCTTCATGGTCAGAGGTCCTCGGCGGAGCCCCATCCCCCTCCGCCCGGAGAACGAATACTGACGACGTCGCTGGATTGTGCGGGAAACGTAACCTTCGCAGGAAGCGGCTCCTCATGACCGTTTCGAATGAGGACGTTTTGGCCTGGGCTCCCGTCATGCCCTTCCCTTGTACCCGAGGGCCGTCGGGCCCGGCGTTCGGAGAGGAGCGTTACGGTTCCCTCGCACAGTAACTGTAAGTCCCTGCGTAGACCGTCTCCGCCCCGGTGGAATCCGGCACCCCCACTCTTCCGCCTCAATGAGTACCGGGTGATCCGGAAGGGATAGGCGTGTTCAAGCGCTTCGATTGGCGTGTTCAGGGAGTTTGACATGTGGGTGTGCACACCGGAAAGTCCAGGCCCGGTCGGGCCCCCACCCATCCCCCCTCCAACGGTCTCATAGTAGGCAAAAGTGGCTCCGTTCCTGGGATCCACACCTCCGACGGTCGTGTTGTTCATTGTGCCCTGGGAAAGTGCAGGCATGAGGTCCGGAAGAGCTTCTGTGAACGCCCGGAAGAGGACATCGGTGATCCGCTGGCTGGTCTCGACGTTCCCCGCCGCAACGCTTGCAGGAAGGCTGGCGTTCACGACCGAGTTTTCCGGAAGGATCAGCCGGACCATCGACATGGAGCCGCCGCCTGCCGGGAGCGATTCGCCCAGGAGCGCCTCTACGACGCAGCGTACGGTGTATCTCGTGGCGGAGTCCGTGATGGCGCTCACCGCGTTGATTCCGCCCTTCACTTGAGGGCTGCTCCCCGTAAAGTCGACATCGAGACCATCGCGGTGTCGGACGAGTCTCACACGAATCGGGATGTCCACGGTTCCGAATCCGTCGTCGTCCATGAAGTCCTCGGCCTCGTACTCACCCGGCTCGATGTGTGCGAGGCCAGCTTCCACCAGTCGGTCCGCGTACCCGACGAGTGCGTCCATGGCCGCCGTTGTCCCTTGGGTGCCCCGTCGTTTGACGATCTCCAACAGCCGGGACGCACCTGTGTGTAGGGCGGCCAGTTGAGCGTCGAGGTCACCGCTTCGTTCAATGGGGGTTCGGACGTTTGCCAGTATGAGGTCCCAGACCCCCTCTTGGCGTACCCCCTCTCTGTAGAGGAAGACGGGCGGGATGCGGAGACCCTCCTGATAGATCTCCTGGGCCAACGGCATCGATCCCGGGCTCATCCCCCCGACATCCGAGTGATGGGCCCTCGACGCCACATAACCAAGCGGTGTGCCGCGGTCCGGGTCGTGGACTGGCGAAATCAAAGTGATGTCGGGCAGGTGTGTACCGCCCCGGAAGGGATCGTTCAGGCAAACGACATCTCCAGCGTCGAGCGGGCCGAGTTCACTGAGGGCAGACTCCACGCTCATCGGCATCGCGCCCAGGTGGACCGGCATGTGGTCCCCGAGCGCGACGGGAGCACCTCTCGCCGAAAAGAGCGCGCACGAGTAGTCTCGACGTTCCTTGATGTTGGGTGAGAAGGAGGCGCGCCGGAGCGCAGCGCCCATCTCTTCGGTTAATGCTGTAAAGAGATGGCGGAAAATCTCAAGTGCTATCGCGTCGGGCTCCCGCCGTAGTGGCACAGTCCGTGCCACTACGGCACCCGTCCCGTTGGCCGACTCTTGAGCATGAGTTAGGTTCAGCGGCTAAGACAACGTCGAGTACATCTGGACCGGATATTCTATCCGTTCAAGAGGAATTCAGGGAGGTATGAGTGCCAAAAGAGAAGATTTTTGCGCAGGCTCGGGACGAGTTGTTCAGTCACATCAATCGATGTGGCGTGTTAAGCGCGACGGATGATGACCGAACAACGTGGATGACCGAAACCATCGACTATATCGGTGAGCGTTATCCGGATCTAGTGGATCCCGACCTCCGTGAGCTCCACGCGGTCGGTATCAGGTTCTGTCAGCCGGCGATTAACAATGTGCCCGCTGCCGTAGTGTCCGAGCCGGCGGCCGAGACGGCTGCTGCTGCGGATGTGCCCCAGACCGCAGATGCGCCCCAGACCGCAGATGCGCCCCAGACCGCAGATGCGCCCCAGGCCGCCGCCGCACAGTTAGCTCCTCCGACGTCCTAGGTATGGTGCCGTGGTACCCCGGATCCGGTGCCTCGGCACGCTCGGTGTCTCGCGAACTTCTGCGACACCACACTAGCCGGGGTCCCGACCCCGAGCCTACGCAGGACCAGGATGGGGGTGCCAACGCCTCGCAAGGGCTTACCCAAATAACTCTCATCGTCGATCCTACCACGGAAAGCTGAGTTTTCCCGCCGTTTTGCCTCTAGACAGGGGGAAAAGGGCGTCTGCGGCACGCTGTGCCTGAGGGTGCTGGCGTACCCTTCCGACGAATAGTATGTTGCCGCCCCAGTTGGCGGGACTGATGAGTAAGCGCCTGTCGAAAGGGTGACCCGGACGCCTCTATGAGGGACCCTCGAGAAACACGATCGTGGTGCGGTGTGCGTCGCAAGGGCTCATGACGAACGCCCGTAACGACCAGAGTGTGGCGCCGGAGAGCGGCCAACGCCCCACCCTCCCGGACGAGGAGGGCCTCCTGTGCATCTACTACGAGGGAGGGCGTCTGCCTTCCCCGTCCGGCGGACTCCTGATGGTCCTGGGGGTTCACCCTGACCCCGAAGGATCGGGTTCGGTCTTCTTGGAGTGTACGTCGTCGTCGCTTCGGTATCGGATGAGTGTGCCGAAGGCCACGCGCTCCGAGAGGAAGAAAGTGCAGGACCTGATCCGTGAGGGCGGTGACCCGGAATGCCCCCGGCACCAAGGGCAACTCCTGGTGCGAATACGGCACGATCTTGCTTGCCCAAGGTGTGGTGTGCGGTATGCCAAGGCCAAGTAGCGGCCGGTGAGGGTCAGGGTGGTAATCGCTACCGGCGTCCATTACATTGCCGCCTAGAGCGGTGCAGCCTTCTAAAACTAAGGAGCTTTGTCGCGATGGCAGAGGGTTTCCTCAGCTCTGAGGAGTATGACGAAAAGGCTCATCAGCTATTCAACAGTGGGGATTACGAAGGGGCCCTCGAGATGTTAAAAGAGGGCCTCTCGCTATATCCCAATGCGGTTGAACTCTGCGTGGGGATGGGCTACGCACGTCTCGCCCGGGAGGAGTACGCGTGGGCGCGCAGGGCGTTCGACCGTGCGCTCGTTCTCGATCAAGGGCATGAGGACGCCCTAGTCGGGCTGGGCGAGACCCTCCTCCGTTTCGGGGAGCGCGACGCTGCGCTCGCACTGTTCGATCGGGTCGCCGCCCTGGGGTTCGAGGACGACGTGGAGCTGATGCTCACGATGGGGCGGGCGCTCTATCGTGAAAGCCTCTATGCCGAAAGCCGGGATGTGTTCTCGAAGGCCGCTGCCGCGCGTCCGGACAGCGCGGAGGTCGCGGCGTCGCTCGGCTACGCACTCCATCGGCTCGGCGAGGAGGTGGGCGCCGGGCGTCAGATCCGGAGATCCCTCCGCCTCGATCCCGATCTCCATGAAGCCAGAATCTATCTCGGCCATCTCCTGTATGATCGGGGAGACTGGGAGGGGGCACTCCGTGAGTTCGAGCGCGTCCCGCCCCTCGACCACTGGGACGCATTGGCGGTGTGGCGTCTCGTCGAACTCAAACGAGCAATCTGGAATGTGGAAGACGGGGACCTGAGGATCAAGCCTTGGCAAGAGCGCTTGGACGAGCTCGAAGCACTGCATGATCCCGTCGACCGCTTACTTGCCGAGGTCGAGGCGCAGGTCAACGGTGGTGAACGATCACTGCTCGACCCGAGTCAGCTCGAACTCTTCGAGCGGGGTGAACGAAAGGGCGCAACGGAGTCGCACGAGGTACGGATGGGCGATGGGCACCTATTCCGCGGAACATGGCAAGGTATCGTGCGGCAGATGAGAGATCAGGCTGGATTTTCCCACGAATCTCTGTCCCAATACATGAGACGGCTGGCGGAGCGATGGCACGAACAGCTCGGTGTTGAGATTCCCTTTGCCGACCCCGCGAGCTTCCTCGAGGCCGCCATCCGCGTCGGCGTCGTGTATCTCGAAGACTAGGAAGTCTGTTGAAGGAGTACAGCGGGTCGCCCTGTGCCCGCCACCATTAATGGCATAACCTTACACGCTGAAGGGTTGCGGTGGCACGGCCCCATCTCCGTTGTTGGAGCTCCTAGCCATAGCTACGGCTATGGCGTCGTCGCCCTGACCCACGCTGTGGCGCGGGTACCCCGGAGCTGGGACCGTGGCATCCCGGGTGCCCGTGCTTTAGCACGGGTGGTACGCGTACGTTAGCACGGGTGGCGGCCGACTGTACTCCTTCAACAGCCTTCTGACTATGTCACAATCTAGAGATCTTCTGGAGCGTTTCATTGAGACCCTCGTACAGGAGATCACAGTTACCCGTCCGGAGTACCTGACCGCTCCATTTACGGTCGCTGAGATCTATCAGGACCTCGTTCCTTATCGATCCCACCGGGTTTTGATCGGGGTCGAGATAAACGGGGACTACGAGGAAGCACTCTTGCGGATGCTTTCCGGCGAGGGAGACTGTCTCCTGCTCGACTCCGCCGTTGGCCGGGAGGAGATGCGGAAGGAACTCGCTAGCTCAAATCCCAACACGGCTCTGTTCCGTGAATTTGCGGCGGTGGACGTCCGTTTACATCCCAGGCGGGTGGCCCTGGGCGCTGGCCCCGGACCGGAGGTAAAAACCGCCGAGTTTTCCGAGACGGACACGAGCGATCCAGAGGTGGCCCCAACGAGGGCCGCGCAGGTGGAGCTGGGGGCCGATGGGGAGTTGAAGGCCCCTGAGGAAACGCCCCAAAGAGCCGCCGAGGTGGGAGGCGGTGGGCCGGCCGACCCGGCGACGGAAACTCCGGACAGAGCCGAACCGGTAGAGCTCGTTAGGGCCGAGCCCGGAAGCTCGGGTGAGGATGGCGTGGTGGGCCACATTGAGACGGCTTCTGCGCCGCCTCTAGCGTCGTTTGAGGAACCTGCACCCGACGGAACTGTTTCGACGGACGCCGAACCCAGCGATGCCTTGACGGTGTGTCACTGGTGCCGCGAGGCCCTTCCGGTGCGCGACCCAATCCATTTCTGTCCGTTCTGTGGCAGCGACCTTCGCCCCTCTCCATGTGGCGAGTGTGGCGAGGCGATGGAGGCCCGGTGGCATTTCTGTGTCTCCTGTGGGACCGAAATACGTGGTTAGATGGATGGGAGCTCTCGCCTGCCTGGCGGTGGTGGGATGTGGGATCGAGACCAAGACCCGCCCCGAGGAAGTCGGGGAGGCCAGCACAGATCTCCACTCGGAGATCGCCGCCGTTGCTGAGGTCGTTCAGCTGTCCGGAGGCCGAGATGTGGAGCATGTCGTCCCGCCCCACCTGGAGATCGAGCTCGGGGAGTGGGTCCAGTTCGTATCGCTCGACCGCCGTGTACACACGGTGTCCTTTTTGCCCGACTCTCTTTCGCCTGAAGCCCTTGTCTACTTGGCCGACACTGGCCAGCTCGAGGGCCCACCACTGCTCATGCGCGGAAGTCGATTCCTCGTCGATTTCCGAGACGCGCCTGCGGGTCGGTACGTGTTCTCGAGCACAAGCCACGGCGACCCTGTCTTTGGCAGTATCACGGTGCGGGAGATCGCGGAAGATCCGTAGTAGACGACCCACGGGTTCTTCCACGCTCTTGATGAGCCCGTTTCACTTGTACTCTTCAACAGGCCTTTAGGAGGGTGATCGGAAAGGGGGGCGGGTCGCGCACATGGCGCTTGTGCGCGTTCAGACAAGGAACGACGACGAGGCGTAGCAGAGCTACGGCGAGGAGGAGAGACACAGGATGAACCGCACAACCGCCATGTGCCCAAGAACATGAATGGAATGACCTCACAAGTTGAAGGGTTGCGGTGGCACGACCCCATCTCCGTTGTTGGAGCTCCTAGCCGTAGCGAATGCTATGGCGTCGTCGCTCCGCCTAGGAACTGGGGCCGTGGCATCCCGGGTACCCGTGCCTCGGCACGGCTCGCGGCCCACCCCCCTTTCCGATCACCCTCCTAGATGGGAACCCAAGGACACGCCAAGGACATCGTCGTTCTCTCAGGAAAGAGGACTCCGTTCGGAACCTTTGGTGGAAGCCTGAAGAGCTTCACGGCGACAGATCTCGCGGTTTTCTCGAGTGTCTCTGCGATCGAGGCTGCCGGCGTGGCCCCTGACCAGATCGATCACACGTTCTTCGGAAACGCCCTCCAAACCTCTTCGGACGCGATCTACCTCGCCCGACACGTCGCACTACGGTCCGGGGCTCCTCAGGAGAGTCCGGCGCTGACCGTTAACAGGCTATGCGGGTCCGGGTTCGAGGCGATCGTCCAAGGAGCCAAGGAGATTCTGCTCGGAGGAGCCCAATTGACGTTATGCGGCGGCTCGGAGTCCATGAGTCAAGCGCCCCATGTCCTACGCGGTGCGCGCTGGGGACAGCTTCGCCTAGGACCGGCCGGAACCTCCTTCCAGGATCTCCTTTGGGAGGCCCTCAGTGACTCCAACTGCGATCTGACGATGGCGGAGACGGCGGAAGAGTTGGCGGAGCGCTACGACGTCACCCGTGAAGAAGCCGATCAAGTTGCGGTCCGCAGCCAGCAGCGTGCCAAGGCGGCGTGGGACGGCGGCTACTTCGTGGCGGAGATCGCTCCGATCATGATCGAGAGCCGAAAGGGTGAGCAGGAATTCGCGCACGACGAACACATGCGCCCCGACACGACGCTGGAAGCGTTGCGCGGCCTTCGGCCATTTTTCAAGAACGATGGTCTGGTGACTGCGGGTAACTCCAGCGGGATCGGTGACGGGGCAGCGAGCGCTCTGCTCGCCGCGGCGGATTGGGCCGATCAACATGGGATCGAGCCACTCGGCCGCATCGTGTCATGGGGATTCGCGGGTGTCGAGCCGCGGGTCATGGGCATTGGGCCGGCGCCCGCCTCCCGTGTCGCTCTCGAAAACGCGGGTTTGACGTTGGAGGATATGGACCTCGTGGAAGTGAACGAGGCGTTTGCGGCCCAATACATGGCGGTCGAGAAGGAACTCGGACTCGATCCGGACATCACGAACGTGAACGGCGGGGCGATCGCGATCACCCACCCCCTCGCGGCATCCGGGGCGCGCATCACGATCCATCTTCTCCACGAGCTGCGGCGGAGGGGTGGGCGGTACGGCCTTGGAGCAGCGTGTATCGGGGGGGGGCAGGGTGGCGCTGTGATCGTGGAGACTCTTTAGGCGGTCCTGCTCGGGGTAAGGCACTACGGGAGCGGCGACACAATGGGCCACGAGAAGTCAGGGGGACTAGTGGATATCCAGAAGGTGGGTGTAGTAGGATGCGGACTCATGGGCAGCGGGATCGCCGAAGTCGCGGCGAAGGCAAACTTCGATGTCGTTGTGCGGGAGGTGAGCGACGAGTTGATCGAGGCCGGCCGGCAACGGATCCGAAAATCACTCGAGCGAGCAGTGGAGAAGGGAAAGCTCACAGTGGCCAACCGCGATGCGGCATGGAGTCGTCTCCGTTTTACGACCGAGCTCTCGGATTTGGCTGACCGACATCTCTTGATCGAAGCGATCGTGGAGGAGATCGGGGCGAAGAACGAGCTGTTTTCAGCTCTGGATGATCTCTGTGGGCCCGAGACCATATTCGCCTCCAACACGTCTTCGCTGACCATCACCGATATGGCGGCGGCTACCGGACGGCCGGATCGAGTGGTTGGCCTCCACTTCTTCAATCCGGTCTCCGTGATGGAGCTGGTGGAGGTCGTGCGTACGATGGCGACGAGCGACGAAGTGTTCAGCGCGGCGTATTCGTTTGCCGAGGCCCTAGGCAAGAAGCCGATTACGGCGAAGGACAATTCCGGCTTCGTAGTGAACCTACTCCTGGTGCCCTACCTGCTCGACGCCATCCGGCAACTCGAGCGGGGTGTGGCCTCGATGGAGGATATCGATCGAGCGATGACACTCGGACTCGGGCATCCCATGGGTCCGCTTACTCTCTGTGACTTCGTCGGGATCGATACGGTCTATAGGATCTCGCGGATCATGTTCGACGAATATCGGGAGGGCCGATATGCGCCTCCTCCGCTTCTAAAGCGGATCGTCTCGATGGGGCGGTTCGGCAGGAAGACGGGAAAAGGGTTCTACGATTGGTCCGGGGATCAGCCGATTCCCTTGCCGCTCTGACCCTTCGCCTGCAGGGCGCGACGACGGGGAAAAGCAACGCTATTTTAGGAGGAGCAACAGGGGCTAGATGCTGCTGCTGGTGGTGCCGCGGCGCTGGCGACGGCGTTCACGTCGAATGGCCGCCTCACGCTTCCTCTTCCGCTGGGCGCTCGGCTTTTCGTAGAAGCGCCTCTTCCGGAGTTCGGAGTAGAGACCGGATCGCTGCACTTTACGCTTGAATCGGCGGAGGGCCCGTTCAAGGCTTTCGTTGTCTTGAATAGTTACTTCCAAAGTATGACAACTCCCCGCGGTGCGGTCGAATCCAAGATAGAGCCGAAAAGCGAATGTCCGACCAAGAAAAAAATAGTGGCTACGGCCGCATCAGGGAAGTCTTCGTTCACGGTGGAGGGTGTGCGTGTACAGCACGTACTCCTCCCTATGGGCGAGGAAGTCCTCGACCCACACTTCAAAGGGTGGCATGGGAATACGTGCCTCGATGTACTCGATGACGAGCATGCCCAGCTGCAATCGATCCTTGGCACCGAAATCTACTCGTCGGCCCTCCAGAATCGAGTCGACGGTTGCCTCGAAGCATTTAGGGTCTACGAGGGTGATGAAGTGGCACACTTGATCGAGCCGATAGGATTGATAGAGAGACCGGAGTTCGGCCGTATCCAACATCCCTTCCGCGTCCTCCAGGTGCTCTTCGGCGGACGCTGAGAGTTTCTTCGAATTCTTCAGCAGCAGCTTCTTAAACCACCGACGGGTTTTGGGAGATTGGCAGGCCTCGTCTCCTCGCTTTGTGTGCATGGCCGAGGAGAGCAACGCTCGGAAAAGCGGCCGCCCCAGTCCACGGGCCTTGTGATCGATCTCCGCCTCGGACGCCTCGATGAAGATATCGGCAGTCCGGACCTCGTCTGATTCTCCGTCGCTGTCCTGCGGGCGGAACGTGAGATGTCCGTGCCACTGGCCATCCCGACCGACGAAGGTTACGAGAAAACAAGACCAGGTTTCCTGTTCCCAGTCCAGAAATCCGAGCGATCGCCGGCGGGATCGGTCGATGAGCGCGTGTTCCGTCAAATCGCCGGTTGGGTAGAGGCTGCGATAACGAGCTCGAGTTTGGGACTCCCCGGGTTTCGCCGCGGGATGAGACTGAAAATGCGGTCGTGCCGCAGTGTGGGCAAGCAACCAGCAGATAGTGGTAGACGGAGCGTTCAGGCGTCTTGCCAGAACCGTAAACATATTGTTATCGTGGATCAATCAGGATTGACGAAACAAGCATTACCGCATTGCAAAGCCTTTTACGGATGTTTGCGATGCAGGAAAATCCCGGCAGGAGTGCCGGAAGTTTTGCCTGGATACTCTCGGAGGGCCGCTTCAGGGTCCGCCGATGCGGGCATCGACCGTGCATTCGGACCGTAAGGAGAGACATGGAGGGGACGACTTTCTCGCTTCACTCCGCCGCCCGCCCCGAGGCCATGGCCGATGTTCCGGGTGTCTGTGAGCTTCCACTGACCAGGGCTGTGGTCCACTACCGTGATTTTCACGAGGTGGATTTGCCGGGCGGGCGTATCCAGGACATCGGGCTCGCCCTCGTGCTCGAGGGCCGCTTTGCTTCGTCCGCGGAGGTCTTGGATCTGGGAAGCTCCGCCGTGAAGCTTCTGGACTTGAGTTCGGAGTTGGTGGTGCTCGACTGGGTCTATGAGCCGACACTGAAGCACGTCAACGGTCTGCTCATCGAAAGGACCCGGGGGGATGAGGATGTGGGCGCGGCTGGACGGCTCGGCCCCTACTCGTTCCAGATGGCCCTGAGCTTGCTCGGCCGGCTTGGATACGGACCGCTCACCCGCCCCACGTTTCTTAGGATTGGGTTTCGAGACATATGCCGGGACCTTGATTTTCACGAGGGTACCGCAGTAAGGATCATCCTGGGCGAGCATCGGGTCGCACGCGCACACCTCGACTATGATTCGAATTCCTTGGTGTTCAGTACACCTTCCCCGGAGCCGGACGCATCACTCGAAGCCGGCGTGCTTGGGGCGTTTCCTCACAGCGACGTAATGCGTATCAGCGAGGCCCACAACGGTGGGTCCGTTTATTACCAGGTCCGCCTTTCATTCCCGGCCAGTTTGGCCGAGGCCCGTGAGGAGCTCCGAACGATCAGGCGAGGCCTTGGCGGATTGTTGGCCCGCTTCGAGCCCGAGCGCTTCAAGGGGATCGAGCAGCATATCACCACCTTCGGATCGCGAGACACACTCTCCCAGCTCCAGGTCCGGGAGCGGCGAACGAAGGTCGAGGCGCTCCGGACCCGTCACGGGGTCGGCGGTGGAACCGTCCATTAGAAGGCTGTTGAAGGAGTACGGCGGGTCGCGCAGCGCCGTGGCCATTGCACCATGACCGTCAGTCCGGAGTTCGACAGGCGAGGAACGCCGGTTGATCGGGCGGATTGTGAGGCTTCACCGTCCAATGTGGCGGCACTGAAGGGACGTCACGAGGAGTATTGCCGCCAACAGGTATCCCTTCTCTTGCAGATCATCCCGCGTGAGGCGGTGAGGCCACTCTACCGGCGCGCAAGGATTTGGGCGACCGAGAAGGGTCTCCACGAATCCAAAGATCCGATGTCGACCCTGCGCCTCTTCTGCCGTGACGTGCTACCGCTGCCACCGTTCGAAGTCTGGCTCATGGATTATGAAACCCATCGGGTGGCCCATGTGAGTGCGGAATTGGGATTGTCGCCACTGGCTGAGCCGATGGAGCCGATTGCGGTCGAGTTCAGGCGAATGGACTACGATGCGGAGCCGTGGCATGGAACGCTTGAGGTCTACCGAGGTGGGGATGCATGGAGGGGGCTCATTCGGTTCCAGCGCGACGGCGAGGAGGGCCACTTCCGCACCGGCGAGATCTTCCGCGAAGACAACCTCCAGGACCTTAGGGATCGCTTTATTTCCTTCACTGCGCCTACCCTGAGCGCCTTTCTGCGCTCGACCCTCCCGTAATCCCCGTTTTTTGTAAAAAACACTCTCGGCAAAACAAACAATTTTTGCGGAATTGGTTCTCGTAAGTTCCCATCAGAGTTGCGTTTCCCTCCTAGGAACACGCTAAGTATGTGGTGCTTCGGGGGTTGAGGAACAATTGATTTTGAGCCAAAGTCTGTATTTATAAGTTGTTGTCGTACAACGAGTTACGAAATTTCGTTGGGCGCACGACAATTTCGATCGCAGGCTTGCGCACGTCGTAGATGACTTGTACTATGGGTTCGCCTCGACGTTGTTACTTTCCTTGACACTTTTGAAAATCACGATGGTGGGGTCGATCCCATTGGGGTCATTTCGTGAATTTTCGAACCACCGAAAAACTGGGGAGAAGTGTGCCCATGTGGGAGACCCGATCTGTGCAAATCACTGTGCTACTTCCCCATGATATTGCCGAGCAAGCTGAAGAGGTGCAGAAGGTGGATCCGGAGTTTTTGAGCCGGGTCGTGCTCTACGGTCTCACTCGGCGGTCCATCTATCATCAGTTGCGCGACCGTCATCAGGACCAAGCTCCCGTCGATTACTCCGCCCCGCCCGCCATCTAAGGGGCTTGACTCTCTCGGCAGCCCAATAAAGACTAAGGGCAACTAGGGCAGGCACTTGCACGCCGAAGGCCGGCGTGCCGCGTGCGCGTGGACAGTGCTGCGAGGGATGTATGAGCGACGCCCGGCCGAAAGAGCCCCCAGAGGGAAACCGTGATAGGGCGGAGCGCGTACTTCGGGCGAAGTATCTGGACTACTGCTCCTCTCAAATCGCTGGGCATCTAGTCCTGCTCTCTCCTGACGAGATCTACGTCCTTGCTCAGGAAGCTCATCGCGTGGGTGGACGGAAGAGTGAGCATTCCTACGAACAAATGGTGCGTTTGGCCACCGAGGGCGTCGCTCAACGCCTCACGCTTCCCACCTTCGAACAGTGGGCCGATGAATACACGCGGGACCCGGCTCGATACGACGAGCAACTCCTCGGTCTTTGGGAGAGCGAGTTGGACGAAGCTCCCGACGCTTAAGTGCCCGACGTGTAAGCCGTTATCCTAGAATGGCAGATCGTCGTCCGGTTCGGAGATCGGCGGTGCCGGTGCCGGGCTGGGATCGCCCTGAAAGCCTCCGCCGCGGCCACCCCCACCCCCACCTCCACCCGTGGTTGACCCAAGCATGACCATCTCGTTGACGATGATATCGGTCCAGTACTTCTTCTGGCCATCACTTTCCGACTCGGAGTATTCGATACGCCCTTCGACGTAGAGCCGGTCACCCTTTTTTACCCATTGATCGACGATGTCGACGAGGCGGCCGAAGAACGTCAGGCGGTGCCACTCGGTCTTCTCCTTCTGCTGCCCAGAGCCGTCCTTCCACTGGCGGTTCGTGGCCAGGGACATCTTCGCTACTTGGGTACCCGAGGACGTAGCTCGGATGTCAGGCTCGCTTCCCACGTTTCCGATGAGCATGACCTTGTTGAGGGACCGGCTCATTATCGTGGACTCCTTGGAGATTGATGCGGGTCAGGCGCCTGCGGGTCACGTGCCATTTGGGCTGTGTAGGGCCCCGGAGGCGCCACAAGGTACCAAGGGCTCCGAGCGGGCGCTATGGGCGGGTGGCGCCTCCTGAACTACACTACCCTTTCGTTTGATGAGTCTCGCCGGGGCGCCCTCCAACACTGGATCTTGCCGAGCCTGCTATGAGTGATCTTCAGTACATTCGAGTGGAGTGGGACCATAAGCTGGCGATCGTCGTGATCGACCGCGCCGACAAGCTCAACGCTCTGAATGCGGAGGTCCTTCGGGAGATAGGGG
>Ga0114996_10004656_pt1 | contig 16368 bp, 8 predicted proteins | sample ArcticOcean_MG_C_4_FD_87039 | JGI IMG/M metagenome (GOLD analysis project Ga0114996, IMG submission 87039) | Marine microbial communities from western Arctic Ocean - ArcticOcean_MG_CB4_134 | ecosystem: Environmental > Aquatic > Marine > Oceanic | place: Arctic Ocean: Canada Basin | collected...
ACTGGTTGATCCGCCATCCCTCGGGATGGAAGGACCAGTTGTCGTCACGTCCGATATGAACCGGGTACACCTTGATGTCGCTCAGGTTCTGCGGCTTCGGAATCGAACCTAGGATCGGCATCTCGAACTCTTGGTTCTTGATCTTCACACCAGCCTTGATCCAGCCACCGACGATGGGGAGGTCTACCATCATGTAGTCCTCTTGGATCATCTGCCAGTGCGCGGCGGCCGCAACCCTATCGGTTATGGCCATGCCCTCATAGATCAGGTCGTCCCAGCCGGTGTAGGCGGAATAGCCCCACGGGTCGCAGCTAGGCGCCGGGCAGGTAATCCACCTGCCACCCAGGTACTGACCAGGGCCACCTACCGTGCCACCGCCGCCGGAGTTCGCAGCCTCCCAGTCGTGGTCCGTGTAGAAGGAAGCCGACCATGCAGCTCCCTCTTTCTCGTCGTATTCAATCTTGATACCAACGTCGGCCAGGTACTGCTGCACCGCCGCGGCCATCGCTCGATTATCCTCGTTAGTAAGCGGGGAGGCGAGAACCTTTATCACGCGGTTGTTGTCCCAACCCATCTCAGCAAGTAGAGCCCTCGCCTTGTCGGGGTCGTACGGGTACAGCGCGTCCCACTCGGACTTCTGGTACCAGGAGTGGGTCAGTGGGGTCTGGACCAACTTGCCAAGGCCATTCGCGAAAATCTGGAACAGCGTCGCGCGGTCCAGTGCGTATGCCCATGCCTGATGGAGGCGGGGGTCGTTGATGATCGGCTGTCGCATGTTGAACGACCAGCCACCGGAGTGGGTGCCCATCGTCGCCCATACGTCAAATCGCGGATCGGCCAGGAAGGCCTCCTGCGCCTCAACGCTCACGCCACCACGAACGTTAACGGTAACTTCGCCGCGCTGCATAGCAATCTGCGTGGCGTCGCCGGACGGGATGATCGACATGATGATGCGATCAATGTTCGGTCGACCAAAGTAGAAACCGTCGAATGCGGTCATCTCGAGGAACTGGTCAGGAACCCACTGGACGAACTCCCATGGGCCGGAGCCAACCATGTCGTTCTTCCAGAAATCGTCCTCGAAAAGCTCTGAACCAGGAATTGCGTCCAGCTTGTGGGCCGGGAGTACTGGCACCGGGGCCAGTCCGCAAAGGTTGTTCAGGTCATCCAGGAAGTTGATACTCGGCGCCTCAAATTCGATCTCGACGGTAACGTCATCGAGAATCGTGATACCGGATACGGTATCAGCCACGCCGTCCTGGAAGTCCTTGCCGCCCTTGATGGCGGTCATCGTCGCCAGCATCCAGCTCGACTGCTCCGGGTTCAGGAACGAACGCACCGTGTAGTCAATGTCAGCGGCGGTCACAGGGGTGCCGTCGTGCCACGTAGCATTGGCTCGCAGGTGGAACGTCATGGAGCTAAAGTCGTCGGCCAGGGACCAGCGCTGGGCCAGGTCAGGGGACCATTGTCCAGCAGTCGGGTCGGCCTGAGCGATGCGGGACCAAATCCACGCGCCGATCTGTGCCATGTCGCCTCTGCCCTGCGTGTGCGGGGTGAACTGCGGAGACATGTTTGCCATCCGAACGGTCAAGATAGTCTCAGGAGCATCGGCCGTGACCTCACGGATGATCTCTTTCTCTACGGTCACGATCTTCTCGACCGCTACAGTCTTAATGACTTCCTTCTCAACAACTACCGTCTCGCCTGGAACCTCTACCTTTTCGATCACCGTCTTGACTACTTCCTTCTCGACAATTACCGTCTCGCCTGGAACCTCTACCTTTTCGATCACGGTGATCGTCTCTGGATCCGACGAACAGGCCGCGCCCACTAGGAGCAAGACCGCGAAACCGAGCAGGCCCAAGAACCCGCGCTTTCTCATCTTCCTCATAAATTCTCCTCCCTCACGATACAATCTAAATCAAACCACACGACGATCCTCTACGCCAGAATCGCAAGTCGTGCGAGGTTACACAAATACAATTAATATGTCAACCATCCCTCGAATATCTATGCCCTAACTTTCATCCCTCTCCAAACCTTCCGGAACCGAAACCGCTGATTCGCCCTGAAACCGGATCGCAAAAGCGCTGCCACGCTCCGACACAGGGATATCAAACACCGTCACCCATGGCCTTGGATGGCTACCTCTAGTGAGTCTCACTGTTTCTGTGAGGTTGTATCCGGGAGACTCCGCGATCCACGCAGCAAGCCCCGCTGGGGAATGGGGATAGGATCGACCCGAAGTCGATTCGAGTTGCAGGTCGTCCTGCGCGAAAATCACCTCGGAGTCCGACTGGTTGGACAGTAGGTAGTGCAGTTCCAGAAACACTCCGACAGGCTCGGTGCCGGAGATATCGTCGCGAAAGAGGAGCCTCGTCGCCTCGACCGCCAGCGAAGGAGACGTCGGGCCAACGCTCGGAACCTCGCCACTAGAGCCACATCCCGTCAGCAGCAGCGTTCCAACGACCAACAGCAGGCCCAATAGTCGGACGATACTCGCTCCCATGCTGCTACATCTCGCCGAGTCTGAGGGCCTGCTGCAGGGATGACCTGCGAACGATGAATATAATCGCCAGGACGATTGCAGCGAAAATCACCGCGATCACCGCGTACGTGACTAGCAAGGCAACCCACTCAACGTGGGGGGCGAAAGGCGGTAGTACCGCTCCGCCGGTGTCGCTGTGGCCAAGGAATGGCATGATAGTGGCGCTCAGCCGGCCACCCATCCAGGTGCCAAGCGCAATTCCCACCGCAACTACGAGGCTCTGCTCCAGCCACATCAGCGCGTTGAGCTGACCACTTGATAGCCCCATGCTTCGCAGTAGGGCGAACTGTGTTCCTCGCTCTTGGAACGAAACGTAGCCGTGTAACAGTAGGCCGAGACAACTCAATAACAAAACAACCAGGAAGGATATGAGTAGCATCGAGCGCCATCCGGCATCCAGCAAGGGGTCCACCTCAGAGTCCAGCAGACCCTGCTGACGATCGTGTACCGCTGTGTTTGGGAATGGCTCGCTCCGCAGGCCCTCGGCCAGCACACTAATGTCAACAACCCCATCCGCCGGGTTCAGCCACACCTCATTCGCTGTGATTATTTCGCCATAGGTAGCCTCGACATTCGCGGTCTGGGTGAGCGAAGCCAGGTCGGCTATCAGCCATCGGTCCCCAAGCGTGTCCAGCGTCGGGAAGTAGTCCACGGCAGCCACCGTGAGCACATCCAGGTTGCCACCCCCAACAGTGACCGTGAACACCTCGCCGACAGAGTGTCCGGCGTCCTTCATGAATTCCGAACTAGCCAGGACCGGCAGCGGCGTCACCGGGGGGCCGTGGAACAAGCCTCTGCTCGTCCGTCTTCGACCGCCAGACCAGGCAAATAGCATCGACCCCGAGTCCCCATCAGAGCCCAACTCCGTGTGAATGAGTGTGTCCGACACAGACTCCGCGGTCGTGCGAAGGATGCTCCACTCAGACGCATCATCGAAGGTCTCGACAACCGGGTTGGCCTCGCTACCGGTCAACGCCCTGACCTGATCGATCATCAACCATCCTGGATCCAGGTCCTGATCATCAGATCTTTCGCTCACGACAATCGACACTAAATCGTAGGGCGCTACGGGGAAGAGTCCGCGGTTCCTGGATGAGACCCTCCGACCCAGCAGTCGGGCCGTCACGGTCGTCCAGTCCCCGGATGTGATTCTCCCAAATGAATAGGAGAAGTAACGACCGTTGGCGTCACGGATACGGGCGATAAGCTCTACATTTTCGGTCTCTGAACTGTGAGACCTATCGGCCTTGACCGTAGCAACGAGACTCTGGGTATCTAGAGGCAATCGGATGCCGTTCGGAAGAGACTCGTACTTGAGCTTTGGTAACAACTCGTCCATCGAGTCATCGGAAAAATCATCGCGGAGCCAGGCAACGTCCTCAAACTGATCGATATCCACCGCGAAGACCCGGATGGGTACGCCCTGGACTTCAGTGAGATCGAATGCCCTTCCTCTGTATGCCCCAACGACCTGGGCTACACCATCTAGCTCCAGGTATTGTGCCTCGAATGCTTCGGTGAATCCTCTCGCAGCCGTCTCAATCCCTTCCACTCGCAGTTCGCTGCCAGTCGCGTAGAAAACCCGATCCTTGAATGAACGTGCTAGCGTCCCACCGACGCTTGCAACGAAAATACCCAGGCCGGCGGTCAGGATCAACAGCAGGGAAAGCCTCGAATAGTGGGTCGGGTTGCGAGCCATCTGCCAGAGCCCCAGGACCGGTCCGACAGGCATCCATCTTGAGAGTACCCGGCTAGCCAGCGTGAGTGCCAGAGGCAGCAGCCTCAGGAGCACCATCGCGGACGCCACAAGGATCAGACCAGGCATCGCCAACAACACCTGATCTACTACCCTGTCGCCGAATACGCTCGTCGCCACCAATGACCCCTGCTCCGTGAGCTGTCTGAACATAAAAAGGGCCACCACAAGCAGTCCGACATCGAGGTAGTAGCGCTGAAAGAAGGATTGCCGGGTTGGTCGAGCCAGTTCCTGACGATGGGTCGCCACCTCGATCCTCGACGCCAGCCAGGCAGGAACGCTCAGCGCCACCAAGGTCAGGACGCCCCCCAGCGCACTAAGGCCATATGACGCGATGGAAATCCGAACCGGCAAGGCCGTGCTGCCTGTCAGTTCGGAAAACGCTGGCGAGAAGCCAAGGGCGCTCACCGCTGCCGCTGCCACTAACGGGCCAACTACCACCGCAACGACCGACATCGTGGCGCCTTCGAGTAAGAACACCGTCATAACGTGGATCGTTGACGCGCCTCGGCTCCTTATCAGCACAATCTCAGTCCGCTGACGCGCGACGACCATGGCGGAGACCACCATGATGTAATAGAGGATGACGAGCACGATGACGAGCATCGCCACAATGATCGGCAGCTTGGTAAAGAAATGCCTTCGCTCGAAGGTCCTGATCGCCGAATCGAGGTTGGTATGCTGTTGGTACCCAAACAGCCGCGTCCCGAGACGGTTCTGCACCGCCGTTATACCTACCAAGACATCGAGAGCGTTCCGTGCGTCCAGAGCTTCGAAATCTACCTTCAGCAGCCACGCATACTTCGTATCCATGTTGCTGAACGACGGTCCCACCACACCGAAGTACGCCGCTTCACTAATGTGGAATGGTAGGGCATCGAAGTTGACCCGTGTTCCGACACTGAGAACCTCGTCGTCAATCTGCCAGAGATCGGCTTTCGGGTCGTTCCGCTTGAATAGCCCGCTAACCACCACGATCATATAGGGAGTGGGACCCGGCTGAGACGGCACAGCCACTATCCGATCCCCTACGCCAACACCAAACGCCCGGCCCGCCTCCTCGGGAACCAGCGCCTCGACTACAAGAGGCTCCCCAGGTTCCTTGATCGCTTCATCTCGAGGAAATCTACCGCCCGGCAGCAGCGTGACACTTTCGTCAAACCCGGACATGAACGCGAAGTATGACCGAACGGACGTCGACCACAGGTCCCTCCGGTCATCGAACGTCCCAGGGGTGCCCACAGCGAAGACTGACGTTCTACCAGCCCTATCCTGACCTCTCAAGAAGCGACCTAATAGCGGTCCCGTCTGGGAATCGACAACCTCGGAAATCGCCTCATTGTTATCCCAATTCGTCGGACCTCTGTCAGCGCTCAATACGACGTTCGACTCTACCGGCGATAGCCCTTCGAGCTCTATATCTAGGGCGAGATCTCGCAGGGCCTCGAAGTAGATAGCAGTTCCGGCAAGCATCGCGGACGCCAGGACGACACCCACGACGACTGAAGAGAGCAACCGCCAGTTGGCGACGCTACGCCTGACAAGTAGCTGCCACGTAGAAAAAAGACCCTTAATTCGCACGCTACCTCAAATCAGCCACCCGATGGTGGCCACGACCCTATCGGAAGGTCGCTAACAAACATTGTCGATTTGGTCCTACCCGTCATATCTCTACCCGGGATATCTCGTGTAGCCTCATCCGGCCGATGGCCCGATACACCGCGAATATCGCAGTGAGTATCACCAAGACCAACACGATGTAAACCGGGGCCATGAATCCCCACTCGGTCCTGAGTAGGAAGGGCGGTATCACTGGGTCACCGGTCTCTGTTATTGCCAGCGTAGATACCATCATCTTGCTCATCTGGAAGCCGGCCCAGTTGCCCAGAACCAGGCCGATCACCGCGATGGCAATATGCTCGATGCCGAGCAGTCCCATCATCTGCGATCGGGTCAGTCCCAGTGAGCGCAGCGTGCCCGCCTCGCCCCGGCCTCTAGTGGCAAATGCCAGGATGTACACGGCGTAGGCAATCGCTGACACGACGACGATCACGCCCACGGAGATTAGCACCATTAACTTCCATCCGGCCGTGATCAATGGGTCGATACGGGTACTCAGCAGTCGCTGCTCCTTGAAATGAAGTTGGGTCTGCTGAATGCCAAGGCCCAGTAAGCTATCGCGAGCAGCCTCATCCTCGCCAGGTGTGGTGCTTATGAATACCTCGTCGGCGGCAAAGCGCAGCCCCGGGCTCAGCATGTTCAGATACCGCAGGTAGGAGGTCATCTCCATCACCATGAACCCCATGTCCAGCGGGTCCCCTGGGGGGAGTGTCGGGAAGTATTCCACTATGTCAGTGATCAGGACCGGAAACGCGCGACTGGCGATGTCGATCACAAAGGTATTGCCGGGACCTGTCCCGGTGGCATCGGCAAAGGACGCGCTCACCAGCACCGGAATTCGTCCTGCACCGCTCAGCCGGTGGATGCCTCGCATCCCCAGGTCGGTGTCTTTGCCGAAGGTAAAAGTTATCGCACTCTCTCCAGAAAGTTTGTCCTCCTCGGTCAGCGCGATCACATCGCGAGACCCAGGGGCAACCTTCATTGGGGACCACGCGAGCCCATCCTCAAAACCGTCGATGATCGTGGTCTCTCCCTCTGGTCCGGCCGCAAACACATTGTCCATCAGCACCGTGCCGGGCGTGCCCGACGGGCCATATACGAACTCGAATAGCTGGATCGACAGCAGGTTGACCGGCTGCACCAAGTCGTCCGGAATTCCGGTCGACATTATCTGCCATCCGTCGCGGCTCAGTGGTCCCACATTGAGGATCACGACAATCCCCCTGGCGTCTTCGACCGCGAACATTACGAAAATAGACGGATAAGGGACAAGGGGCTTCACCCATACTCCAAGGCCTGCCGAGCCCTCGGGCACATCCATGACAACTGGCACAGCACTGCTCGTAAGATCGGCCATCATCACATCCAGCGAGCGGTCGGCGAAGTCGTCCCGGAACCAGGATGCCTTGGAGAACGGCTCCGACTCCAACGCAAGGACCGAAAACACCCTCCGCGAAGCATCGGCCCCAATCTGGCCTACGGTTCGGTGGGCAAGCGCAGCGTAGGTTACGCCCGGCAGATCGATAAACAACTGCCTGGACTCGTCGGGCGAAGCCACAGTGATGTCTTGAATATTGGTGACATGCAAATCGGAGGCCACCTCATATAGGGCCTGCTCCTCCTGACTCAACCCCAACGTAGCGCCAACAGTAGTCGACAAAATCCCCAGGCCCGTCAGCAGCACGAGGAGCAACATCATCCAGGTGTATTGAAACGGATTGCGGGACATATGGAGTAGCGAGATAGCCGCCCATACTGGGGCCGCCTTGGCTAGTATCCTAAAAACATAGAATCCGGCATGCAGAGGCACGGACACGATCAGCAGCACAGCGGCGGCGAAGATGGCATCATCTGGCGACAAGGACTCCGTGTAGGCAAACAACGCGACGGCCCCGCCGCCAAAGATGATTGCGATCCATCTCGAGATTGATCGACCGGTACGGGCGGCAAACAGGTGGGCGAGTACTGCGACTGCAAGTAGCGCCAGAGGCATGATCCAGTCCATCGTGTATTCGTCCCTTATTTCCCGGGCCACGATAGCCGGTGCCAGCACCACCACAGATGTCGCCGTCGCCAGGTGCGCCAGGACGGGCGACTCTCCACTAATATATTTCACAAAGATTGGGAACAGTCTCATGAACAGCAAGGCGACGACCGCCAATAGCAGAACGGGCGCCAAAAGCAGCGCCTCGTTGATCTCTACTTCCTTGAAGAGCCCTCCCGATACCACGTGGCCGCGGGAACGAATTTCCCAAAACAACAGCCCGCCTAATACAAGGAGCCCAACGTCCAGATAATAGCGCTGGATGAAGGGCAGCGTAGGCGCACGGAATGACCGGAACCTCTGACCCACGACCGTCGAGCGGCCACCGATCAGGCCAGGAATGACGAACAACAAGAGGCATAGCACACCGGCCCCAATCGCCACGAGAAACGCCGTGGGTCCGGCCACCACTGGCAGGCGCCCCCCCTCAGTGAACTCGTCGAAGTAGGAAAGCCTCCCGGCCATCGCCACAGCGCCTATTACCAGGAACGGCGCAATGGCCACCGGGATGGCGATCACTGCGATTCCCTCCACCGAGTACAGCCTGGCGAGTTGCCAGAGGCCTGCACCACGGCTCCGCATCGAAACAACGTCGTCTGCGCGGCTCTCGACGAGGAATGCCACCATCATCGACAGGTAATACAAGACGGTGAGCACCATCACCGCGACAAGAAGAAGCAGCGGGATGGACGAAAAGAATCTGCGTTCCACAAACAGGTCGACAAGCTCCGTGAGTCCAGTCACGGATATCGCCCCCTCGACATTGCTGGCGAGGTCACTCTCGTATGCTTCGAGCCGGGCGGTGATCTCTTCCGGCTCCCACTGTTTCAGCGCCTCTTTGTCGAGCGCTAGATAGTAGTCGATGGTACTGAAAGTTGTTGAGAAGGCTTCGCCTACGCCATCCAGCAGCGCACCCGTGGAGATGAACATCGCCAACTCCACTTCAACCTCGGCTTCTTCGAGGAGCAGCTGCGTGTCGGTCCCCAGCGAGCGATCGAGCTGATATGGATTACCAGTCGTGGACTGGGTAGTGACCCTGAACATGTTGGCAATGGGTGGCCAGTAGGGGGCACCAGGGTCGATCGGAACGACAATACCCGTCACCACGGCAGTGAGCCGCCGCTCATTCCTTATAGATTGCGTAAGGAATACCTTGTCGCCGACAGTCAGTTGAAAGAAATTCGCGAGGCCGATACCGAGAGTGGCTTCAACAACGGGGCCGTCCGCGCTCTGAACCACGGTGTCTCTGGCATGTACGCCCTGCACGAGCCTGACTTTGTCCTGCAATCCAGAGAGGGTTTGGAAGTGACCTAGGGGCAGACCACTAACCTGCTCTTCCGGCCCAGGCAGGGGATGGGCCTCCGTTCCGAGCAGGTACGAGTCCGTCCTAAGATGGCGCACCACACCATCGTCGATCTCGGACAAATTCGCGTCGATTACCTTCCCGATGCTGGTATCGACTTTGTCGAGCGCGTCCTGCCGGACCGGAATGAAAGGTGCGTAGGTGCGCACCCGAAGCGCCCTATCGGGGGCGCGCTCAACAGATGTGTCAAGACTGAGCCGGTTGAGGGACGAAATATACACCGGCGCGCCAACAACAAGGCTGCTCGCCATTGTCACGCCAACAAATATGGCCGACAGCAACTTCCAGTTGGCGGCAAGCCGCCTGAGAATCAGTCTTGACATTGATCGAGCAAGGTCGGCCTGCCTTTCAAAGCTTGCTACGAACCCTCGGTTCAGTCGGTTTCGGGGTTCCTCTCCGATAAGGTAGCACATGATATCACGAGGGCCTGCAGACGCGACATACAGCTATCCCGGGACCGGGCCTGGACATGCCCCTGGCTCGGCTCCCTGCGGCAGCGCGTCGGCCGCACCCTAGCGTGATATGATGTGCGCCATCCCGACGGCAAGGGCCTCACAGACCGCCCGCCACCTGGATTGTTTCCCGATTATCAGGTCAAAATGAGGCATCTATTAGAGGTATCCCCTCTAGGAACACTTCAACGGAGGAACAATGACTAAATACCGAGCGGCGGTTATCGGACTGGGACGGATGGGCAGCACATACGACGACGAGGGGCATGCTGGCGGAGCGACCTTCACGCCATACTGTCACGGGCCTGCATATTACCACTCGCCCCTCACCGATCTGGTATCGGGAGCAGACCCCCACGATGGCCAGCGGGAGTTATTCGGCGAGCGCTGGGGAATCGCCCCCGCAAACATGTACCGTGATCACAAGGAAATGCTGGCCAACGAGAAGCTCGACATCGTCAGCGTCACCACAACCGCCAAGGTCCGCCCTTCCCTAGTATTGGACGCGGCACGGGCGGGAGTGAAGGCAATCTGGGCCGAGAAGCCTATGGCCTTCAGCCTCGCGGAGGCCGACGAGATGATCAGCGTCTGCCGCGAGAACGGCGTCGCCCTGGCCATCAACACGGCGCGGCGCTGGAACCCCTTCTACAGCGAAGCACGAAGAATGATAGACGACGGTGAGTTGGGGGAGATCCTCCAGGTCACCGGACTGGGCAAGTGCGCCATCTCCCACAACGGCAGCCACCTCATCGACAACGTGTGCTATCTGGCAGGCGGCAACGTCGAGTGGGTCTTCGGCGATATGGAATCGGATGAGGCCGCCGCGGGAGACGACGACCTGATGGGCAACGGCTACCTGGCCTTCGACAACGGGGTCCGCGGATACATCCGCGGCATGCCCACAGGTGCGGCTGGTCGGGAGATCGATGTGATCGGCACCAAGGGCAGGATTCGCTGCCACGAAGGCCCATTTGAGGTCGAAATCACCAAGCTCTCCCACGATGTTCAGGGAGCGCGACCCGTGCCGGTCAAAATGCCGATGCTGTGGCCCGGCGCGATCAAGGGCACTGGAATCACCATTGTGGAGGACGTGGTCCAGGCGATCGAGACCGGTAGCAAGCCCAAGGCCTCCGGAGAAGAAGGTCTGGCAGCGCTTGAGATCGCCATCGCAATGAGGGAGTCCCACAGGAAGGGCGGCACAAAAATCCAACTTCCGCTGCAGGACCGGTCCCTGTTAATTCGATCCAGCGAGACCCTGCACGGAGAGGAACCGGCCCGCATCCGCAAGGAACGCCAGGCCGCGTCCAGCTAGTTTTACGTAGTCAATGGGCTTGGCCATGGGATGAGGTGCATCGCGCACGTCATCCCATGGCTCTGCTAAGTACATTTGCAGACCCACGCTACGTCGAAGGTGTGCGAGAAGGGGCAGCATCCTTATTGGGTGGATGCCGTTGGCGCAATGACAGGTCCTCTCTCGTCCGAGCGGGTTTACTCGCCTATGCTAAGCGGTAGCTCCACTCCCAACACCTCGGACACGAGCCGAATCTTGGAAGCACCCGCCGAAATATCGAAGGCGATGGCGGTTGTGACGGTCTCTCCCATCTCGACCCAGTCACGAGGGTCCACCTCGTCCTCCTGAATTGCAAAGGCCGCCGACGCGTCAAAGCCGTGGGAGCCGATGCCTGCCGTCTCCCATGTTCCAATCTCATCGACCATCCGGAAAGCGCCGTTGACATGCGTGCCAGGGATCAAGGCGTTGTCGGTCTCGTTGGTCACGCTGTAGAAGACTGTGACGTACACGCCCGCCGGATTGAAGGAGTCGCGGTACGAACCGCCGTACCCGGTGGCGACAGTCGGCACCGTCTCCTCCTTCAGAATCATGCCGCTCGCCATGGACACGAACCTCAAGACGACGTTGCCCTGAAGGGGCTGTTCACCTATGGGCGTTGGCAACACAGAGGCATCGATCCTGAAGGGCTCGCCGAGGGAGAATGAGTTGGCCTGCACGTCCAGCGGCGCGGATTTCGGCTGTGCTGCTGCATCATTGTCGTCCGACGCGGCCTCATCGTCGGAGGAACCACAAGCCGACGCCAGTATCCCCAGCAACATCGTGACGGCAAGTAGCCTCAAGATCATAACCACTCCTTGTATCATGTACGCCCGACCGTTCGCCCCTGTTTCAGAGCGGCGCAAACGCGTCGAGTTCATGGTATTCGCCTCGGACCGCACGGTCAATGCGAGTGCCGATGATAGCAGGGTACCGCGATCATGGTCGCCAACCGTGATGGGCGGACCGGACAGCCCTCAGATTTGGTGTACACTTCAGCATATTCAGACTTTGACGGCATTCATGACGAGGGCGCAGCGAGCAAGCTGCAGAACGGCAAGTGCAGGTATGAAGAAATTGACCGGCGTGTTCCTCGGGCTATCGATCGCGTTGGGGCTTTTGCTCGTCGCATGCGGCGACAGCACAGACCCGGCCGACACTCCCGCCACGGTCCCCACGACTGCGGCGACGGAAGACGCGGTGGTCGCGCCAACTGCCGCATCCACAGCCGCCGCAGCTACTGCTGTCCCTGAGCCCACGTCGGACTCGACGGCATCTGAGGCAACAACTGCCGCAGCCGCGACGCCCCAACCGACGGTCGCGGCCCAGGCCACCGAGGCTCCGGCAGATGCGGCTGATGAACTAGAGGACAAGCCCGCGTTCGTGGGCGAGGCCGTTGTCCCGCCTCCGACTTTGGCCATCACCGGGTGTGCACCTGGCGCATCGACCGACGAGCAGAAGGCGACGCTGGTCAAAATGGCCGAGGCTCGATTTGCAGGGATGACTGTGTTCGAGGCTGAACAACCCCGGCTCCACTACCCGCCCGATGCAAGGGACAACCGGCAAGGTGGAATCTGGCTCGTCGTAGAGTTCAACGGCGACGATGTGGGCGAGGTGGCCGATAAAAAGGCCAGCCTAGACCTGTGGATGACTACAGCCTACGACCTGTTCTTCAACTCCGGCTGCAACGAACTCACCCAGGTCGATCTTTCCGGCTATGGCGAAGCACTGGGTCGCCCCCCAATCGGTCCGACCGTCATAAGTCACGCCATCGTCTTCAAGACCAGGATGAAGAAGGTCGAGGCTGACACGGTGGACTGGGCGAGCAAGGATACGTTGGACTTCGAGGAAATCTGGGATGTCCAGATCATCAACGTGCGCTGGAAGAGAGAGCTAGCCGGCCTGCCCTTGGACTAGGCGAAGTGGTAACGGATCGGACCGCAAATCCGCCCAGGTAGATGAGAGGTAAATAATTACCAATTCGCAGACCCGACTGATCGCTGCCTCGATCGCTCTGCTAGCAGGCGCTGTCGCCGCCGGAGCCGATAATCTCGACGTGAATGTCGGAATCGCTGTGATTTTCGTGAGCGGTGCGATTTTCATCGCCAAGTACGTGCGGTCCCAAAGAGAAAGCTAGCTTCACTATATGAGGATCCCCTTCGCCCTGCTTGCCGAGGGGGATCCTTTGCAACTATCCCGTCAAACGCCTATTTAGGCACGTCTACTATGGTCGAGCCAGCCTGGTGGGAATTCAAGAAGCCGGTCATGATCTGGACGACCCACCGCCCGTGTTCACCGGTCCCAACGCCCTCTCCCCCGTTCTCGACGAGGTCGATCAACTCTTCGTACGCCGCCACGTAGTACTCAGACTGGTAGTCATCGGGTATCAGGTCCTGGCTCAACGTCTCCCCATCAGCAGCCTTTGTCAGCAGCTTTGCGACACCGCCATTCATCGCGAACTCGATCTGGCCCTTCGGTCCTGTGATCTGAATCGTCGACTGCGGCACGACAGAATTCTTGGACCCTACATAAAAGGAACGGATGCCGTTCTCATGGATGATGAACCCACTTGCGCCCGGCTCGCTTGCTGGATCTTTTCCGCCCTGGCCCTTGTACACATCCCAATCGTCGAAGCCGTCTTCCAGCTTGGCCCAAACCTGCTTGGGAGGGGACTCCGCGAAGAATCCGATGCCATCGATAATATGGGTGCCGTTACGGAACAGCATGGCTCGCGCGCCCCAGTGAGATGCAACGATCGTATCGATGGGACCAATCGCGCCGGCTCGAATAGTCTCCCGGACCTTGTGATATAGCTTCCTCCACCGCCGCGTGTGTCCAACGCTCAGCGGCACGCCGTTGTCAGCGCAAGCCTTGATCATGCGATTGGCGTCTTCCATATTCGTGGCGAGTGGCTTCTCGCACATGATCGCCTTGACGCCTGACTCCGCCGCCCGGACGACCAAGTTGCCGTGGGTGGCATCACCCGTGCACACTGACAGGATGTCGAGGTTCGCCTCGTCCATCATCTTGTTGAAGTCGGTATACGGCTGCGCGTCAGGCCAGGTGGTTTCCCAATTTGACTTGAACTGGGAAAGCAGCTCATCCTCCATGTCACAGTAAGCCACGACAGTGGTCTGAGGCATCAGGGCGAGACACGCGGCATGGGAGGTCATCACCTGCCTATCCAGGGGGTATGGCGGGGCTTCCTTTACAGGCCCTGCTGCGATTCCGCGCAACCCAACGATCCCAACTCGATATGTCTTGTTCCCCATTTTGGTCTCCTTGAACTCCGTATGCCTGTGGACCCGCACGTCGGACCCCGCTCTCGCACAAACCCGTCGGAATCATGTCAGTTGGACTGGATCAATCCAGCTCCCCGTGGCAGGCTTTCTCTGAAGCCAGCCGGAGCGGAAGCCATTGTAGGTTGGCGCACAACCACCGTCAACAGAGCGACTTGTTACTAGTACCGCACCAAAAGACCCCGCGTATGCGCCCGTACGACGTCGTTAGCCAGACAGTCAGACGGAATCTCTGAAGACTATTGCACCTCCAACCGCAAGCTCTTAGTATGCCTGTGAACACAAGGGGCGAAGATCCCAATTCGCAGCATAGTCGCCCCACTGGAAGCGGTGATAGTCGAAGACCTTGGCACCTCTAAGGAGACGCGTATGACATCAAAGCGAGAGTTACGGGTTGGACTAGTTGGATACCGCGGACGCGGGCGAGGGCTGGCGCTCTCATGGCAGGGTGTGGAAGGCGCCAAATTCGTCGCACTCGCGGACGACAACCCGGAGCACATAGCCGACGCCAAGAAGACATTGGGCGACATCGAGACCTACGATAGCCACAAAGCGATGCTGGACAAAGCCAATCTCGACATCCTGACCGTGGCCACCCGGGCGGTCTTCCGACCTCCGATCATTCGCGACGCGGCTGCTGCCGGAATCGGTGGGATATACGCCGAGAAGCCTATCGCGAACTCACTGGCAGAAGCCGACGCGATGATAGAGCAGTGCAAGGCCTCAGGCACTGTGTTCGCAATCGGCCACCAGCGACGCTGGGCCGCGCCTATTCTCAAGGTTCGCGACGCGATCAGGGACGGTGCTATAGGCCGCCCCACCCACGGATACGTGTACTGGTCAACGGCAAGGGTCGGCTCCAACGGGACTCACTTCTTCGACGCCATTACCTTCATGATGGACAGCAAGCCGGTAGAGGTGTCCGGAAAGGTCAAGTACGGTGTCGACTTGTCACTAATGGACGACAGCCCTCTGACCGAGACCCTGAATCACGACCCGGGCGCCATGGGTTCCATCACATACGAGAACGGAGCCCGGATTGCAGTGGACCTCATGGCCGACAGCACCCTGCCCTACACGTACATGTTCTGCGGCACAAAGGGCCGGATTGACTTGCACGAGTCTGGCGAGTGGCGGGTCGACTACCACGCTCGCGACAAAGACTCTCGCGCCTTCCGAAATCCCGACCCGGTTATCAAACGCGACTTCCATCTCCCAGCCTTCGAGGACGACGCGGCCTCTAAGGCAGGCTATCGAGATCTGATGCAGGCTATCGAGACTGGCTCAACCACCGCGTCCTCCGGCGAGGACGGGCGGTTAGCTCTCGAGATCATCGTCGCCTTTCACCAATCATCCGATGCCGGCATGAAGGCCGTATCCCTTCCGCTGGCCGACTCAATGCGAGGCAAATTACTGGATATACACTGAACGTAGTGGTCGGCCCCGGAGCGTCGTTCTCCGGGGCCGTGTCCTTGCTCCATGCCTGCCCAGGAACGCGCTGATTTGGAATCGACACTGCTGCAAAGTCGGCAGGAGGCCTTTGTGCCCTCAATGAAGTTCCCTCGTACCTGCAGCGCCCCCTTGTCATCGATATTTCACGATTTCTTGAGTTATTTTGCCCGTGCCATCATGCTAAGATTACGGCCCTAGCCAACAATCGTCGTGAGGCGTCTTCAAGAGGTTAGGGCAAGCCGATCTTGAATCCAATGTCCCAGACGCGCCAATACCATCGCTGTCGTGGTGGGGTATGTTCGCCCTGGCGGCCCTTCTGATCGTGTTCGGAGGTTGGAAATTGAATTCCGCCGCCACCGAAACAAACCGGACCTAAGGAGCAGATGAATGCCCTTCGATACTCTCATTGTGAACGGCACGGTGGTCGACGGCACCGGCGAACCCGGCTATCGGGCCGACGTCGGCATCCTGGGCAACAGGATAGAGGCCATAGGCTCGTTGAATGAC
>Ga0114996_10004660_pt1 | contig 16354 bp, 18 predicted proteins | sample ArcticOcean_MG_C_4_FD_87039 | JGI IMG/M metagenome (GOLD analysis project Ga0114996, IMG submission 87039) | Marine microbial communities from western Arctic Ocean - ArcticOcean_MG_CB4_134 | ecosystem: Environmental > Aquatic > Marine > Oceanic | place: Arctic Ocean: Canada Basin | collected...
TATAGTTATAAAGAACAAAATAAAGGAATTTAAAAAAACTGATGACATAGTGTTATTTCGTATATTTTAATGGCAACAATATGTTATAGAGGGAAAATGAACTCAGTATTTATTAATAGAATAATAAGAGCATGCAAGCTTGACGTTAGTTTATATGAAGAAGTTGAGGCTGATAAATCAGCCACTCTTCAAGCTGCTCTTGTTGTCATTCTTTCTAGTATTGCTGCAGGTATTGGGGCTATATCACTTGGTGCATCAAATTTTTTAATGGCTCCATTATTATCTTTAGTTAGTTGGTATATATGGGCCTATTTAATTTATTTTATTGGTGCAAAACTTTTTCCTGAAGCAAACACTGAAGCAGACCACGGCCAACTATTAAGAACTATAGGTTTTTCGAGTGCCCCTGGTTTAATTAGAATATTTGGTTTTACACCAGAACTAATGAGTGTAACTTTTATATTTTCAGGTATATGGATGTTGGTTGCTATGGTTATAGCTGTGCGTCAAGCTTTAGATTATGAAAGCACTTGGAGAGCAATAGGAGTTGTTGTAATTGGTTTTTTAGTCCAAGCTATTATTTTAATAATGGTTTTAAAAATATTTGGTCAAACTGGACCCACTTAAACAGGAAAAATAGTTTTTGAAATTCTGCAAGACTCACAAATCTTATATCCATACATAATTATGTTTTGAGAAACACTATCTTCTTCTTTTTGACATTCTTCACAAACTTTATCTAGATTAGAATTATTATTATTTTCCGTTTTATTTTTCATATTACATCTCCTAAGTGGTCTGGACTAGAAACACTTATTGTCATCCAACAATTTGTCAAACTACCTTTTTCTTGAATTTTTTCAATTTTCCATATGTAAGAGTATTTCTTTTTATCATTTGATAAAATTTTTACTTTATAAACAGAACTATTTTTATTTTTGCTCAAAATAGTAATTTCACTATTAACGTGGTTAATTAGCATTTTATAACTTTTGCTATAAATCATCTTTTTAAATTTTTCTAAAGGACCTGTTATTTTTTTATTACTTGGATGAGCAAAATTCCATACCTGTTCGATTCCAGCATCTTTAAATGGTATATTATTTCTCTTAAGAGAATTTAGTTGAATTGTAAGGACTTCAATAGGTTTTAATGAAGAGTTTGGATTAGTTAACTTAGTAGGATAATTTTTATCAAGCCTTAAAGATCCTAAGCTTAAAATAATCAAAATAACGCTAATAAGTGAAAGCAATTTAAAAGGGTATTTTTTATTACTAATTCCTTTGATTTTTGCATAGAAAAAATACGCGATAAAAGGACCCAGTATTGCGAGTAGTAATATTATCTTTTTAGTCATTTAATTTTGTTGACCTATTAAAACCTTCCATTTAGTAATTACTTAAATTTAATCATATTTATTTTATGAAATCAAAAGCCAAAGTTGTCGTAGTTGGAGGGGGAGTGGTTGGAGTTAGTATGCTCTACCATTTAGCAAAAAAAGGCTGGTCTGATGTTGTTTGCATTGAAAGAAAAGAACTAACTTCAGGTTCAACCTGGCATGCTGCTGGATTGCTACCTCTATTTAACATGAGTTATTCTGTTGGACAGCTACATAAGTATGCGGTTGATTTATACAAAATTTTAGAAAAAGAAACTGGAAAAAACGTTGGATTCAGCGTTGTTTCAAATATTCGTTTAGCTAGCACAAAAGATAGAATGGATGAGTATCACCAGTATGCAGGAGTTGCTCAAACTATTGGAGTCGACGTAAAATTTTTAACACCTAAACAAGTTAAAGAAATTTGGCCTTTATGTAACGTTGAAGATTTAGTTGGAGCCATCCAACATCCTGAAGATGGATATATTCAACCAGCAGATTTAACGCAAGCTTTAGCTACTGGTGCCAGAAATAAAGGGGCAGAGATTTATAGAAACACAGTAGTGATTGGAATTAAACAAACAAAAAGTGGATGGGTTGTAGAAACAGATAAAGGAACGATAGAATGTGAACATGTAGTTTCATGCACTGGAAATTTTGCTAGACAAACAGGCAAAATGGTTGGTCTTGATATTCCTGCGATCCCAGTGGAGCATCAATATATAGTTACCGAAGCTCATCCCGAAATTCAAAAAAGAAAAAAAGATGGGTTACCAGAAATGGGTGTTTTAAGAGATAGTGATAACAGGTGGTATATGAGAGAAGAAGCTGGAGGATTGCTTTTAGGTCCTTACGAAGATGGAGCTCCAGCTTGCTATGTTGATGGACCTTCAAAAGATTCAGAGTATGAATTATTTCAAGAAGATTTAGATAGACTGGCTCCACATATAGAAGGAGCTATTCATCGTGTACCAGCCTTTGGAGAAGTGGGAGTAAAAAAAGTTTATAATGGAGCCATCTCGTATACACCAGACGGAAATCCAATTGTTGGTCCTGCGTGGGGGTTGAAAAATTTTTGGATTAATGAAGGGCATAGTTTTGGAATTACTGCTGCAGGTGGAGCAGGATGGCAACTTGCAGAATGGATAGTTGATGGTGAACCAACAATAGATATGCTTGGTGTTGAACCAAGAAGATACGGAGATTATGCCACCAAATCTTACCTTAAAGAAAAAAATGAAGAGGCTTACTCAAAAGTATTTATTATTCATTACCCAGATGAAGAAAGAGAAGCTGCAAGACCATTGAGAACTTCACCTTGTTACGAAAGAATGAAAAATCTTGGTGCTGTATTTGGTCAAAAATTTGGATGGGAAAGAGCAAACTTTTTTGCAACCGATGGAATGGAACAAAAAGATGATTGGTCTTTTAGAAGATCAAAATGGTTTAAAGCAATAGAAAAAGAGTGCAAAAATGTAAAAGAAAATGTTGGCTTATTAGATATGACTGCGTTTGCAAAATGTAGAATAAAAGGAGTTGGTGCAGAAAAATTTCTAGATTATTTAGTAGCTAATAAACTTCCTAAAAAAATTGGAAGAATTGGTCTTTGTCATGCTTTAAATACAAAAGGTGGAGTTCACTCTGAATTTACAATTATGAGAGAAACCGAAGATAGTTTTTATTTGGTTTCTGCCGGAGCTTTTCAAAGATTAGATCATGACTGGATAAATAAATGGATGCCAAAAGATGGTAGTGTTCAATTTGAAAATTTAACTAATAGTTTAGGTGTTTTGGTTGTGTCAGGCCCTAAAGCTAGAGAGTTAATGTCAAGAGTATCAAAAGATGACTTTTCGAACGAAAATTTTAAATGGTTAAGTGCAAAAAATGTAGATGTTGGAAATGCACCAGTTAATGCCATGAGAGTAAACTTTGTAGGCGAACTAGGATGGGAATTGCATCACCCAATTGAATATCAAAATCATATTTTTGACAAATTAATGGAAGCGGGAAAGGATTTAGGTATTAAGCCTTATGGCATTAGAGCTATGAATAGTTTAAGAGTTGAAAAATCTTACAAGTTAGTTGGAACTGAACTATCAATAGAATATTCGCCCTATGAATCAGGCTTAGATAGATTTGTTCACCCAAACAAAGGGAGCTTTATAGGTTTAGAAGCTTTGAATAAATGGAGAGAAAAAGGTTTTAATAATAAGTTAGTAACTATGGAAATTCACAATATTGAAGATGCAGATGTCCTAGGAAACAATCCTATTTACGATAATGAAAAAGTTGTAGGTCGAGCAACTGGAGGAGATTTTGGTTTCAGATTAAATAAATCTATAGCACTTGGGATGGTCAAACCAGAGATTGCGACAACAGGTCAAAAATTGAAAATTGATATTCTAGGAAAAATGTATGATGTTACCATTTTAAAAGAAAGCCCTTATGATTCAGAAAATAAACTACTAAGAGCATAATGAAAATTTTAGTCGCCGTTAAAAGAGTTATTGATTACAACGTACAAATAAGAGTTAAAGAAGATGGGAGCGGTGTAAACACTGATAACGTTAAAATGTCTACAAATCCACCAGATGACAACGCAATTGAGGAAGCAGTAAAACTAAAAGAATCAGGCAAAGCAAAAGAAGTTGTTGCCATTACAATTGGTGAAGAAAAAGCTCAGGAAACTGTACGTAAAGCTCTAGCAGTTGGTATAGATAGAGGAATTCATGTTAAATCAGACAATTATATTGAACCTCTAGGAATAGCAAAAATATTAAAAAAAATAGCAGAAAAAGAAAAGCCAGATCTTATTTTTTTAGGAAAACAAGCTATAGATGATGACTGTAATCAAACAGGTCAAATGTTAGCTGCATTGCTAAACTGGCCTCAAGGAACTTTTGCGTCAAAAATATCATTAAAAGATAAAATCATTGAAGTGACTAGAGAGGTTGATGAAGGTCTTGAAACTATAGAAATTAACATTCCAGCAATTATAACATGTGATCTACGACTTAACGAACCACGGTTTGCTTCTTTACCAAACATCATGAAGGCAAAAAAGAAACCGATTGAACAAATAAATGTAAATGATCTTGGTGTTGATATCAAAAATAGAATTCAACAATTAAAAGTCGAAGAACCGCCAAAAAGAAAAAGTGGAATAAAAGTTTCAAGTGTTGCTGAATTAGTTAGTAAACTTAAAAATGAGGCTAAAGTAATATAATGTCTATTTTGTTAATTGCAGAACACAATAACTTTAATTTAAAAGTTTTTACATTAAATGCAATTACTGCAGCATCTAAGATAGATCGCGATATAAATGTTTTGGTTGCCGGCAATAAATGTGAATATGTTGCAAAAGAAGTTTCAGCAATACCATTAGTTAAAAAAGTGTTACATTCTGAATCACTAATCTATGAACATTTCTTAGCAGAAAATTTAACTCCTTTGATAATAAAACTTTCAGGTTCCTACACTCACATAGTTGCTTCAGCTAATACTTTTGGAAAAAACCTTATGCCTAGAGTTGCAGCTTTACTTGATTGTTCACAAATAAGTGACGTAATAAAAATAAACTCTCCTGAGGAGTTTTTACGACCAATTTATGCAGGCAATGCATTTTCTACAGTCAAAAGTAATGACAAAAAAAAATGTATTACTATAAGACCAACTTCATTTGATGCTGCAGCTAAATCTGGAGGAGCAGCGCTTATAGAAAAAATTGAAGCTACTGATATCCAAAATATTTCTAAATTTATTAAAAGAGAAGAAGTAAAATCAGAACGACCAGAACTTGGAACAGCTAGAATTGTAATATCAGGTGGTAGAGGTATGCAAAGTGGAGAAAATTTTAAACTTATCAACTCTATTGCTGATAAATTAAATGCAGCAGTTGGAGCCTCTAGAGCAGCTGTTGATGCTGGTTATATAGGTAACGATCATCAAGTCGGTCAAACTGGAAAAGTTGTTGTTCCAGATTTATATATTGCTGTTGGAATTTCTGGCGCAATCCAACATTTAGCTGGAATGAAAGAAAGCAAAGTTATTGTTGCGATTAATAAAGATGGCGAAGCACCTATTTTTAGTATTGCCGATTATGGCCTTGAAGCAGATCTATTTGAAGCACTACCTCAATTTCTTGACGAGTTAAACAAACTCAACACTATCCAAAAATAAAATTTTTGGTATATTCATTCATATGCCTAGAGAAGTAATGGAATATGACATAATTGTAGTTGGAGCAGGGCCCTCAGGCTTATCAACTGCTATTAAATTAAAACAACTAGATTCTAACTTAAATGTTTGCATTTTAGAAAAAGGTGTTGAAGTTGGAGCTCATATACTAAGCGGTAACGTTTTTGAAACAAAAGCACTTGATGAACTAATACCAAGTTGGAGAGCAGAAGGAGCTCCAATTAAAACAAAAGTTAATAAAGAAAAATTTTTATTTCTTGGAAAAGATAGTTATTTAAGCTGGCCAACATGGCTTCTTCCTTCTGTTCAAAAAAATCATAATAATTACATAATTAGCCTTGCTAATTTGTGCCGATGGCTAGCTGAAAAGGCAGAAAAACTTGGAGTAGAAATATTTCCTGGATTTCCTGCCAGTGAAGTTCTTTATAAGGATGATGGTTCTGTAAAAGGTGTAGCAACCCTAGATATGGGATTAGATAAAGTTGGAAATAAACAAGACTCTTATGAACAGGGTATGGAATTGCACGCAAAAGTCACTGTTTTTGCAGAAGGCTGCAGAGGTCACTTAGGAAAAGAATTGATAAAAAAATTTAATCTAGACGATAATAAAGACCCTCAACAGTATGGAATTGGTTTTAAAGAAATTTGGGAAATTGATCCAAGTCAACACGAGGAAGGTTTAGTTATGCATACCGCTGGGTGGCCCATGGATAAAAAAACTTATGGTGGAAGTTTTATTTACCATGCTGAGAATAAACAAGTACTTATTGGATATGTTGTTGGATTAGACTACAAGAATCCTTTTTTATCACCCTTTGATGAATTTCAAAGATTTAAATCACATAAAGCAATTAGTAAAATACTCATGGGAGGAAAGAGAATCGCTTACGGTGCTAGGGCTTTAATAGAGGGTGGAATTCAAAGTTTACCAAAAATGTATATGCCAGGCGCCTTGTTAATCGGATGTGATGCCGGGACTTTAAATATGCCAAAAATTAAAGGAACACATACTGCAATGAAAAGTGGAATGCTTGCAGCAGAAACTATTATAGAACATATTAATGAAAAAACAAATTTATCTAATTACGAAAGTAAATTTAAAAAAAGTTGGATTTACAAAGAACTATATGCAGTCAGAAATGTTAAGCCAAGTTTTAGCTGGGGTTTAATTCTAGGGATTATATTTACTGGAATAGATCAAATAATTTTTAGAGGAAAATTACCTTTTACTTTAAAACATAAGCATGCTGATCACCAAACTTTAATACCAGCAAATAAAGCACAAAAAATTGAATATCCAAAACCAGATGGAAAAATTACTTTTGATAAAACAAGCTCTGTTTATTTAACTGGAACTAATCATAGAGAAAATCAACCAGTTCATTTACAGCTTAAAGATACCAACTTACCAATCAAATATACCTTAGAAAAATTTGATGAGCCCGCTCAACGTTACTGTCCCGTGGGTGTATACGAAGTTCAAAAGGATAAAGATAATTTAAATCCTAAGTTTGTGATAAACTCTCAAAATTGTATACACTGCAAAACCTGCGATATTAAAGAACCATCACAAAATATAACATGGGTCGCTCCAGAGGGAGGGGGGGGACCAAAATATGGAAACATGTAAATCAATCGTCACGAAAGATCTATTGCATATTTTTTAAGAACATCTAAAGAAATCACTTCAAGTGTTTTATAATTAGTTTTTTTTAAAAAAATTTTACATGCTGTGCCAGCTTTTATAGATTGAGCATATGTAGCTGCACATACGCACCATGAGTCACCTTCCTTCAAGCCTGGAAAGTCTAATTCAGGATGAGGTGTTATTAGATCGTTTCCTTTTTCTTTAGACCAAGCTAAAAATTTTGTTGTAACTTTAGCACAAACAGTGTGTACACCGTGATCATTCTCATCTGTATTACAGCATCCATCTCTAAACCAACCTGTTGTTGGATTAATTGAACAATTTTCAAGTTTTTGTCCCAGAACATTTTTTTGAAATATTTTTTCTTTCATTATAGCTTAGTAGGATTAGGTTCATTTTTATAAATTTTTTTAGGATCAAAAGTCTTTTTTTTTTCTTTAAATTTCATTTTAAGTTTTTTTATATTTTTAGTTTTACCTAAAGGTATAGATCTATAAAAACAAGAACGATAACCTACGTGGCAACTAGAACCTTTGCCAATATCTACACTAATCCAAATTGAATCTTGATCATCATCAATTCTCATTTCTTTTACTTTTTGAATAAATCCACTGATTTTACCTTTGTGCCAAATTTTTTTACGCGATCGGCTCCAATACACAGCTTCTCTTATTTCAATGGTTTTTTTAAGAGATTTTTTATTCATATACCCATGCATCAAGATGTCGCCAGTTTTAAAATCGCTTGTAATAACAGGAATAAGTCCATTTTTGTCAAATTTTGGATATAAAAACTTGCCTTCTTCAATCTCTTTAATATTATCTCTTTTTCTAAACATAAAATTTATTATATAGATATTAAAATAAAATGAAATTAGTAAAAGAGACAGAGCAACCAAAAAAAAAAATAGAAGTTTCTGACCAAAAAGCAGAAGAGGCAATCAAAACTATTCTTGAATGGATTGGAGAAGACCCAGAAAGAGAAGGTTTAAAATCTACCCCTAAAAGAGTTGTTAAGGCATTTAAAGAATATTTTAGAGGCTATAAATTAAAGCCTGAAGATTATTTATCTAAAACATTTACTGAAGTCGAAGGTTATGACGATATGGTGATTGAAAAAAATATTAGTATTTCTAGTCATTGTGAGCATCATATGGCTCCAATTATAGGAGTAGCGCATGTAGCATATATTCCTTCAGATAAAGTTGTAGGCTTAAGTAAATTAGCGAGAGTAGTTGAGGTATTTTCAAATAGGCTACAAACGCAAGAGCGATTAACTACGCAAATTGCTAAAACAATTATGAACGTTTTACAACCTCGAGGCGTTGCTGTTACTATTGATGCATCACATCAATGTATGACTAATAGAGGTGTTAAAAAAGAGAAAACAACAACGATAACTAACTATTTCCTTGGAGCATTCAAAGACGATTTAAGTTTTCAAAATAGATATTTGAGATATATTAACAAAGATTAATAATAGTTCTTTAACACTTATTAATTCAATATATTCAAGATGAATGACCAATTTAAAGCAATTGTAATTAACCAATCTGGTGAAAAATTCTCTAGAGAAATAAAATATATTGATAAAAGTTTTTTAAAACATGGAGATGTCACAGTTAAAGTAGATTATTCAGATTTAAATTTTAAAGATGGAATGATATTAGAAAACGGCGGACGTTTAGTTAAAGAATTTCCCCATATTCCAGGAATCGATTTTTCAGGAACGGTTACTGAAAGCGACAATACAAAATTTAAAAATGGTGACAAAGTTATTCTTACAGGATGGAGGGTGGGAGAAATTTATTATGGTGGATATTCTCAGTTTGCTAGAGTAAATGGAGATTTTTTAATAAAAAAACCTCAAAATATTTCTGCTAAACAAACTATGATGTTAGGCACAGCAGGTTTAACGTCTTTAATGAGTGCTTTTGCAATTAAAGCTAGGGAAGAATTATTATTGGGAGAAAAAGTCAACGACGTATTAGTTACAGGATCTACAGGGGGAGTTGGAAGCATTGCAATTATGGTTCTAAATAAAATGGGTTATAATGTAACTGCAGTAACAGGAAAAGAATCAAAATCTGATTACTTAAAATCTTTAGGTGCAAAAAATATTATAAATAGAAAAGAATTTGATAAAGACCCTAGACCAATAGATAAAGGTTTGTGGGATGGAGTTGTTGATACAGTCGGTGGAAAAATTTTAGCCAATGCAATTGCGCAAACAAAATCAAATGGAATAATTGCTGTTTGTGGAAACACAAGTAGCAATGAGTTAAATACTAATTTATTACCTTTTATGCTTAGAGGAATTAAAGTATGGGGCATTGATTCTGCAAATTGCAGCATAAAAAGAAGAAAGTTTATTTGGGAAGAGGCAGTGAAATTAGTGGATTTTGAATTACTTGAAAAATCAATTAAAGTCGTAAACTTAGAAGAATTGTTAACAACATATCCTAAAATTTTAAAAGGTGAAATATCAGGTAGAATTTTAGTGGATTTAAATAAATAAAATGGATTGGGATAAACTTAAAATATTTCATGCAGTGGCTGAATCTGGAAATTTTACAAAAGCTACATTTGCATTAAATTTAAGTCAATCAGCAATAAGCCGACAAATCCAATCTTTAGAAAATGAATTAAAAACTCAACTGTTTGAAAGACATGCTAGAGGTTTGTCTTTAACAGAAAATGGAGAATACTTATTTAAAACTGCTCGTGAAGTTATATCTAAGCTTAAAGATGTTGAATCTACTTTGATGGATAAAAAAGATAAACCTAGTGGAAAATTAACTGTAACAACTGTAGTAAGCTTTGGAACCACATGGTTAACCCCACGTATACAAGAATTTATGAAACTAAATCCTGAAATGGAAATCGAATTAATTTTTGATGATAAAGAACTTGATTTGAGTACACGGCAGGCAGATGTAGGTATTTGGATGAGAAGACCAAAGCAGCTTAATTATATACAAAAAAAGTTAATTGATATTAATTACCATATATATGGTTCTACTAAATATTTAGAACAATCTGGTTATCCAAAAAATATATCAGATTTAAATAAACATAAGTTTATTTCTTATGGACGAGGCACTCCTTCCCCAGTATTTAATCCAGAGTGGGCTCTAAAATTAGGATCAAAAGACGATAAAAAAATTAAGCCTATAATGAAAGTAAATAGTGTTTATGGTTTATTATTAGCTGTGCAAAGTGGTGTTGGTCTTGCAGCTTTACCTGATTATATAACTATATCTGTTCCCAATATAGTTAGAGTACTGCCTAAAACAGAAGGCCCTAAAACTGAAGCTCATTTTGTTTATCCGCAATCTTTAAAAAATTCTGCACGATTAGTAGCTTTTAGGAATTTTCTTTATAGTAAAGTAAGTAAATGGGAATTTTAAAACTATTTATGTGTTTCAGTCTTAATTTTAAGTGTTGCGCCTTCTTCGATAGATAGTGTTTTTTGATTTAATACACCATCAATATTACCTGTTTTTTTTATCTTAGTAATGCCGGAATCCACAACTCCAATAAGTTTACCACCTAGCACTGTATCTTTTGAACTTATATTACCTTTTATGTTTGAATTTTGATGTGTTATAATTTCGTTAGCTTTAATATCACCTACAATTTTAGCATCTATTATTATTTTTTCCTTCTCTATTAAATCCCCTTCAATAGAAACGTCAGATAACAGAATTGATGTTTTTTCTTCAGCCATAAATTTATTTTATACAACTAAACATATACATAGAATAACTTCTCTCATATACACTTTTTAGTTGTATAAACTGCGACATAATGATATTGATAATCATTATCATTGAAAATGATAATTAGTATCAATATAAACAATTTTTTAATTAATAATAAAAAAAAGATAAAATGAAAAAAATAACTTTAATCTTAACAATGTTGCTAACATTATCGGGAACTTCTTTAGCTAATGAAGTCAATGTTTTTAGCGCGAGACACTATGACTCCGATATTCAACTTTATGAAAAATTTACAGCTAAAACTGGGATTAAAGTAAACGTTGTTTCTGGTAAAGATAAAGCGCTTCAAAAAAGAATAGCTGAAGAAGGAAAAGATTCAAAAGCTGATATTTATATTACAGCTGACGCTGGTAGGTTGGGAGCATTTCAAGCTAAAGGAATGTTTCAAAAAGGAGCTAGCTCATCAGCTATAAAAAAAGCTGTACCAGCTAATTTCAGGACAGCTTATTGGACAGGCATAGCTAAGAGAGCAAGAATAATTTATTATTCACCTGAAAGAGTTAGCATTTCTGATATCAATGGCATGACTTATGAAAATCTTGCTAATCCTAAATGGAAAGGCAAAGTTGTAATAAGAAAATCAAATAATGTTTATAATCAATCGCTTGTAGCATCATTAATAAAAAATAATGGAAAAAAAGCAACTGCTGTATGGGCAAAAGGAGTAGTTGCTAACATGGCAAGAGATTCTAAAGGAAACGATAGAGCTCAGATTCTCGCTGTTGCAGCTGGCGAAGCTGATTTAGCAGTCGCTAACACCTATTATCTAGCACTAATGTTGTCAGGAAAAAAAGGAGCAGAACAACAAGCAGCAGCCAAAAAAGTTAAAGCATTTTTCCCAAATCAAAATGACAGAGGTGTGCACATGAATATTAGTGGTGGAGGTATACTAAAATATGCACCAAATAAAACTTACGCAATCAAGTTACTTGAGTTTTTATTAACCAAGGAAGCGCAACAACATATAGTTAATAATACTTTTGAATATCCAATGATTGAAGGTGTTGAACCACATAAATTAGTAGCTGATATGGGTTTAGGATTTAAACAAGATCTTAAAACTAAAGTTTCCTCTTATGGAAAAAAACAAGCTGACGCGTTAGAAGTAATGTTAAAAGCTAACTGGAAGTAATTATAAATTATGTTTAAACATAATAAAAAAAAATTATTAAGTTTAGAACATATAAATAATACCCCTTTACTGCCCTCTAACAGCAAAGGGGAAAACTACAGATTAAGAATAAAAGAAATTAAGCAAAATATAAGATTAAGAAAAATTAAAGATATAAATGGAATGCAAATAAGTTATGAAATTATTAAAAGAAAAAATTAAGGTTTTATTTAATGTTAACTATAATAAATCAGCATCAACATGCAATCCCTGCATGAGTGCGTGTAAAGAAGTTGACAAAAAAATAAATGGGAGAAAACTATCAAACGTTAACAACAATAAAATGGTAGAAATTCGAAGAATTTCAGTTTCCTCTTAATTGATAGTTTATATTGTGCCTCCTAACTACTTAGAGGAATAGTTAGTAGGCACATTTTTTAAAATGATAACTAGTAGAAAAATAAATATTTGGTATTTAAGTTCTTTATTAATTTCAATAATTGTAGCTATACCAATAATAACTGTTTTTAGTAGTTTTTTTGAAACTACAAGTAGCTATTCAAACATTCTTCAAAATACATTCCTTTTTGAATATATTTTTAATTCAATATTTCTTTTAGTGGGAGTTTTGTTATTAACATTTGTGATTGGAGTTGGTTGCGCTTATATAGTTTCTTTTTACAAATTCCCAGGAGTGAACTTCTTTAAATGGGCTTTAATTTTATCTTTTGCTGTACCCGCATATATATATGCTTATTCGCTAACTGCTTTTTTTGAGAATTTTGGTACAGCTTTCACTATATTAAAAAATGTATTCGGAGAAGGGGACTATAACTCGTTTATTCCTAAGTTTGATGGTATGTTAGGGGCTATTATTTCTATTTCATTTTCATTATTTGGTTATGTTTATGTACTCACAAGAGCATCATTTCAATATCAATCTCAAAATTTAATTGAACTAGGAAAAAATCTGGGTTTTTCAAAAAAAAAATCATTTTTTAAAATCATTTTACCATCAGCTAGACCAGCAATTGTTGCCGGACTATCTCTAGTAGCCATGGAAACTCTTTCAGATTTTGGTGCAGTTTCATTTTTTAGCTTATCAACTTTAACTACAGGAATATATAATGCATGGATTTCATTTGATGATCTTGCTTTAGCTAATAGATTATCATTTTATCTACTTATTTTTATTCTAGGTTTATTTATGCTAGAAAATTTTTCTAGAAAAAAAGCTCAGTATCACACACCATCAAAAGAAGGTTTTAAATCAAAATCACCAACTCTTTTAAAAGGCTACAAATCTTTTTTACCCTTTTTATTTTGCTTCCTAGTATTTTTTATAAGTTTTGTATTCCCTGTTTTGCAAATGCTTTACTGGACTATAATTTTTCCAAAACATTTTATTGATTTAAATGTCATGGAATTATTTTTAAATACAATATTATTAGTTTTTTTATCTTGCTGTCTATTAATATCATTAGCTTTTATTTCTAACTATGGAAATAGAGTATCAAAAAGTAAGATTCTTGAATCTTTAACAACATTTTCAGTTTCAGGTTATGCTATACCAGGAATTATTCTTGCAGTTGCATTTATTACTTTTATTTCTTGGTTCGATAATACAATAATAAATTATTTTGAAATTTATACTATAAAATCAATTTTTATTGGCTCAATACTAGGATTAGTTCTTGTTTATTTTATAAGATTTTATTCACTTGCATGTAATGGAATAAAATCAGGGTATTTGAAAATAAATTATTCAATAGATGAAAGCTCTTACTTGCTTGGTTATTCAAAATTTAAGACTTTTTCTAAAATACATATTCCTTACTTAAAAAATTCAATTTTGTTAATAGGTGTATTAATAGCAATTGAAATTATAAAAGAATTACCAATTACTCTTATTATGAGACCTTTTAATTTTGAAACTTTTGCTACTAAAGCATATATTTTTGCTTCTCAGGATCTATTGGAAGCTGCTGCAGCACCTTCTTTATTTCTTATTATTATTGCAAGTTTCTTTATTTTAGTTACATCTAAGTATATTCTTAAGAATTAATTATTATGTCTAAACATTTTTTTGAGCTCGATAATGTTACATTTGCCGCTAGTGATAAAAATAAAGTTAGCAATGTTTCTTTAAATATTGAGAATGAGGGAGATGTTATTTGTCTTTTAGGACCTTCAGGAATTGGAAAAACAACAATTTTAAGAACTATTGCCGGCCTTGAAAAAATTCAATCAGGCAAAATTATCTTAAAAAATAAAATTATATCTTCTCAAAATGTTCATATAGAGCCCGAAAAAAGAAATATTTCACTTTCTTTTCAGGATAATTGTTTATTTCCTCATTATAAAGTAATTAAAAATATTGAGTTTGGTGCAGCAAGAAATGTGAACAAGAAAAAAGATTTAAGTATTGATGAAGTGGTAAAATTTCTTCATTTAGAAAATGTTATAGATAAATTTCCACATGAAATTAGCTCTGGCGAAGCCCAAAGAGCATCATTGGCAAGGTCACTACTTTCTAAACCTGATTTACTACTACTAGATGAACCTTTATCAAATGTAGATCAAAGTTTTAAAGAAGAAATTCAAGTCAAATTAAAAAAAATTTTAAATGAATTAAAAATTACAACAATCATTGTTACCCACGATTCTTACGAAGCTTTTTATTTGGGTTCCAAATGTGGGATTATTTTAAATGGTCAACTTAGTCAATATGACGATCCTTACAATGTTTATCATTTTCCAAATTCAATAGAAGTAGTAAATTTTTTAAATAGAGGTATTTTAATTCCAGCTAAGGTCACTGGTGAAAATAGCTTAGAAAATAATGATCTTGGTACAATTAAAGGTAATTTTATTAAACATTATCCCAAAGGTTCAGATGTTCAGCTTTTGTTACAGCCTGAAGACTTAGAACATGATGATAAAAGTAATTTAAAATTGGAAGTTGTAGACAGAAAATTTAGGGGTACAAATTTTATTTATACTCTCAAAACTTTAAGCAATTTATTAATACCAGTTTTTGTTCACTCACATCATATACACCAACATGAGATTGATGAAAAATTTGGTATAAAAAGACCTATAAATATTGACCATATAGTTTGCTTTTAGTTTTTGATTATTATAATAATCTTAAAATAACAGGGGTGTCACAACAGACTGAGATTATACCCTAATAACCTGTCCGGTAATTCAGAAAGGGAGTAAATTGAGTAATTTAAATTTTATTAGCCAATCAACTGCACTAACATTAATTATAGTAATTAGTTTAATTTTTGTATTTATAGGAATATTATATTCAAAAAAAAATCAAAGTCTCAACAGCTATTTAACAGCAAATAGAAATGTAGGATTATTCTCATTATCTACAAGCTTTGTAGCCTCTGCTCTTGGTGCTTGGATATTATTTGGCCCAGCTTCAGCAGCGACATGGGGGGGTATTGGAGCTGTTATAGGATATGCTTTAGGCACAGCATTTCCAATGATATTTTTGATATTTTTAGGAAAAAAAATACGAAATGACTTTCCAAAAGGAACAACTTTAATTGAATTTTTAAGAAAAAGATTTAAAAAAAGTTTATTTAAATTAGTTTTACTTATGAGCATATTTTATATGTTTATTTTTTTATGTGCTGAAGTCACAGCAGTTGCAGTTTTAATTCATTACATTTCAGGAACAGCTTTGTGGCTTACTTCATCGATAGTTTTAACAGGAACATTAACATATACCTTATATGGTGGGTTGAAAGCTTCTATTTTTACAGACACAATCCAATCAGTAATTATTCTAATTTTACTCTTAATTTCAGTTGTTTATTTAACTTCATTTATAGGTGACAAATTTTCATTTGAGTTTATAAAACAAGAAAATCCTCATCTGTTAAGTAAGACTTATATTGCGAATTATACATCCGGATTAACTTTTTTTATAGCTGTATCTGCAACTAATCTTTTTCATCAAGGAAACTGGCAGAGAGTATATGCTGCGAAAAATAACAAAGTTTTAAAAAAAGGTTTAATAATTTCATTTATAATAATTATTCCAATAGTTTTATTTATGGGTTTTAGTGGATTGGTAGCTGTATCAATAAATCCTAAAGTTATACCTGATTTAGGTTTTTTCTTTTTATTATTAAAAGAAAATATTGAATTTTTATCTCTAGTGATAATAATTTTAGGAATTTCATTGACTATAAGTACTGTTGATACTTTAGTTAA
>Ga0114996_10004667_pt1 | contig 16333 bp, 9 predicted proteins | sample ArcticOcean_MG_C_4_FD_87039 | JGI IMG/M metagenome (GOLD analysis project Ga0114996, IMG submission 87039) | Marine microbial communities from western Arctic Ocean - ArcticOcean_MG_CB4_134 | ecosystem: Environmental > Aquatic > Marine > Oceanic | place: Arctic Ocean: Canada Basin | collected...
AATTGACTCAAGGTTTCACTGTTACGTTCTTGGCAGAGCGCAAGATGGTGGCTTGCCACACCTTGGTTGTGAAAAATCATGTTGCGCTGAAGCCAGAAAAAGTGGCAAAAAAGAGTACCCAGCATGTTTGGGCATTCACGACACGAAGACCGGCACGTTACTTCTGATTGAGGCAACACCAGCCATTGAATCGCAAGTTTCACTGTTGCATCAACTAACAGGCGCACACGATCGTGGACGAAAGCCAATTGATGCCTTGCTTCTCACCCATGCGCACATTGGTCACTACGCAGGACTCATCCACCTTGGAAGAGAGGTTGCATCGACCAAAGCACTTCCTACATTTGTGACTACACGCATGAGCGAATTCTTAACACAAAACGCGCCGTGGTCACAACTTGTTTCACTTAACCAAATTGACTTGCAAGTTTTGTCTGAAACAGATCGCCTTGCAACAACTTTCTCGCCCATTGAGGGGTTAGAAGTTGAGGCGTTCAAAGTTCCGCACCGCGACGAGTTCAGTGACACTGTCGCGTTCAAAATACATGGACCTCATCAAACAGTTCTCTTTGTACCCGATGTTGATCGGTGGGATGGACACGAAAAACTTCTTCAGAGATTGCTTGTTGACGTTGATGTTGCCTACATAGATGCAACCTTCTATGACGGGAGGGAATTGCCTGGACGTGACATGGCAAACATTCCACATCCCATGATGATCGACACGATGGCGCGTCTTTCTCAGTTCGCCTTGGAGCACAACGGAGCGATTCGCTTTATCCATTTGAATCATACAAACCCAGCCTTTAGTGACCATGCAATCCAGAAAGATATCAGGAAGCGTGGTTTTAGAATTGCAAAGCAAGGCGAGCGCATTGGCTTGTAAAAACGAATAGCCTCAATTGGATGAATAATAGCTTGGATTTGGCCTATCCAATGGTATACTTTTGAATTGATGCGACGCATATTCTTACTCATTCTTTTCTTCTCTTTTACTACAACTGCTCAAGGGCAGTGGCCGGGACAAACACCACCTGGTGAGGTTCCTCTGTACTTGCCAGCCGATTATGATCCATCAGAACAAACTCCACTCGTTATTTTTTTACATGGGTACGCGCCACTCACAACTGCGTGGTACGACATCCTCCTTCCATTGCAAGAGGATGCAAACGAACACGGATATATATTTGCTAAGCCAAATGGAAGCCAAGATGGCTTGGGCGAGTTTTACTGGAATGCAACAGATGCATGTTGTGACATGTGGGGGAACGACCCTGACCATGTCGGATACATCATTGCACTTGTCCATTCTATTCAAGAACAGTACAACATTGATCCAGCCCGCATACATCTTGTTGGTCACTCCAACGGAGGTTTTATGTGCCACAGAATGGCCTGTGAAGTTCCAGAGTTGTTCGCGTCCGTTGTGAGTATCGCTGGTGCAATGTGGAATGATCCAACAGAGTGTCAATCAAATGCGCCCATCCATGTCCTTCAAATACATGGCACCTTTGACCCTATCATTTTTTGGCTAGGCGGTTACATCGGCTTTACGCCCTATCCAAGCGCAAGCACATCCGCGGCATACTGGGCTATGCATAATGGTTGCTCCTCAACTGCGACGAATGCTGGAAATTTTGATTTCGACTGGTTTATTCTTTTTAGCGAAACAACTCGCTGGGTGTATGAATCGTGCCACGATTCCCAAGCGGGCTCTGCAGAGCTATGGGAAATTACCGCTGGTGGGCACTTCCCCGCAATCTCGGCAGAAGGAATAACAGCACTCTTTCACTATTTAGATACACACACAAATCCGCAGCCAACTTGCATTGCGGATTTGAACGGTGATCAACAAGTGACGATAGAGGATTTATTAGTCGTGATTGGTGAATGGGGAAGTGATGATTCACTTGCAGACATAAATGATGACTCTACTGTTGACATCAACGACTTACTGATCATTATCAAGACTTGGGGGCCATGTACTTGATACTTTTCACAAGTTCAGTACACTGTGCTTACCAAAGTTGTATGTAGAGAATCATTCGTTTACCTTTTAATAAAATCCAAAAACAATAATCGAGTATTAGGAAAATCTTATGCATGCAGACATCTCAACACCACAACCTGAACCAATAAAAGAGTCGAGCAGCAATCCGTGCGGCATCGTCGGCCTGGTGCTTTCAATCATTGGCGTGTGCGCTTGCGGCTTATGGTTGTTCTCCATTCCAGGGCTCATCCTCTCACTTATCGGGTTACGAAAAGAACCTCGCACGACTGCAATCGTAGGTACGATTTTTGGCGGGATCGGGATTATTGAGTTCATTATTCTCGGCCCGCTGATGCTCGGAATATTGTTGCCCGCACTTGCAAGGGCACGAGATTCTGCCAAACAAATGGTAACGACTTCGCAAATTCAAGCGATTGAGAGTGCAAGCGAAACGTTTAAAGCGGACAATGGTTCGTACCCAACTTCACTTCTGGAGCTTGAAAATTCTAAACTCATCAACCCTAAAGTTACAAAGGACGCTTGGGAAAATGCAATAAAACTCGCTGGCGGCGGTGACACGAGACCAGTGATTACAAGTGCAGGCAAAGATGGCCTGTTCGACACAGACGATGATCTACCCAATCAAGACGCTGGCGAGTAATTAGTTAGCATCTAAAAAAGAACGAAACTCGTTGGATTTGATACGGGATGCATTCGCTTGATTTTTCATGAGTGCAACTTGCTCAGGTAGTTTCGAAGCAAGATTCGTCGTTTCACCTTCGTCATCTGCCAAGTTGTATAAATGTGTTTCAATCCCGTCCTTTGTTTTGAACTGCAATAATTTCCAATCGCCAAGCCGAAATGCTTGTGATTTTCCAAACTCCCAATAAAACTCACGAATACTAGGCGTACTAACTCCGGTGAGTGTTGGTAATAAATTGATACCATCGGTTTCTAACACTGTTGATCCCGCAACTGTAAGTAACGTTGGATACCAATCCCAAAAGGCTGATGGAGTATCGATAGTGGTTTGAGGTGTAATATGTCCTGGCCACCACACAACTGTGGGGACCCGTATACCCCCCTCCCAAAGTTGTGCTTTGCGTCCGCGAAGCCCACCCTGACTTTCAAAAAATTCCATGTCCACACCTCCGACCCAACTTGGTCCGTTGTCTGAGGTCACAACGATGATCGTGTTATCTGCAATGTTATTTGCTTTCAATGCTTGCACAATCGTGCCTACTTCATCATCAAAGCGTGTAATCATTGCTGCGTATGCTGCGCGGGGCCTGGCATGTGGCAAATATCCTTTCTCACCAAGATATGGCTTCGTATCCCACGAAGTTGGGTACGCATCAAGTTCAGCATCTGGAATTTGGAGCGCAACGTGCGGTATCGTTGAAGCGAAATACAAGAAGAAAGGCTCGTTTGCATGCGCATCGATGAACGTAACAGTTTCTTCAAGGATCCGATCTGGTGCATACGTACCACCCGAAAATTCTGCAAATGAGGCAGGCACCTCTGTTACTTTTTGATGCGCACTGAACCAAGTCTCATTCTCAACTAAAATATCTTTCTCTTTATTCTTCCAAAGATGCGTCGGGTAATAATTATGCGCAACGCGCTGGCACAAGTACCCATAAAAAGTATCAAAACCCTGGTCATTTGGAAGCCCTTCAGTGCCCGGTCCACCGAGCCCCCACTTACCAAAGAGACCCGTTGCATATCCTTTTTCTTGTAAAGATGCACTTAACGTAGAGGTTCCTGCAGGTAACGGAAGTTGCCCTTCAGGTTCATCGGGTCCCCACCCACCAAGTTCACGATTATTTCGTACAAACGCATGGCCTGTATGCAATCCTGTTAAGAATGTGCAACGCGCTGGAGCGCAGACTGGGCTGCCAGAATAATGTTGTGTTAAGCGCACCCCTTCATTTGCTAATGCGTCAATATTTGGAGTTAGAATTTTATCTTGTCCAAAACATCCGATCTCTCCGTAGCCCAGATCATCAGCTAGGATGAAGATGATGTTGGGCGGGGTTTTTGTCGTGGAATGACACCCACCTAGGAAAAATGGAAGAATAAGAAGAAAATAGAATAAAAATTTTTGCATCGGAGCATTCTAGTGATAACTACTATACAAACGTACTGGAGAAACACGCAGAAGGTTAATATCCTATAAAAATGCTTTAAAGATAAAATTAAAGGTATTTTTTGTAAGAGCATCAGCCAGTTCACAAGAAAACTGGCGACAATTGGGATTACAAAATATTAAAGAGTGTCTATCACGATTCTATTCTAAGCAAGAATATCAGTAAAATTAAGTTAAGGTTGTTTTTTACGAGCGAGTTGTTTGCGCTTCGTTTCACTGAGTTCTTTCTTACGTAAACGAATGTCATCGGGTGTAATTTCGACAAGTTCGTCGTCTTGAATATACTCAAGCGCTGCTTCAAGCGTGATTTCTCTTGAGGCTTTCAACACTACTGTTGCTTCCTTATTGGACTCACGTACATTTGAAAATGCTTTCCCTTTTGTGATATTGACATCAAGGTCATTATCACGAGAATTCTCGCCAACAATTTGTCCTGCATAAATAATGTCTTGCGGATTAACGAATAACACACCTCGCTGCGAAATATTCAGCATCGCATACGTTGTTGCAGTTCCAAGAGCAGTTGCGATCAACACACCGTTCGCTCTACGGTATATCGTTGTTCTTACAGGAGCATACTTTTGGAAACAGTGATACAACACCGCTTCTCCACTTGTTGCAGTCAACATGTGACTTCGCAAACCAATCAGTCCACGAGCAGGAATTTCGCATTCAATATGCATCCGATCTCCACGCTGTTCGATCGTTTGCACTTCGCCTCCACGCAAGCCTAACAATTCCATCGCTGCGCCGACGTGAATCTCATCGACATTCATAGTGAGCAACTCAATTGGTTCACACTTTACACCATCAATTGTTTTTTCAATCACTTGTGGGCGACCTACTGTTAATTCATACCCCTCCCTTCGCATGTTCTCAAGCAAGATGCCAAGGTGCAACAGCCCACGACCAGATACTTTAAATTCTTCAGCACTCTCTCCCGCTTCTACCCTAAGTGCTAAGTTTGATCGAAGTTCACGTTGTAATCGATCAGAAATTTGTCGCGATGTCACAAACTTCCCAGATCTTCCCGCGTTAGGCGAATCATTAACACGGAATAACATGTGCAATGTAGGTTCATCAACTGCAATTCGTGCAATAGGGTACGGCTGTTCTGGGCAAGCGATAGTGTCACCAATTTCAAACTCACCGATTCCCTCGACTGCACATAAGTCGCCGACGGAAACGATCTCTGCTGGCGTTTTACCCAGATCCTTAAAACGATATACTTTTTGTGCCCTTGCAGAGCGGTTTTCATTTTCATGACAAATTGTGACGGCTTGTCCAGCAGTTAATGCACCAGAAACAATCCGTCCAATTGCGATTCGACCTGCGTAGGGAGAATAATCTGAACTTGCAATCAACATTTGCAACGGCACGTCTGCATATCCAACTGGAGAAGGCAAGTGCATCATGATTGCGTCAAGTAATGGTTGCATATCACCTTCGTGCAAACCCTCTTCTGTGTTTGTCCATTGATCTCTGCCTGAAGCAAAAATAACTTTTAAATCTAATCGTTCATCACTCGCCCCGAGTGCAACAAGCAAGTCAAACACTTCATCAACGACTTGTTCCGAGCGAGCATTTGGGCGATCACATTTATTGATAACGACAATAATTGGATGATCTAATTCAAGCGCCTTACCAAGTACAAACCTTGTTTGTGGCATTGGTCCTTCAAACGCATCGACCAATAACAAAACGCCATCTGCCATTTTCAACACGCGTTCAACTTCACCGCCAAAGTCGGCGTGACCGGGCGTGTCAATAATGTTAATTCGGCAAGTTTTATCAGCGTAGTCGCCCGAGTGCGGGCGATAGGTCACGGCACAATTTTTTGATGTTATCGTAATGCCTCGTTCTTTTTCAAGTGGATCAGAATCGAGGATGCAATCCGACTCAGCCCTATTTAATTCCATCGCTCCGCAAAATGCAAGGAGGGAATCTACTAAGGTTGTCTTGCCATGATCAACATGCGCAATAATGGCGACATTTCTAAGATTTGGATCAGCGGTATGGAGCATATGTTGTATCCTTCAACAAGTGAGTTGAGCCCCATATTGTACCTGAACCCACTAATCTAGGCTAGCGGGTACTATCTCATGCATGTCAAGTAATACCAGACAACTTAATCCAGAAATGAAATCGTGGTATAGAGAACACGCCTGCAGACCATCGCCTGCGATGCATAAACTCTGTCGCGAAACGCTTACACTTGAAGATGGCGAAATGCTTACTTCACCAGAGCAACTCCAGCTTCTCGCTTTTCTCGCAACTTCAATCAGTGCACAAAAAGCAATTGAAATTGGCGTCTACACCGGCGCAAGTACCCTTGCCATCGCAGAAGTTCTTCCAGAAGATGGGACCATCGTTGCATGTGATGCAACAGATGAAAATCTTCATTTAGCTTCGGCTGCATGGAAGGAAGCACAGGTGGAACACAAAATTGATGTAAGAATTGCCCCCGCACTTGAAACGCTCCAGACGTTAGTCGATGAAGGGGAATCGAACACTTTTGACTTTATGTACATTGATGCTGACAAAACCAATAGCAAAAATTATTACGAGTTGGGCCTCCAACTCCTTAGTACAGGAGGCATCATCACAATCGATAATATGTTCTACGGAGGGCAAGTCGCAGATGATTCATGCAACGATGAAAACACAAAGGCGACGAGAGAACTCGCAGCATTTTTAATTAAAGACAAGAGAGTGGAATACTCGCTGTTGCCAATTGGCGATGGACTCGCCATCGCTCGAATCCGCTAATTTTTCATACAAAAACTATCTGCGAGTGAGGTTTTCCTGCACATAAACATGTTGACCACAGTCATAAATGGTCTACAATCCCTAGATGCGAATTATTGCACTGATCACAATTTTTCTTCTTCTCACGAGTTGCGAGACCATCGAACGCGCTGATCAGAAGAAACTCCCTAAACGAGCAAGACCGACATTCAATGGTGATGTCCCAAACATGCTACGTGGGACTGTAAAACAACATGTTGCACTCCTTGGGTATACCAAGGAATATCGGGACGAGTACAAACCAATCATTGCAGCAGGCTACGGTCTCGTTGTAAACCTAGACGGAACTGGATCACAAGATGTTCCACCACAAGTTCGCGCGCATATGATCGCAGACCTCGCAAAAAGAGGTGTAGGCGAAACGTCGAGAGGTTGGGGTGCTCTCAAACCCGAAGCACTGCTTGACTCAAAAGATACTGCTGTTGTGATCGTTGAAGGTATCGTTCCCCAAGTTGCAACTGGTAGAAAACCCGCACCAACAGGCGTTCGTAAAGATCATCCAGATCTTCGCGGCACAATATTTGATGTGCAAGTGTTTGTTGAGCCTAGTAGTGGGACATCAAGTTTAGAAGGCGGCACACTTCTTCCGACAATACTCCGAATCGGAGACCTCCGAACTGGCCGTACACAAACGAAAGATATTGCAATTGCACAAGGCCCAATATTTATTAATCCTTTTGCAGACCCAGAAGCAGTTGGCAGTGATTCGATTCACCGAACTTCTGGACGCATCCTCGAAGGAGGTGAAGTCACGAAAACTATTTCAATGCAACTCGTGTTATTTTCACTAAGCCACAATCGAGCAATGGAAATCCAAACTGCGATTAATCGGCGTTTTCCTGAAGAATCAGGACAAGGTACGCTCACTGCCCGTGCAATGAATGACGAACTGATTGACATCACCGTCCCCCCTTCTTGGAGTGATAATGTTGACAATTTTATGAATCTCATGCTTCATATTAATCTTCGCACCAAAAATGCTGAAAAAAACGCCCTCGATATCAAGCGACTTCTTGTCGCTGATCCAAGTGCAAAGAATGCTGATGCTGCTTCTTGGAGATGGCAAGCAATCGGCGATCGCTCACTTCCTGTGATTCGAGAACTCTACGATTTTTCAGATGATTTGCCGCGGCTTGCCGCTCTGCGTACTGGTGGCCGACTTGGTGATCCTATCGTGATAGAACATCTCCTCGATGCTGCAATCAATGGGATTGGATTCAGCGGCAGGCTTGAAGCAATTGACTTGCTCAAAGACATGCCAATTGATCCTCGAATTGAATTAGGGCTGCGCCCACTTTTAAATGATGAAACGTTGGAAATACGATTGCGAGCCGCCGAATCGTTGATCGAAAGAGGTGATTACACAATGAAGGGTGGTGTAGTAGATAAAAAATTTGAACTCTTTGTGACTGAGAGTGACTACCCACTTATCTATTGCACGCAGGCTGGCCTTCCAAGAATTATCGTGCTTGGTGATCTCAAAATTCAAAATCCAATCATGTTTGATACATGGTCTCACCGGCTGATCATCAAAGAATCCCAAGAGGAAGGTGACCTCATCGATATTCGGTATCTCGCAAAAGATAATCGCGGCATCATGGAAGAGCAGTCTTCTACGACTCTGCCGAGTTTCATCTGTTTTTTAGCACACAAACCAATTCCAGAATCACCGTCTATGGGACTGAACCTCTCATATTCACGTACAGTTGGCGTTCTCCATTCACTTTGGCGGGAAGAATATCTTTTGGCTACTGATGATAAAAGAGTTGATTTTAAAGCACAGCAAGATCGTTTACTAGCTGCAATCAATCAACTTACAACAAGTACACGAATCAAGCCTCGGAAAAATTTTGATGATATGACAGAAGTTGATGTTCCCTCGCAATTTCTTAACATCAAGCAGCCTCGCATCGATGAAGAAGATTGAAAATAGCCTAAAAACGGGCATTTAAGACTTGGTAAACCTCATTTCTACGCTATGATGAGACCTACACCATGTGGTGAGTCAAAAAATGGTTTGAGAAATCCCCATTTTCTGGTTCAGAGGGAGCGTATACCCTACAATTCTAGGTGTATTAAGGGGCGACTTCAGGACGAAGTCGAGTCCGAGACAGGAGGTCTTTCAAAATGCGACTATCCAAAATAAAAATCGCTGGTTTCAAATCCTTCGCCGACACGACGGAGTTTCTTTTTGATGCACCCATTGTTGGTATCGTTGGACCCAACGGTTGTGGAAAATCGAATGTCGTTGATGCACTTCGCTGGGTACTGGGCGAACGCTCAGCAAAAAGTTTACGCGGCGAAGCAATGCTCGACGTTATTTTTGCTGGATCCGCAGTTCGTAAACCACTTGGCGCTGCAGCCGTCACATTGACTTTTGACAACCCTGTCACAAATCAAAACACAAAAGACCCTACCGACCGCCGTTTCCTTTCCATAGACACCGACGAGGTTGCTGTAACTCGTCGTCTTTATAGAGATGGCCGAAGTGAATATTTAATCAATGGTGCAAAAGTTCGCCTCAAAGATATACGAGAATTATTTCTAGACACCGGCATTGGCACAAACGCATATTCCATTATTGAACAGGGACGTGTTGCAGCGATGTTGCACGCAAACCCAATTGAACGCAGAGGCATTCTCGAAGAAGCTGCTGGCATTTCGCGTTTTAAAACTCGCCGTAAAGAATCTCAACGAAAACTTCAACGAACAGAAGTTAATCTTGTTCGTATTAGAGAACAACTTGCAAATACTGAACGACGTCTTCGAATTGTTCGTGGGCAAGCAGACAAAGCTCGGAAGTTTACCGGCCTCGATGTCCGATGGCGTGAATTAAAAACAGCAATAGCACTCGATCAATTCCATGAACTACATGCACAAGTGATGGGTTTAACAAGTCAACTCACTTCAATCGAAAAAGAACGTACTGAACTCAGCTCGACGCTCATTGATCTTGAGGATTCAAAACGTTCGAGAGAAGTCGCCAAAGAAGAACTACAAAAAGAATTTCAAACTCTTCTCCATCAACAAACTGAAGATGAAGCGGCGCTCAGGCACGCCAGTCAGCGAAACGAGATGTTAACTCGTTCAATAAGTGAAACTCAAGAGCAAGTTGAAGATGAACGGAACCAACTCAACGGACTCAAAGCACGTCTCGAATCAATCTCAGGACAACGTGAAGATATAAAAGAAGAAATTGCTGCATCTGCTGAACGATTAGCAGAAGCAGACCGAGCAGTTGAAACTAGTACCACTCGCCATGCGCAGTGCCAACAAAAAACAGTTTCACTACAAGATCGCCTGGCTGCAGTACAGGAGGAAATCGAAACTGCCGCCTCTGACGAAGCACAATATCGATCACGATTTGAATCTGCAAAAGAACGTCTTTCAAGTTTGACCCAACAACGAGATCGTATAACAACAAATCAATCACAATTGCGTGAAGAAATTTCTGGACTAGAACAACGCCTAGATACTACAACGAATGAACTTCACCAAGCACAATCCACTGTTGAAAAACACGAAGAGGTATTACGCTCGCATGACAATGCTGCGGCATCGCTTGGAGAACGAGCAGAGGAACTGACAACTGATCTTGAAACGATGCGTCATCAACGCGCCGCATCAGGTTCACGGCTACACCTGCTTGAGGAAATGCAAGAGGCACGCGAAGGACTGACCGATGCTGTGAAACATGTTCTTGACAATCAAGAAAAGTTCGAAGGACTGCAAGGACTCATCGGTGATGCGATCGATACAAACCACGCAGATGCAAGCCTCGTCGAAACAGCCCTTGGATCAAACATCCAACTCCTGCTCGTCGATCACAGCGCATCAATACAAAATATTCAAACAACTTTGCAATCTCTCGTTGGCAGAGTAGGTCTCATCGCTGCCGACACAGTTGTAAAAGAACCACTCTCTTCCTTTGACCATCCGTCGATTATGCCCCTTCTTTCAATCATTAAAGTCAAGGGAAATGCAAAAAATGCTGTTGAAAGTTTACTTGGAACAACTGCTGTAGTTCCTGACTTACAAACAGCATGGGAAATGAAAGCAACGATACCAAATTGGCGCTTCGTCACCAAGGATGGCGACTTACTTGAAGCAGATGGACGTGTATATATCGGGCAAGCATCTACTACAAGCCAAACAGGCTGGCTCACTAGACGAATTGAACTCGGAGCTCTTGGCATTGAAGTCTCTGCCCTTGATCAACAAATTGATCAAAGACAAACACAACTCAGTGATTTGTTGCATGAAAACGAACAAGCAAAATCGCAACAACGTGACTCAGCGCAGCGTGTTCGAGATGCAAGGAATTCGGTTGTCGAAGCGGAATACCAACAACAGCGTCTCAATGACGATCTACAACGGACAAACAGGCAGTATGTCATTCTTCAAGATGAATGTGAAGAAATAGAAACAAGCACCAGACGAGCACAAACAGATTTACGTGTATCTGAAGAACAAGTAGCGCAATGTTTACAAAAAGTAACGACTATCGGATCACAGCGAACTGAAATTCGCGAAGAACTTGAAGCATCTCAAGAGCACGCACGAATTAGTACAGAGAAACTAACTTCTGTTCGCGTAGAGCTTGGGCAATTTGGCGAGAAACACGAAGCAAATCGCCGAGAACTTCGCCATATGGATGCAGCAATCGAAGAAGCGATTCGCCAACGGCAACTCTTTCAAGGGCAAGTGGCAAGGCGCCTTGGTCAAATTGAACAATTTGAAGGTGCGCAGCAAGATGCCGTTGATGAAATCAATTCTCGATCAAGTAAGGTTGAAACACTCAAAGAAGTACTCGCTTCATTTAACGACAAAACAGAAGTGATCAACACTTCCCTTGAAGAAGCAGCAACTCATTTACAACATGCACGAGAAAAAGCGACACACCTCGAACGCAATCTCAATGCGATTGAACTGAGTCGCCGTGAGGCTGAAATTCGAAGAGAAAATCTAGAAGAACGATCGCTTGAAGATCTAGAAATCGATGTCCGCCCTGCGTATGCAACATGGGCTGAAACAAATAAAGAAGCTATTCGACCTGCTGAAGATCGCGAAGCAATTGATGCTGAATCTGAAGATCTTCGTATCGCAATCAAAAAACTCGGAAATGTGAACCTCGATGCAATCGAAGAAGAGATCGCCCTTGGAGACCGCAATGTTGACTTGGCAAGTCAAGTTGTAGATATCGATGCTGCTAAGGAAACGCTCGTTTCCTTGATTACTGAACTTGAAGATCTGAGCAGAACTCGTTTTGAAGAAGTGTTCCACGACATCCGCGAACACTTTGCAGGGCCAAGTGGCACCTTCAGGAAACTCTTTGGCGGTGGCAGCGCTGATATCATGCTGCTCCCAGATGAAGACGGGAACGTTGATCTCCTTGAAGCAGGCATTGAAATCAAGGCGAAGCCCCCAGGCAAACAGCCCCGAGTGATCAGTCAACTCTCTGGTGGCGAACAAGCGATGACTGCAGTTGCGCTCCTGCTTAGTATTTTCCGGGCCAAACCATCACCATTCTGTGTTCTTGATGAAGTTGACGCTGCCCTTGACGAAGCAAACACACATCGTTTCAGCCGAGCGCTCCACAGTTTCCTTGAGAATAGTCACTTCATTGTAATCACCCACCACAAGCGAACGATGATGGAGTGCGACAAACTCTATGGCGTGACAATGCAGGAGCGGGGTGTTTCTAAACGCGTTTCTGTCACTGTTGAAGAAGTTGGTGACAACGGTAAAATTGCTGCTTCAGCACACAAGCGCGAAGAATCTATGCCCATTGTTGAAACAACTGTAACGACGCAAGAAACTGTTACGACTGAATAATCTTCTCAACCGCACTCCAGAGCTCTGCTAACTGAGACGAAGGGTCTCCCTCGAGTAGGAACGGATTTTCTGTATTGAACACATGGTTGCCCTTATGAATCGACTCGAAAGTTGCATTTTTTGCAACTTTTGCGATTGCTTCTCCAGATGAAACCAACACTGTTTCATCATCTTCACCATGAATGACAGAAATAGGCACGTCAATGTTCGCAACAAGTGTAAGTAAATCGTGACTCTCTGGGTCTGCTAGTTGCTCGTCAAGAAAGACCCTCCCTATACACAGCCTCTGATCTGTCCGAGACGATGCACTCTCAATCCGTCCCTCTTTGAGCATTGTCAGCTGCATCTCTTCAGAGAGTGGGTTGCACGTTGATGGTGCTGAGAGCGGAATGAGGTGATCGACGTCAATTGCGCCTCTTCCTGCAGCCAATAAAATTGCCACGCCACCTCTTGAATGTCCCAAAAGAATCGTTCGTAGATGAGGCGTGCTGCAATGCGAAATAACAGTCTTGAGATCATCGACCGATGTATTCCATGTCGCTACTTCAAAGAGATCAGGCCGCCCAAATGGTCCATCCCCTCCGAGCATGCCAGAATGTGAAAAGTTAAACCGATGCGTAATCGCCCCTGCCAGTGCTGCCTTATTCGCAAGCCACGGGAAAAAACCATAATCCTTGTACCCCTTAAATCCATGGGCAATAATCAAATTACACTTTGGATCTCCTTGGGTCTCATGTGTCGTGCCATGAATCGCTTCACCACCACTGCCTTCAATCTTCCAGTCTGTTTGTTTCATACGAGACATCATAATTGACCATGATGCGCTTGTGCCTAGTACGCTTTACGGGGTCAAAAAGCGTGCTCAATCAGGATTTAAGGAATGACGATGGACGTACCTACTTTGAGGACGTTTGGGTTAGGAAGGCGAGATTTGTTTGCTTCCCAGATTTCCAACCATTTGTGCGGCGAACCAAGATAATCCGAAGCGATGTCACTCAATGTTTCGCCATCTTGAATTGCATGGATCGTTGTATTTGTGGCTATCACGGGCTCTAAGACGAGAGTCTTCGATATTGCAGTTGTAAGTTCAGGAATACGAAGCGTTAGACCTAACTGTATCGTTCGAGGATCATCGATGTTATTCAAAGAAGCAATGTTAGAAGCATACTTAGCCGAACCAAGCAGTTTGTGCGCAATGCCACCAAGCGTGTCGCCTGAGACAACGGTGTAGAGGATTTGTTCCCTTTTCGAAGGCAATTCCTGCTGTGGATCGGCGACTTGTTGAGGTGCAACTACTTCCAATTTTTCTATAGCCTCTGATATTTCTTCTTCAAGAACTGGGTCCTCTGCGATTTCAATGATCGGAGGTGCAATTCCAAGTGCAACAATAGCAGCATCTAGATCACGACTATACATTCGAACTTCGTTTGGATGCATTCGTGTTGGAAGATCGCCAACAGTAAGTTGAGGTGTATGTACAGGAGCCATGCCATAGTAAACAACAAGACCTGCAAGTAAAAGAACACAAATTTATAAAACGGCTTTAGATGTACCGGACATAATATAGCCCTCCTTGGCTTCAATACTATGAATCGGCGTCTTGTCTCGTTTTACTTGAAATCAGTAGATAAAATTGCTCTACGCGTCAATTTCAGATCGACTCGCACGTGGCGAAGCTACCTTAAATACCAACGGGGCTGCAATTGCAACGGAACTGTACGTACCAACAATAATCCCAACTAACAGGCAGAAGGCGAATGGGCGAATGCCACTGCCACCAGCCATATAAATAATCGAAACAGCAATCAAGGTGGTTAGTGAAGTCAGAACCGTTCTACTGATTGTTTGGTTAATCGAGGCATTAACAATTTTCATTGTAGGCAAGGGTCGTTTCCCGCGATTCTCACGAACACGGTCAAGAATAACAATCGTATCGTTCAATGAATACCCAATCACTGTCAAGAGTGCTGCAATGACACCGAGGTCAATTTGGAACGCTTCGATCTTTAAGGTTTGACTAAAGAACGTTTCGTTTGCAATGAATCCAGCAATGGCAAGTGCACCCAATGTGATCATAACGTCGTGTATCAATGCAACAATGGCTGCAAGTGAATAGCGAAGTGAACCAAACCGGAACCAGATATACGCAAGAATACCGAGTAAAGATAGGACAACTGCAACAATTGCATTTGCCTTCATCGTTCGAGCAATTTGTGATGAAAAACTACTGACTTGATCTAAACTTTGTGGTTGACTCAAAGCAGTTTCAATAAGTTGCCATTCGGTTGCCGCAACACGCTCATCAACAAGTTCCGGATCGTTCCGGAGATAATTAATATCTGGGTCATACACTGCAACTGCGATGTCAGCGTATCCATCACCATCACCACGTTTGACACCAAAGACTTTCACTTCTCGTCCGGCTGCATCACGTGCATATTCCGGCTGCTGTCGCATCCGATCAATTCGGTTTTCAATATCCTCTAGTGTCACTGCTGGAGTGATGTTTTTTACGTGAACAATTACACCGCCTCGAAAATCACTCACATCACCTCTCGCTCCACGCCCAAGCACATCACCAACTGTTGCATCATCTCTTGAAATTTGATACGTGTATTTTTGGAACTCACTTGTTCCAACACCATCAAATGTAAGCGCAGGTGGGACATCAAGGTCTGCACCAAAGGCAGCTGTGATCGCTTCAACAATAGTTGCAGTCACAACAGTTTCATCTTCAATTGTTGGAGGGTTTGCAATTTTAATTTGGAAGCCATCTGAAACTACTTGCCCCGACTCATTTACTGCTGCATCTCCAACCGTAAGTACAGTAGCACCAGCGAGTTCAGCAAGGATTTTATGCTTCATCGTATCGCCAGTGACGGCTTCACCAATTGCATGCACACGAGCTTCGACAGATCCCTCACCTATATGCTGAAGCAACACCCTTCCATCTTCAACTTGCTTTGTTCGCATGGTGATCGAAACACCCCCACGAAATTCCGTGTCAAGAATTTGTACACCTCTTTGCGTGACTGCCCAAATCGAAACAACAATACCAATTGCACTGAGTGTCCAAAAGATTTTTCGCATACCAACCCAGTTCCAATTTGGATGCAATATTCGAGCAATTGCAGGGAAAACTATTGGCAACATTGGAAGTGTTCGACGCCCAAGGACATTTGTATAGATCATAAAGATGACGCGTGTCATAAAGAGCGAAGTAAAGAGCGTTGCGACAATACCGATTGAAAGCGTAACCGCAAAACCCTTCACCTCAGTCGTCGCAGTTTTATACAACACAAAACAAACAATCAGGTTGGTTAGGTTTGCATCGATAATCGTGCTGAATACTTTATTGTACCCTTCTCGAATTGCTTCTTTAAGATCGCGCGCACCTGCAGCAATTTCTTCTCGAATGCGTTCGTAAATCAACACATTCGCATCCACCGCCATACCCATCGTAAGGACAACACCCGCTAAACCGGGAAGTGTGAATGTGCCATCAATCAGTGCCATGACGCCGAAAATAATTAAACCGTTTGCAAGGAGCG
>Ga0114996_10004668_pt1 | contig 16332 bp, 18 predicted proteins | sample ArcticOcean_MG_C_4_FD_87039 | JGI IMG/M metagenome (GOLD analysis project Ga0114996, IMG submission 87039) | Marine microbial communities from western Arctic Ocean - ArcticOcean_MG_CB4_134 | ecosystem: Environmental > Aquatic > Marine > Oceanic | place: Arctic Ocean: Canada Basin | collected...
CATAGATTATTATGAAGATTTTTACTCAAACTATAAAAATGGGCGCTTGACGGGTTTGGATAAATCCTATGTTGATCGATTAATTTCAACAAGAGGTGAGAAAGCAGTTAGGCAGGCTTTAGAATCTAAAAAGATGGGTATTATTTTTAACCGTTGTCAGAATACCAAAGAAATCCATCTATCTCTTGACCAATTAAGGGAATACTTGGAAACCTTAGATAAGTATGAGGAGTATAAGGATCGTATTCACCTCGTTGGATTACTCCCAAATCACAAGGTCATTAATATCACTAACAATCGAGGGACCATATTTTATGATAAGGATAAAATGTTGTCGAACCGAGTAGACGCAGTTGCAAGAAGTATCATTGATCCAAATGCTGTTTGCCCGACTCTTGCATATTCCAATGCGGAAATCCTTTCCAAACTTGAAAAAAAATCGGGACCAAGTTTTGGTCGCACCTTTAGTCGTATTGCAAGTAGCTTAAGTTGACCCACCAGTAAATCAATTAATATCTTGTAACTCAATGATTTCTAGATAAAATGGGGTCGATTTTCATTGCAAATGACAATTGAACCCCGTTTTTGGCTTGATCGCAACAAAATTCAAATCACAATTTTTAGCCAGTTAACATGGTTATGGACGAAAAAATAAAAACGCTAACGGTTACGGAATTTAATTTACTCGCTAACAAGGATCCAAACGGGAGTTATGACCGCCGTACAAGGGAAAACCTTCAGCAAATTATTCATAAACTAGTGGGCCATCCTAAAACACATACGGATTTGGAACGAAAACTTTTCTATAAATTTAGAAATGCAAAATTTAGTGCCCTAGAGAAAAAAGCAAAGCAGGTCAAGTTTGAGGTTGCACGTTATCGGCTGTCAAATAATGTAAAGCAATCCCTCAGGCTGCTAGCTTTCGCCTTTGGTGTTTTAGTTCTATCTGGATATATTACATACGAGTTTATTTTAGATGCGGATACCAAACAACGGGTTGATATAGCCTATTATGCCGGACTAAATAAAATGGGCTTAGTTTCTAAAGAGGGTGTGGATAAAATTAGACAGACCCTTCAGATGGCAACTAAAGAAAACGAACAACTAAACCAGATTGTTGAACAGATGATTCACAACAATAAAATTACTGAAAACCTAAAATACATTCTCAAACAAATTTATAATGATCCTGAAACTAAATACATACAAACGAAGAATCACAACATTATCAGATACGACGGTAAAGAAATAGCACGGTATAAGAAAGATCCTAAGTTATGGTATGTTCTTGGTGTTGTGGAGCAAGGTGTGATGCGTATTTTTTACGCAGATGAAGAAATTCTCCAGATTAGGGCTATATTTGGGCGTACGGGAGAAGAGACTCCAGTGGGTGATTATGCAATTCAAAATCGTTCGTACAAACCTACTTGGTATAAGAAGGAGGAAATCAACGGTAGTACAAAGGTTCGCGCCATTCCCTTCGGTGATTCTGACCATGAAATTGGCCATTGGTGGTTGGGATTGAAAAAATTAGGAGATCCTATACCAGGCAGTTATGGTATTCACGGAGTAAACGCTGGCAAGGTGAACGAATTTTATAAAAAGAATTTTGATTGGAGAAATGGCAGTGCTGGGTGCCCCAACGTTCAAGAGTGGTATCTACACTTTCTTGGTAAAGTTTTACCAATTGGAACTAAAGTCAACATAGTTTCTCAAGATAAGTGGGACAAAAATTTAGGTTCCACCCAAGCCGCTTCCGCCGCTTGACTTCTACCCCTGCTTCCTTAACCAAACACCATATTTACCCCGAGGAGATTAACCTTTATGAAAAAGCCTTGGAGCGGCAGATTCAAGCAATCCACTGATACTTTGATGGAAGAATTTTCCGCATCGATTTCATTTGATCGGCGGCTTTATGCTTATGACATTGCTGGAAGTATTGCCCATTGTCAGATGCTGGCAAAATGCAAAATTATTTCCCAAACCGATTCAAAAAAAATAATAGGAGGTTTGAAGCGGATATTAAAAGAGTTTGAATCAGGAAAATTTCAGTGCGATGATCGACTAGAAGATATCCATATGAATATAGAAAATCGTCTGATTGAACTGGTAGGTTCTGTGGGTGGAAAACTTCATACGGCGCGGAGTCGTAACGATCAGGTGTGCCTTGATATTCGTCTTTATTTAAGAGATGAAGGCGAAGCGGTGGCACAGCTCATTACCATATTAGCGAAAACGTTATTGGCAGTAGCGCGTAAACACACTGATACGATAATCCCTGGTTTTACTCATATGCAGCAAGCCCAACCTGTTTTGTTGGCGCATCATTTACTAGCTTATATTGAAATGCTGGTTCGCGATCGAGAGCGAATGCAAGATACATTGAAACGTATCAATATTATGCCTTTAGGTTCAGCGGCACTTGCAGGAACCGGATTTCCCATTGACAGGAAATATACGTCCGAACTGCTCAATTTCCCAGAAGTATCACACAACAGTATAGATGCAGTGAGCGACCGAGATTTTGCCATTGAATTTTGTTCTACCATAGCGATACTCATGATGCATTTAAGCCGTTTCTGTGGGGAGATTGTGTTGTGGTCTTCCAGCGAATTCGATTGGTTGGAGTTATCAGATTCTTACACGACCGGTAGTAGTATAATGCCGCAAAAGAAAAACCCAGACGCTGCAGAACTGATTCGCGGGAAGTCAGGTCGCGTTTACGGCAACTTGGTATCTTTGCTAACGCTGATGAAGTCGTTGCCTTTAGCTTATAATAAGGATTTGCAGGAGGACAAAGAACCAATTTTTGATACTGTGGATACAGCTAAAATGTCGTTGTCGATATTTAATGGAATGATAAAATCGGCGCGGTTTAAGAAAATACCATTGCACCGGGTGGATATTTCAGGATTCCTCGCGGCGACTGATATGGCAGATTATCTAGCAGAAAAAGGAGTACCATTCCGTTTAGCGCACGAGATTACAGGCCAAACGGTGGCTTATTGTATTGAAAATAAAAAAACTCTACAGAATATTACTTTCAAAGAGTTAAAAAATATTTCATCACGATTCGGTAAAGATATTTTTAAATACATTACACTAGGAAATTCAGTGCAGAGGAAAAAAGTATATGGCGGAACCGCTAAAAAGCAGGTTGTGGCTCAGATTGCTAGGCTCGATAAAAAATTAAACAATAAACTTAAACTACGTCAAACTTAAACTACGTTGCACAAAATAAATCGTTATATTGTAGGATCCCAAATTAATTAAAGATTGAAGAAACATAATGGACAGAATTTTTTGTAAATGGATAATTTTTTTGGCAATTTTTTTCGTTATTACTGCCTGTGGCTATAAAGGCCCGCCACTTCCACCAAAGGATGAATCCTCAACACGAAAAGCTATTCAACGTTAATCCCCCGTTCTTGGTGAATTTTTACGAATACAAAATAAAATCAACTTAAGTATTTGATTTAAAAACAGTAATCTCTGTGATATAGTGTCTTCATCGATTGTAATTTACATCGAAACGAAGATAAATTCGTAATATCATAAACCCCTCATCCACTTTTAAATAGGCAGGGTTTTGCCATATGACTAAAGATGAAATAGCAGTTTACTTGAGTGATCACCCTGATTTTTTTAACGATTATCCTGATTTACTAGGCAAAATAAAATCGATTGATGATCAGGATATTCCTATTCGCCAGTCTAATACATTGAGTTTGTCCGGCCGGCTAATTAAACGAGTGAACGAAGATAAAGAAAAGTTAAAAAGCCAACTCGAGTGGTTTGTCGAGGTTTCTCGAGCCAATGAAGAAATTCATCAACATCTTTTTGAAATTGAGCGTCTAATCCTAAAAAGTACACAATTAGATCAGATGGTCAAGCAACTTGGGGAAGCAATCACTTTACGATTTAAAATACCTTATATTTTGCTTTATCTTGTGGATGATGCAGACCACTACATGGAGCACAAATTGGAGGAGAGGTTTAGCAAAAGGCTTGACGGATTGTTAAATTTTGTAGACCAGGTCACCATCAATACGTGGTTTAACGGGAAGCTAAAACCAGTACTAAATTCTGACATTAAGACCCCTTCAAAAGTATTTGACAAGACATGGGATATGAAAAATATTCACTCAGAATGTATTGTTCCTATCATCAACCGAGGTGATGTTTGCGGTGCGATTGTCCTGGGAGCGACTAAGCCACGTCATTTTCACAATGGACTTCGGACCGAATATCTAGAACGTATGGCAGACCGACTGGCTATTGCGATCGATAATATTTTGCTCATCGATCGATTGCAGTTAGAGCGTTCTAACGTTTCTCATGACAATCGAATCTCTGCCTGAGTTAGAATCTAGATTGACTAATTTAAATTTTTTTTAGATACTACTCTTGTTCCCCTAAAAGTCCTCGATTTCTTAAAATCATTTTCTAAGATTAGAGTTGCGGTGCTCGAAAACTTGGTATGTGTAATCAGAGAATCGTTTTTAAAAAATTAGAACGCCGATAACTATGATACGAAAAGCAAAATATAACGATGTGGAATCCATACAGAACCTGATTCGCATTTTTTCTGAAACGGGAAAAGTTTTGTTTAGATCGCTTGATGAAATTAAGGAAAGCATATCTAGTTTTTGGGTGTATGAAAAAAATGATCAGCTTATAGGGGTCTGTAGCCTAAAAAAGGACTGGGGACGACTGGTCGAACTAAGATCACTGGGAGTCGACCCTCGATATTCAGGACAGGGAATAGGCACAGAGATGGTGGAAGCGAGTCTTAAAGAAGCGCTGTCAACCGATTGCGACACGTTGTTCGTGCTTACTTACGCAGTATCTATGTTCAAACGTTTAGGATTCCGCACGATAGATAAAGAAAGACTTCCTCATAAAGTTTGGAATGATTGCAACGCTTGTTTACATCAAGAAAACTGCGATGAAACGGCGATGGTTCTTTCACTTGTTTCGTTACGACAAACAAAAGCCATTCAGATACCGCCTACCGCTACAACGACGGTAATATAAAAAATTTTCTTTCCAGTAGTTACTCGGTTTTAAACTAGTTGAAAAATTGAAAGTTATAAAAACGATTGGTCGTGTTTTTGCTAGAATGGAGAAACTTTGCGTTGAACCTTTTTGGTAAAGGGGTAATATGGCTCAACGTTGAAGGGGCCTGTTCTTCAAATTAGCTGCCGGATTATAATATTAATATTACTAACCAGGTCCCAAGGAGACTTATTGTGATCAATGGTATGTTTAACGCACTTTCAGGGATGTTAGCTTCTGCGCAAAAGTTACAGACTAGTGCTAACAATTTGGTTGGCCTAGGAAGAAACAAAGTTACAGTTGGTGATAATCTAGAAAGAAGACTGGACGTAGACTCCACTCAAGCATCAAAGGCTGATATCTCAAAAGAGATGGTAAACCAGATGACCGCTCAGGCTGAATTTACTGTAAATGCTAAAGTTATTGCGGTAGCCGATGAAACCATTGGAACAATTTTAGATGTTAAATCTTAAAAAACCCCATACGGGTTTTAGAGGTTAAATCAGTTGAATTATTTTACAACCATCGAGCAATTTTTTCTTTCCTTAAAAGGTTCTGGTTTGACTTTATCCGCTAGCGATTACCAATTAATTGGCGAATGGGAATCACGAAACATTCCCGTTGAATTGATTTGCAGGGCCATTGAAAATGGTTACTCTCGGTTTGAGGAACAAAGCAACAGGCGAAGTGGAAAAACTTCTCTGATCCAGATTCAAGCAGTTGTTGAGCAAGAGATCCAAGAGGAAATGTATAAACAATAAAAAGATTTTGATGCCTAGATGAAAGCAGAGCCTAGAGATTGTCCAAAGTGCAGTGGCAAAAAATATAATTTATCAAACCGTGAGGGGAAACTTTGTGCGCAACTATGTTCGTGCTTTCTTTGTCAAGAGTGTGATGGAGAGGGTCGAACTTTTCGTCAAGATGATAAAGGTATGGCTTTTCTTGCCGATTGCAGTTTTTGTCTCACTTTTAGGAAACGTTTGCGATTACTTAATGATTCCGGTATTCCGGGAAAATTTTCCAACTCTACACTTGAAATTTATCAACCAATTGGATTGCAAAATAAAAAAGCATTATCGCGAGCTAAAGATTTTTTAGATGATTTTCATATAACACCTAAACAACCCTGTCGGGGCCTTATCTTTATGGGGGGCCCAGGTTTAGGGAAAACCCATCTAGTGGTTTCGATTTTAAAACAACTTATTTTGGAAGACGAAGTTAATGGAAAGTTTGTAGATTTTTTCCAATTATTATCCGATATTCGCCACGGATATTCTCATGACCAGTCGGAAATGTCATTAATTGAGCCTTACCTCAAGTCGAGGGTACTGGTTATTGATGAATTAGCTAAGGGAAGGAATAATGAATGGGAGCAAACCATCTTGGATCAATTTATATCGTCCCGGTATAACGCAGCAGACAAGATAACATTATTTACGACAAACTATTCTGATCAGAGTGGTGCACCTACTGATACAAATGGCCGGGTTACCTCTTTTCAAAAGCAGAGTTTAGAAGAAAAAGTGGGTGACCGTATTTTCTCAAGATTGGCCCAAATGTGTGACTTTGTAAAAATGGAAGGGGAAGATTATCGGACAAAAATTAAACCCCCTCCCAGAGCTTCTCGTAAGGCAGATTGATTTCACAGGCTTGATCTAAATTATGAGTTACCCTCACCATTTATAATGGATGCATAAATAAAATCTAGCCTACAAAAAAAGTTTAGCCGTCCTAAGATGGCTTTTTTGCTCAAGAATTGGTCTGTAAGGCATTATAATAAGGAAAGAAGGGGCGCGGGGAGCAATTCCTGTTGGATTTACTCCCCGCATATCAGAGATAATATTTTAATTTCCCAACTCACAACCTTGGTGGAGGATTAGGTAGCCAGAAAAATCAGAAATTACCTCTGAATAGTATTTGGTCAGTGAATAGTTTTAAGTCTGACTAATCGTTCGAAAACTATGGTTTACGCGCCCGGTCTTATTTATTGCCGGGCTTATTTTCTTTTTTAAACCTTGTTTGGTTAGGTGACTCGGTATTTCGGTTATTTTTATTAAAAGCATTCCAGTATCTTTTGCTAAGAAGCTTGCTCGACAAAACTTTCTTAGTTTGTTGTTTTTGATTAAATATACGGACTTCGTAAAAAATAAGACCTCTTTAGTTTACAAACTGTTTGACGTTCAAGGCATTCTTATTATAAGGTGTCGGCCATATCCCCTCTATTATTATCAAAAACTGTACAGTTTTCTATCGGATGAAACTTTTGAAACAATTAGCTATTTCTGGGTTGACGATTAGTTTTTTTGCTGTTGTCGCCTGCGATCAAAAACTCAAAGAACACCCAATTTCCCCACAGGTTAAGCAGCAGATGGATGCTAGAAAAAAGGTTGCCGATTCGGCTCAATCTATTTCGGGAACGATTAACTTTGATGAATCAATTGTTTCTAAAGTACCTAAACAAGGAACATTATTTCTTATTGCGAGGCCTGAAGGCGTTCTAAGCGGCCCACCTCTAGCTGCTAAACGGCATAGTCTGATCAAATTTCCTTTTGATTTCAAGATCGGTCAGGAGAATGTGATGCTAGAAGGGAATACGTTTGAGGGCAATATTACGGTTACGGCTCGGTGGGATTTGGACGGAATGCCCAAAGCCTCACCAGATGATATAGATGGGTCAATAACAGTAAATTCAGGCTCAAAGGATGTAAAAATTGTACTAGATCATGTAATTGAGGCTAAAAAAGAGTCTACCAATACAATGGTTTCGGGCACCATAAAAATAGACCGCAATTTAGCCGATCAAATCCCGGAAGGGGCCAGTCTGTTTTTAATCGCTCGGTCTGAGGGAGTTCAAAGAGGTATACCGCTAGCAGTGAAGAAACTACAAGGGATTACATTTCCCTATTCGTTCACTCTAGGCCAAGCTGATGTTATGTTACCAGGCGCATTATTCGAGGGACCGGTCACTATTTTTGCAAGGCTTGATAAGGATGGCGATGCAGCACCCGCACCTGGTGATATTGATGGGGTTGTTGCTGCTAATCCTGGCGACCAGCAAGTAGAGATCATTCTCAACCACTTAATTGGATCTTAAAATAGACTGGATCAGAAACGGTATGCCAAGAAGGTTATGATCGCCATCAGAGCAAGGCAAAGATAGGAGAAAATATCGCCAAACTTTGAATAAAAAGTGCGCGGCCCTTTGTTAGGGGTTATTTCGTCAACGACCAACTCCCGCTTGAACAACTGGGTTGTATTTCTGATTTGACCTGTCGCATCTATAAATCCACTGATACCAGTATTGGCAGCTCGAACAATAGGGGTTCTGTTTTCAACCGCACGCAGGGCGGCCATAGAGATGTGTTGATATGATGCCGCGCTTTTTCCAAACCAGGCGTCATTGGTAATATTGACTAAATATTCTGCTCCATTTTTAACCGGTTGGCGAACTAAGTCAGGGAAGATAATTTCATAACAGATCGACACGCCAAGTTGATAGTCATTTAGTGTAAAAACGGTTGCCCGTTTTCCTAAACCAAAGTCGCCAATAATTTCTACCATCTTCTCGATAAAAAATAGAGCCTGACGGAACGGAACGAATTCTCCAAACGGCACAAGATGCATCTTGTCATAGACGTCGATAGTCTCTCCTTGGTTTGAAATTAAAAAAGCTCGGTTATAGACCAGCTCTTTTCCTTCCACTTGTTTTTTGTAAGGGCTTCCAAACAGAAGAGGTGTACCCGCAGTTCTGACAAGATCTTGAACATATTTTGTCCCAATAGGATCTAGACCATAGTAGAAAGGTGTGGTGGCTTCCGGCCAAACGATGAGTTCGGGTTTTTCTTTTGCCGCTTGCAGGGTGAGTTTTTTGTAAATCTCCATTGTCGGTTGCTGATAAAGCTTATTCCATTTAAGGTGTTGTTCGATATTTCCTTGGGCGAGCGCTATACGGATTTTAGGGGACGATTCTATTTGGGACTTTGTGAGGTTCAAAGCCCAGTTTCCCCAACCAACCCAAAGCCCGACTACCAAAGTAGTGACACCGATCACTCTATAGGACATTCTCCGACCATCGTGCGGGTTGAGATGAAAAATCCAGGTATTTAGAAAAAAATGGAGGGCAGCATTAACTAATACGATCAATGCAGAAACACCATAGATTCCCGTGATTTCAGCCGGTTGGATAATTGCTAGAGTTTGAAATTGCGAATAACCGAGTCCCATCCATGAAAAACCAAAAGTCATGTGTGTGGAACGAAGGTATTCTAGGGAAGTCCACACAAACGGCGCGAGTAGAAAAAAGTAAACCGGTTTTCCTCGACACCACTTGATTGTTAGTACACAGAATAAAGAAATATAAAAACTAAGATAAGCAGCAAGAAGAGCTAAACTAAGAAAGCTAAGGCTTACCGGGATATTTCCATAATTAATTAGCGTATTGGTGACCCAACTCAAACTGAAAAAATAAAAAATCATCCCTGCGAAAAAACCGCGTGCGGCAACTGTTCTTAGCGGCTGATTCTGAATAGCAAATAAAAGTGGTATCAATGCAAACCACGCGAGAAACTCCAAGTTAAATTGGGGAAATATTAGGATGAGGAGTAATCCGGATAAAGCCGATAATATCAAAGAGGGTATTCGATTCAGTGATTGCACTGGGTTTTTAGCCTTATATGGTTTATATTGTGGGCAGGAATCAGCTTATATTAAAACGACAAAGACCATTTTGACCTCTGAAAAAAAAATAATCAATAATTTCAAAAAGGTTTGTATCTGCCGCAGTATCAAGGGCGGAACAATTTTTAAGGCGATGGAAGACGGTTCTTTATCGTTTGAGGCCTTACGTAGAACGATACGTGTCGGTACAGGCAACTGTAAGGCCAAGCGTTGCCGCGAAAATATTGAAAAAATGGTTTTTGATTTCAAAAAGGATCAAGGCGCATCGCTAAAGACGCAAATTACAATTTAGTTTTAAAATTAAGAAAAAGCGAAACCCTTTCAACCAATCTGCCCGCCCTGTTAGGTTAATTTTTTTTCGTAGAGCATCAATTCATTCAAGTAGTTCAAGCGCTTTGGTAATCCGGTCAACACCTTGTTTAATGGTATCCATAGAAGCAGCAAAAGAAAGCCTTAGGTTTCTATCGGCACCGAATGCGAGACCGGGAACTAGCGCTACTTTCCCTTCTTCCAGTAGAAAACTTGCCAGTTGGATAGAGCCTTTTACTTTTTTACCTTTAAATGATTTTCCATAAAAAGCTGAAAAATCGGGGAACGTGTAAAAAGAACCTATGGGTTTGTAACACTCTACGGAAGGAATTTTTAGCAAACAACTCAAAAGAGTGTCTCTTCTTTTCTGAAATTCATCGACCATTCGGCTTACATCTGACTCTGTATCATTAAGCGCTGTAATGCTTGCCATTTGTGAAATGGAGGTTGGATTGGAAGTAGATTGACCTTGAAGTTTTCCGGTTTGTTTGACAATTTCTTCATTGGCGGCAAGGTAACCTATACGCCAACCAGTCATGGCATAACTTTTAGAAACTCCGTTAATCAGGATGGAGTTATTTTGTATTTCCTTCCCGAGAGCGCAAATGCTGTGCTGCTCGAATCCGTCAAATACAACTTTTTCATAAATTTCATCTGAAACGATCAATAGTTTGTTACGTAGAGCACATTCTGCTATCGTTTCTAATTCTTTTTTATCGTAAGCCGAACCGGTCGGGTTTGACGGGCTGTTAATGATGATGGCCCGAGTATTTGGCGTGACTACAGAGTTTATTTGATCAGGTGTGATTTTGAATTCATTTGTGCTAAGTGTATCAACAATTACTGGTTTGGCACCCGCATACCGGATAATGTCAGGGTAGGAAACCCAATAGGGAGCAGGTACGATTATCTCGTCCCCCTCTTCCCAAAGCACTTGGGCTATATTGAAAAGCGAGTGTTTAGCCCCACATGAAACCAGGATCTGATTTTTTTCATAAATAAGATTATTGTCGCGTTCAAACTTGTCTACGATAGCTTGTTTGAGAGCATCAATGCCTCCGACCGGAGTGTAGTGCGTCATGTTTGTTTCAATGGCCACAATTCCGGCTTGTTTAATTTTATCGGGAGTATCAAAGTCTGGTTCCCCTGCCCCAAAGCCAATGATATCTTCACCGTTAGCACGCAGTTCTTTTGATTTTGCATCAACTGCCAAGGTCATAGAAGGCTGAATTCTTTGAATCCTCTCGGAAAATTTCATATGTCTATTTTTGATAGTTTTTCAGCTACGATTTTTGGAACCAGTTTATGAATGTCGCCGCCATGTTTTGCAATTTCCTTAACGAAATTGGAACTTAAAAAGGAATATTCCTGACTTGGAATCATGAACAAAGTTTCGATAGACTGGTCTAGGTTCCGGTTCATTAGCCCCATTTGAAGTTCGTACTCAAAATCGCTCACAGCCCGAAGCCCTTTAATGATAACCGCGGCGTTATTTACCCGCGCGAAATCAGTCAACAAGTTATCGAAAGGAAGGACGTCGACATTTTTAAGACCTTTGAGCCCCTTTTTAATGAAATCAACACGTTGTTCGATGGAAAATAACGGATTCTTCGTGGAATTCAGAGCTACCGAAACAACCAAGTGATCACAAATGTTTAAGGCTCTACGAATAATATCAATATGTCCATTAGTTACCGGATCAAATGTTCCAGGATATATGGCGACTCGTTTTTTCGTCATGAAATTTTATGACAAACTAAAATTGAATTAATGGTAAGAATAACTCGAGTTAACCCGAATTCTAGGTCCGTTCATTAGGTAAATGTATTTGAATAGTAAAACAATCCACGAATACTAGCATAACCATTACTAATCTGAGTAAAGTCTGTTAAGTATTGATCGGGGAAGAAACGGCTTAGGCCGATGTCTTCCCCGGTTTTTTATTTTGTGAATTCTAATTAAAGAAAAAATGTGGATATATAATGAAAATTATTTAACCACAGGCCAATCCATGTCTATCCACCGTTGCATCCCACCATCACTGACGCAGACGATATTTTCCAGCCCAGCCCCCTGAAGCGCTTCCGCAGCCATTTTGGCCCGACCTCCCATCTTACAATGAACATAAACGGTTTTATGAGATTTAAGGCTATCCGCCTCACCGGTTACTTCTTCATGCGGGGTATTTTGCGCCCCTTCGATGTGTCCTTCATTAAACTCTGAGGGAGAACGAACATCTAAAATTAAATCCTCAGGACTTAAAGTAGCTATGCGGTTGTGTAATTCGTCGGCTGAAATATGCTCCATGGTATCTCCGTAATAGTAAAAAAAAATAATAATAAACGTTTAATAATGAGTATGAACATCAGATTACAGCACGAAATCAAAAGATTCAATTTGGATTAATAAATTCGTGAGAACTGATTATCAAGATTTTGAGACAATTCATCTCAATATGAGACAGGCTTTCAAAAGTCAAAAAAAGAACAAAAACGCGTCAGGAATATGCATTAACTTATTTAAAGTCAAGACATTAATCATGATAGAAGAAATTGCCCCCCAAAAAAAAACAAGGGAAGAAAATACCTGAATTGAGAAAAACAAGAAGCCCTAAAAAAAGAAAAAGAACAAATAATAAATAAAATTAACCCTTATTTTGATGAGGGTTACCCTTTGTACCCCCCCCCCGCAAGAAAAATAATAAACACATTTGGTATAGGTATTGCTTTTTAACGAGATAAACCAAACTTTTCAAGGATTTGTAATGCACGAAGGTTTAATCATAGCGGCCTCAGGTGGTATCAAGCAACAAGTCAAAATGGACGTGTTGGCTAACAATATGGCCAATTTAAATAATGCAGGTTTCAAATCAGATGGATTGGTATTTAGAGAAATCTACCCACCGTTTGACGAAGATTCTAGTGCTGAAGCAAGCAAGAACGCAATGCTCTCCCCTAACGATTCAAGCGCAAATGTGGCCTACGTTGCGGTGGATACTCTTTATACAGATCACTCGCAGGGAACATTTCATACAACTGGTAACCCCTTGGATTTGGCCTTGGAAGGAGAAGGGTTTTTTGAAGTGGATACACCAAATGGTGTTCGATATACGAGAAACGGAAATTTCAGCATGCAAGAGAAATTTCTGGTGACACAAGACGGTAATTACTTACTGGATACAAATAAACAAAAAATAAAAATTGAAGATGCTACAGGAAAAATTGATGTTGGATCCGATGGACTTATTACTCTGGGCAGTGGATTTGGAAATATACCTGCGGGAACAATAAGGTTGGTCAAATTTGAAGACCTGAAGGCTTTAGCAAAAGAGGGGAACGGACTCTACAAAATTATTGATAATGAAGCTAAACCACTTAAAGCAGACAACGTGAAAATTGCACAGGGGGTTCTTGAGCGATCAAACGTCAATACAATAGAAGAAATGACAAAGATGATAACGGCAATTCGAGGTTTTGAAGCCTATCAAAAGGTAATCCAAACTATAGATGAGGCGGATGACCAGGCAGTGAACTCAATAGGTAGAGTTGTTTAAAAATAAAAAAATTAAGAATGAGAAAGGAAAAAAATGATTAGAGCTCTATTCACAGCTGCTACAGGAATGAACGCCCAAGAAATAAATGTGGCGACGATTTCCAATAACATCGCGAACGTAAACTCGACTGGTTTTAAGAAAAGTCGCGCAGAGTTTCAAGATCTTTTGTATCAAAACTTAAGGTTGGTCGGAACCCTATCTCCTAATGGCAATCAGATCCCGACAGGAAGTCAGTTAGGTTTGGGAACCAAGCTTGGTTCTATTGCAAGAATTTATACACAAGGTGATTTTATTCAAACCCAGAATGAATTAGATCTCGCAATTACTGGAAGAGGATTTTTTCAAATTGCTCTACCGGATGGAACCATCGCCTACTCACGCGCCGGGTCATTTAAGATGAATAATACCGGCCAGGTTGTAACGGCTGATGGATTACCACTTGAACCAGCAATAACAATTCCGCAGGATGCAATAACAACTTCGGTAGATCAAAACGGAAGTGTTTCAGTAACCCAACCGGGAGCGACTGCGCCAACAGTGTTAGGTACGATTCAATTGGCCACATTTCAAAACCGAGCGGGTCTCCAGTCCGTGGGTAACAATGCATTTAAGGAAACAGATTCATCAGGTGCACCAACCATTGGTGGCCCAAATACGGATGTTCGTGGAAAAACTCAACAGGGATTTCTTGAAATGTCAAATGTCAGCGTGGTCGAAGAAATGGTGGCTTTGATATCCGCTCAAAGAGCGTATGAAACAAATTCGAGAACGGTACAGACGAGTGATGAAATGCTTCAAACAGCCAATAACATGAAGCGATAAGAAACGGGGTCTTAAAAAAATGATTAAAAAATATAAAAAAAAAGGGTTTGCGATTTTGTTGGCACTCGGATTTTTGTTAATGACGGGATCCATAACCTGGGCAAACTCAGAAAATACAAGAATCGTCACCTCGCAAAAAATTAGAGAAAGTGCGGAAAATTATTTAATCAATAGTTTGGACTGGAATCCTGAAGCAATGGATATCGAAATTAAATATGAGGCAAAGGACCTGAAATTGCCTGAAGGGAAAATGCTTCTTGATTTTGGAAAGATAAGTAACCCCAGGGGGGTAGGACGAATTCCTCTAACCGTTTTGGTAAAAGTCGACGATAAATTTATCAAACAACTTCGAGTAAATGCAAGAGTTGCGGTTTATCAAGATGTAGTAAAAACCGTCAATTCATTGCAACGTGGCAGTGTGATTAGCGTATCGGATGTAGTCATGGAACGAACCCGTACAGAACGTATATTAAAGGATATTCCGACAACCCTCGATAAGGTGATAGGTCAGGCAGCAACCAGAAATTTACAAAATGGGAAAATAGTTAAATTTAGAGATTTAAAAAAAGTTCCCACCGTTAAGCGCGGATCAAGGGTAATTATTTTAGCAAGAAAAGGATCTGTGAAAATCACAGCACCGGGAACGGTACGTGAAGATGGTTTTAAAAATAGCATTGTCCAAGTAATGAACCTCGAGACTAAAAAAATGATCTACGCCGAAGTAATTAATGGGAATACAGTTGAGGTGAGATTCTAAATGAAAAGGAAAAACTTTTTTTTACCAGGAAATATTTTCAAGACGGCAGTGCTGATATTAACCTTAGTGGGTGTCACTGCGTGTGCAAATACTCATAAAGCAATAGATCCGAAATCAGCGGTCATTCCACAAAAAATTTACAAGGCCAAACCCGTAAAACTCAACGAGGGTGGATTGTGGCCAGGGGATACGGCCAAAAATCTTCTTTTTGAAGATACAAAAGCAAAAAAAGTGGGAGATATCCTTACCGTTGTTTTAAATGAGACAGCGACATCGACCCAATCAGCGACTACAGACACCTCAAAATCAAGCAGCGCAGCGCTTGCAACAACTGCAATTCTGGGTTTGCCCAGCGATATGGGGGTTAAAAATTTTCTTGGGCTGGGTAACGGGTTTGATCCCTCAGTTGGAGCGACTAACGATAGATCAAATAAGGGTAGCGGAACAACGACTCGAAGCGGGACCCTGACCGGCACCATAGCTGCGACCATTATAGCTATCAACGAGAGTGGAAACTTTGAAATAGAAGGGAAGCGTTCGGTGACCATAAATTTTGAAGAGCAGCTGATGGTCCTGACCGGAATCATTCGTCCATCGGATATAAATTATGACAACACGATTAACTCTTCCCTGATCGCAGACGCGTCTATCACTTATACCGGAGATGGCGTAATCGCAGAGGAACAGCGCGTAGGCTGGCTCATGCGCGCCTTAAGTTATGTTTGGCCATTTTAAAAATATAGATTTTGAAAAGAAGATTAAAAATAATCATTTTAAAAACTATGAATCGTAGATGCCGGGATCGCTTATGAACCAAATTAAAAATAAATTAAGAACTGTGTATGCGAATCAAAAAATGCCTGAAAATTTATCGTGCATATACAGATTGAAAGCATGGTTCATTGTAACTTTCGCAATGATCATGACTTTATCTTGTACTTCAGATATAGAAAATCTCGTGGGCCCGAGTTATTCCGGATACACGGTAGGACTTACGTCCCACTACGGGGGTGGAGGTATTATAAAAAGTCAAGGGACAGCAACTATTCGGATAGAGGTTGTGACTGCTGCCGGAGTTCCTGTAAATGGAGCAGTCGCTGTTCTGTCATCGACTCTGGGTACACTGACGGCTACTACTTTAACGACAGTCAACGGG
>Ga0114996_10004671_pt1 | contig 16318 bp, 15 predicted proteins | sample ArcticOcean_MG_C_4_FD_87039 | JGI IMG/M metagenome (GOLD analysis project Ga0114996, IMG submission 87039) | Marine microbial communities from western Arctic Ocean - ArcticOcean_MG_CB4_134 | ecosystem: Environmental > Aquatic > Marine > Oceanic | place: Arctic Ocean: Canada Basin | collected...
CCGGTACGGAAATTTATTATCGCTGTTCCACCAGGAGAGAAAGTCGTCCCCAAAGGGAAACGACAAGATCTTATGATTCGATCACGTCGTGGATATGTGGTGAGCATCCAAACAGATGATCGTAATCGCGCCCTCGATCTAAAGCATATGATTGGCAAACTTGAGGCCCAAGAAATGGGCAAAGGCAAGCGGTGGTCTCGTAAAATAGGCGAACGGTTTCTAAACGTCGGTGGCCTGCCTGCCTACGATGCGATTTACGAGGGATCGAACATCCGGACGCGGACAGTGATCATTCGCGGTGCCAAAACAGATTTCGTTTTAATGTTCGTTGCTGCCCCTCGGACGTATCCTTCCCTGAGCAATATTTTCGATTGGGTGATCGAGAATTTTCATCCAGCCCCCCCTGAACTAGTGGGTGTTCCGAAGATGCCGGCGCAGGCTATGGCTCGGCAACAATCGAAGGCTCCTCTGAAGGCTCGGGTTCCCCCTGGTACTCCCCCGCAGACTCAGGCGGCACTGAAACACTATGGCGGTCCTTTGGAGGGATATTCTCTAAAGTATCCGGGTTCGTGGGTGGCTTCTAACCCCGATCCCTCGACCGTCTTTTTTAGTGGCCCTAAAGGCGCGGAAACCTATTATACGTTGATTGGTGTGCGCTCTTTGAGACCTCAGGCTAAAGGGCCCGACGATGCAGTGCGGAAGGTTTTGACGACAATAAAGTCTGAAATAAAGAAGACTGCAAAGAATCTCCAATCATTAGGAGAGGTGCCGTATCGATTTAAAGGAAAAGGGTTCTCGCTACTAGGGCGCGAAATTACCCTGTCGTATCACTTGCACAATCAGGAATATAAAAAATGGACGTTGGTTCTGCCAAGTGGGGTCGGCGACACGGTTCTTGCCTGGTCCTTTACGGCGCCGACTTATTTGTTCGGCAAACACCTTTCAAAGGCACGAAAGGTTAAAGATAGCTGGTACATCCACGCACCGCGAAAATAAGGAAGTTCGAAGAATGAAATTTTCGATAGTTAAAGTTTTCGGCCCATTGCTTCTTAGTTTGTTTTAGGTTTTGATTAGTGTTGGTCCTGCGCACGCCGCCGAAAAAAAGCAGGTGCCTTTAACCTGCCGTCCTTGGATGCTTTGGTTGACTACCTGATGAGATTGCTTTCGGCTCTGACGTCGATAAAAAGTATAAATTAAAGTTCATCACGAAATGGACTGAAAAGCTAGAAATTAGTGTTCGTGGCAAGCCATCAAAGGCAGTGATTAAGGCTCTGCAAAAACATATTCAGGGGGTCCTTCCGCTCGCCGGTATTGGTGCCAAGACGGCTAAAAAAAATGCCAATCTGCAAATTACCTTCATGCCCAAAGGCAGTAAGATAAAACTTGGAAAAAATCCATCACAGTCACCGGGCCTGGGTGTTCGTTCTTCAGCCAATCGAAAGAGGGGAAAATTTACCTCGCCCAGATAATTGTGAACAATATCGGTGGCGATGCTCAGATCAGCCATTGTTTGTTAGAAGAGTTCACTCAAAGTCTCGGACTGCCCAATGACAGCGATAAGCTCAGGCCGTCTGTTTTTAGCGAGAAAGACAAGCTCCAAAGCCTGTCTCTATCTGACAAAATCCTGCTGAGCACACTTTATCACCCGCGCATGATGCCCAGCATGAAACGCAATCAGGCGCTGTTGGTTGCCAAGGACATTATAGCTGATTACCGCAAAGGCATGGTGCTGTTGGTGCAGTCGATTAAAGGGCGCTAGGTGTCACCTTGCCAGAGCGCACGTGATTCTTGGATAATTCTTTCGGTTTCAGACCACAATATGAGCCATTCAAGGGTCTCATACGGATACCACGCCGCATCCATCGCATCACTGCCGCCCTGTGGTTCGCCTGAAATCCATTTGGCGTAGACATCAACCAGGGTGTAATGTAGCTTCACCTTGCCCTCATCATCATGAGTGATCGAATCGACAACATCGACAAGCCCCAAGACTTTAACGACCATGTTGGTTTCTTCTAAAATTTCACGTTTGGCGGCTTCAAAATAGGTCTCGCCCAGTTCTTGTGCACCGCCGGGCAGGCTGAGCATGCCCTTGCGCGGTGCCTTGACCCGCTTGATCAGGCAGAACTGATCATCCTTCCAGATAACAATGCCGACACCGACGAGAGGCTGAGATGGATAATATCGTGACACGGACTTGATACCTTCTGGTTTAGACCCTCTAGGGGATAAGTCATTATCAACGATCCTTGGTATTATGAATAGCTTCTTTGGTGATCTACAGTAAGATGGTGCTGACGTTTTCGTGTAATGCGTCGGATATCACCATTAAAATGTACCAATGGTGGGCCAGAGGACATGAATACGCAAGTTCTGGATCGAAAGACCTTTCACGCAGGGCAGTCCGTCTTTGAGCAGGGCGAGACAGGCTCAAGTGCCTATATCATCCAAGAGGGCGAAATTCAGATCGTTCGGAATTCTGAAAATGAGGACACCATTTTGGCGGCTATCGGCAAAGGGAGGACCTTTGGTGAAATGGCTTTGGTTGACGATCAACCTAGAATGGCCAGGGCTGAGGCGACCATGACCACGACCGTCATTGTGATCTCTCGGCAAATTTTTACCCAAAAATTACAAAAAACAGACCCATTTATAAGTGGATTGTTGAATATATTTGTAGATACCATCCGTCAGAAAAATTGATATTCCTCTCTCAGGTACCTATGAGGGGGTGTTAACTCTTTAATTATTAGATGCTGGCATTGTGCAGGCACGGCACAGCACCCTATATCATGGGCAATATTAATGGCTTTGTTAGAAGCCGATTGGAACGAAACATATGGTTCAAGATAACACTAACCCGACTAAAACCGGTGGTGGTAAACCTGCGTCCCCACCGAGGCGTAGCGTAGGCGCACGACTGCGCGGGTATTTTCTGGCCGGTGTTTTGGTGACCGTGCCGGTTTCGCTTACATTTTATTTGGTTTGGGTATTTACAAAATTCGTTGACCGCTGGGTCGCATCCCTCATTCCCGATTTTTATAATCCAGAATCCGATGTTCCGTTTGGACTTCCTGGAGTGGGCCTAATTGTCGTAGCGGTGGTGATGATCCTGATCGGCGCGGTAACCGCGTTGGCCAACGTGGCCTTTCACTGGGCCATTGACGGCGCCCACGATCTTTTCTGGAACCAGCTCGGCAGTGGCCTCGGAATTGGTGGCCGTGATGTTGGCGACAGCGTACTGGACGGACTGGGTTCGCTGCCCCAAAGGTGGTGGCTGGTCCCCATCGTCCCCATGGCCGGCATGTTCCTGCTGGTCATACTAGACCGCTGGTTTCCCGGCGAGGTCCAGGGCTACGGCCTGCCCAACTTCCTTGAGAAGGTAAACATCAAGGGCGGCTACATCCGTCGCCGCTGGATAACGCTCAAGACCTTGTCGAGCGCCATCACGCTGGGGTCGGGTATGAGCGCGGGCATCGAGGGGCCGATCGCGCAGATAGGCGGCTCGATTGGTTCGACGGTTTCAAGGGCCATACGTCCGTCGGCCGAACGCCTGCGGGTGCTCATAGCCTGCGGCTCGGCGGCAGCGATCGCCGCGACTTTTTCCAGCCCGATCGCCGGCGTCTTCTTCGCCCAGGAGATCGTCCTGCTCGGCCAGTTCCAGTCCCAGGCCTTCGCGCTCATAGTGCTGGCGTCGGGCGCGTCCACGGTGGTGTCTCAGTACATGCGCGCCGATCACCAGGTTCTGCACGCGCCATCCTTCGACTACCCGATAAACCACGAGCTGATCTTCTACGTCTTGCTTGGCCTGATGTGCGGCCTGCTCGCGGTTTTCTACATCAAGTCTTTCTACGGAATAAGAGACTGGTTCCAGCGCTCGCGGCTGTCGCGCAGCGTCACCCCCATCCTGGGCGGGCTCATAGTGGGTGTGTCGTTGATATTTTTTCCACAGGTCAGCGCCAGCGGTTACGCCACCATGAACGAGGTGTTCGCTGGTGGCCTGAGCGTGGGCCTGCTGTTGTCGCTGGTACTGGTCAAGATCGCGATGACCGGCGTGACGCTGGGTTGCGGAGGATCGGGCGGGGTGTTTGCCCCGGCCATGTTCATAGGGGCTGTGTTCGGGGGGGGCTTTGCGTCGCTGGTGAACATGCTCATACCCGGGGCCCTGGGCGCAAGTGGCAGTTTCGGGCTCATCGGTATGGGCGCTTTCCTGGCAGCCTCGACGCACGCGCCGATGACCGCGATATTCCTGTTGTGGGAAATGACCAGGGACTACAACGTGGTGCTGCCCATCATGATCACCGCCATAACGGCCACCCTCGTGGCCCGGCGCCTGATGACCGACAGCATAGACAGCTTCGATCTCAGTCGTCGCGGACTCGACATACACGCTGGCGCCGAGGCCAACCTGCTCAGGGGGCTTTACGTCCGGGGCCTGGTGAGCAGGGACTTCCAGCAGATTCCCGAGTCGATGGCCGTTACTGATTTTGTGCGCTACGTTACCAACAGCCATCACGTGTACTTTCCGGTAGTGAACCGGGACAACGAGTTGACCGGGATAATCAGTATGCAGGAACTCAAGACAGTGCTGTTGCACCGTGATGCCTGGCCGTTTCTGATTGTCGGCGAGCTGGCCGAGACCGATGTGCTGACCGTTTCAGGCTCGGATAACCTTTACGATGCCATGCAGTTGATAACCGCGCGCGGGCTGGAGCAGGTGCCGGTGGTTGATGAATCCGATCCCAAGCGGGTCATAGGTATGCTCAAGCGAGCCGACCTGCAGAACTTTTACCAGAAGCGTCTGCTTGCCAGGGAGCTCCACGGCTGATATCCGCCCGGGGGGTTAGGTTTCAACGGCGATGGCAGACAAGGGAATAATCATAACGGCGGACGACCTCGGCATGTACCCCGAGGTGAACGACGCCGTCATGGACGGTTACGACTCGGGGATCATCTCGAGCACGGGCCTGCGCGTTAACGGTCCGGCTTCGCGGTCGGCCATGGTCTCGGCCTCCATGCGCTCGGGCCTGGGCACGGGTCTGCACCTGGTGTTGTGCGAGGGTACGTCCACGCTTCCGCGGCGCCACATACCCAACCTGGTCGATGCGGGCGGCCGCTTCGTGGACCGCCCCCTGGAGGCCATGTGGCTGTACCGCAGGGGCGGTGGGCTGAAGCAGGAGCTGCGTGCCGAAATTCGCGCCCAGGTCGAGAAGTTTTTGTCCGGCGGTCTCGTACTGAGCTACGTTTCGAGCAGCTACGGCCTGCATCTTCTGCCCTCGGTGCTGTCTATACTCAGGGAGCTGTCGCTGGAGTATCCCATCTGGGCCATGCGCAAGCCCTGCGGCCCGACCTGGAAATACAGTAGGGAATTCGTGGTGGGTGACTGGGAGCGACGTGCCGAAAACGCGGCTATGCGCCCCGCGCTTGCCTGGGGGCGACTGCGCTCGGGCAGGTTCCGGGGACCCGACCGGGTAGAGATCCTGGGCCGTCATCGTCCGGTGACCGAGGGTGGCATGGTCGAGTTGCTCGCTTCGCTCAAGAGCGGCGTCACTGAGTTGGTCTGTCACCCTGGGTCATTGCTGCCGCGTTACGACGGCATGGGCGAGGCCGCCGCGCTCACCAGTCCCATGGTTCGCAAGGAACTCGCGGCGCGGGAAGACATAGACCTGGTTTCGTACCGGGATATTTCGGAAGAAGCCTGAGCCCGGCGGCGATATTCCCGACGGTGATTAGATCCCGAGGGCGACGCTGAGCAGGCCGAGGAAGACGAGGAAGCCGAGCATGTCGGTTCCCGCCGTCACGAACACCGACGAGGCCACCGCCGGGTCTGCTCCCAGCCGTCGCATGCCCATGGGCACGAGCGTTCCGAGGGCCGCGGCGATGAGCATGTTGATGATCATCGCGGTGGCCATGACCGAGGCCAGCCTTACGTCGCCCGTCCACGCGTAGACAGTAGCCGCGGCCACCGAGCCCAGCACTGCACCGTTGAGCAGGGCTATGGTCAGTTCGCGCATTACGATGCGGCGGGTGTTATGCGGGCTCAGCTCGCCGAGCACCAACCCGCGTACCACCAGGGTCATCGTCTGGACGCCCGCGTTGCCGCCCTGGCTGGCCACTACCGTCATGAAAGCCGCGGCGATGGCCACCTGGTGTATGGTGTCCTGGAACAGCGAGATCGCCGCTGCGCTCACGGTGGCGGTCATGAGATTCAGCCCCAGCCACGGAAGCCGGGTGCGCAGGGCCTTTACGGGCCCGTGCAGGCCCAGCGGTTCGTCGCCCACGCCGGCCATCTTGAGCATGTCCTCGGTGGCTTCTTCTTCAATGACGTCGACCACGTCGTCAACGGTTATGCAACCGACCAGCAGCTCGGAAGCGTCGACCACCGGTAGCGATAGCAGGTCGTATTTTTCGAACAGGTGCGCCACTTCTTCCTGGTCTACCGTCGCGCTTACCGACACGAGGTCACTGAGCAGGATCTCGTCCACCGACGATCCGTCGTCGGCCATGACCAGGTTGCGGACGGGTACGTAGCCTACGAGCTTTTTCTTATGGTCGGTGATGAAGACGTTGTGAATGTCGTGAAAATCATCGCGGTGTTGCCTGAGGTAGGTGCGCACCTGTCGCACGGTGGTTCCAATATCCACCGACGCGACCTCGGTTTTCATAAGTCCGCCGGCACTGTCGTCGGGGTAGGAAAGCAGCCCCTGCACGTCGCGCCGGGTTTCCGGGTCGGCCCGGTGCAGGAGCATCAGCTTGCGGTTTTCGGGTAGTTCGCCCAGGAGGTCAGCGGCGTCATCGCTGTCGAGGACTTCGAGCAGCGTGGCAATGTGCGCGTCGCCCAAACGCGCGAGCAGGGCCGCGCGGGCTGATTCGCCGACGTTGCTTATGACCTCGGCCGCGCGGTCATCATCGATTACCGAGAATACTGCCAGGCGCTCGTTATCGTCATCGAGCTGGTCGAGGATCTCGGCTATGTCGGCGGGGTGAAGGCGGGCGGTTTCCTGGCGCAGCACCAGGTCATCGGCCCGCGCTACCGCTGCAAACACACGTTCGTGTGCTTCGCGCTCCTGCTCGACGGTGTCGCTCATTTCCGCTTTCCCTTGTCTCCGCGCCTCGCCCTGGCCAACAGGAGAGCCTCCTTGCCCGGGTTGTCGCCGTAGGTATAGCGCAGAACCTCCTGCAAGTGATAGTCGCCAGCGGGCGGCAGGGAATTCTCGTTTACCAGCAGCCAGGTGTCCTGTTCATCGAACAAGGGCAGGTGTTCGTCCACGCGGTATACGTTGCGACCGGCGTAGAAGACGGCCCCGTAGTCAACGCCGCGGTAGAAAAACATTGGAGCGTCTTTTTCGGGAAGCTGCACGTTGACCCTCGACATAAAATCGCGCAGGCCCTGCTCTCGTCCGAGCTGGCGTTGAAACACCAGCGGCAGCATGAGTTGCGACACGGCGACGGCCGAAGCAAGCAGCAGCGCCGACGCGACCGGCTTGCGCCGGGCAAGGGCTGCCACCGCGCCGCTCGCGCTCAGCAGCACAGTGCCCGACCAGGCAACGCAGGCCACGGGATTGGCCACGATGGTGTCGCGGATGACCGGCAGGTTGGCGGCGTCGCTGCGACTGAGCAGCGGGTCCAGCCAGGCGGTGACATCGACTCCGAGTGTTTGCGCGACCACCACGATCAGTGGCAGCGCCAGCACGGCGGCCACCAGGCTCACCAGCCAGGAGAGCATGCGCGAGGGCCGCGCGTCGGACTCGCCCTCGCCGGTGGTCGCCATCGATGCCCACCAGGCGCCGTAGAGCATGGCCAGCGCGGGATAAAGGCTGAGCAGGTAGACACCTCTTTTTGATCCGGCCAGCGAGTAGATGAGCAGCGTGACTGCAAACCAGCACAGCAACAGGGTGGTGGCCTGGTCGTGCTCTCCGCGGCGTGCGCGGGCCACGAGGCCGACCACCAGGCCGGGCGCGAACAGGCTCCACGGCGCAAAGCCACCAAGCAGGGCGGGCAGATAGTAGAGCGGGGAGTGTACGTGGCCCGCGCCCGACGCCTGGGCACTGACAAATCGCCGCAGGTTCTCCTTCAAGACGAGCTTGTCAAAAAACGGCATCCCACCTTCCCAGCTGGCTGCCAGGTACCAGGCCGCCGCCAGCGACAGGATCGCCAGGCCCTTGCCGGGGCGCAGCCGTCGCAGGTATTCGCGGTCGCCGCGCAGCAGCAGGAAGCAGGCAATAACGGCCACCGGGATCACCAGGCCTACCGGTCCCTTTGCCAGCACGGCCAGGGTCGCGCAGGCGTAGAAACCCAACGACAGCGGTCTGCGTTCACCCAGGTAGTCGCGCATGAAAAACAGCAGCGCGCCGGTCGTAGTCGCGGCCAGTACCATGTCCACGCGCGCGGTGGTTGCCGAGATAGTCCACTGCACGGTGGTGAGCAGCACCAGGGTCGAGAGGAAGGCGGCCAGTGGTCCGAAGAATCTGGCGGCGGCGGCGGCAACGGCGGCAGCGCAGGCTATCGACGCCGCGGCGGAGGGCAGGCGCGTTGTCCATTCCGAAACGAAACCCACGGCTAGGCTCACGAGCGCACCCAGCCAGTGAAACAGCGGTGGTTTCGACGGTATCTCGTGGCCGTTCCTCAGCGGCAGTATCCAGTCCCCGTTTTCTATGATGGCCTGCACGACGATGGCTTCGCGGGGTTCACCCTTGGTGTAAAAGGGGACCTGCGAAATCGGTACGACGTAGAGCAGCGAGGTCAGCGTCAGCAGCAGGGGCAGCAGCAGGAGCCAGCCCCGCTTGTGGCCCGCGGTGGGCGTTGCGGCTGTAGAGGCGGCAGTGGCTGGGCTGGTAGTGGCCAGCGTGGCTGGCGCCTGCGAAGCGCTTGGAACTGGTGAGGGCGGCGTCGACACGACGCGCAATACTAGCCTGCCCGCGTAGCTGTTTCACCAGCCGGGTGCCTGCTGCCGCGACCAGCAACGGGCTTGCGCTGGCGTGTAAGCCAGACCGGGGCTAAACTTTGTCCGTGGCCGAGCTGCAAACGAGACAACTGCCCAGGCTGGGATCCGACGAGGTGGCGGATCTACCGGGGCAGGGGCGCAGGGTGCTGCTGCTCTACAAGGACGGCTGTCCCACCTGCCGCGTCGCCCTGCCCCTGCTCGAGCAGATCTATCGCCGGGGTGAAGGCATTATCGACATCGTGGCCGTGTCCCAGGACAGCCTCGAGGAGACCGAGGACTTTGTTCGCGACAACAAGATAACCATGCCGGTGTACTTGGATAACCCCGGCTGGCCGCTGTCGACCGAGCTGGGCCTGGCCTCGGTGCCGGTACTGCTGCAGCTCGATGGAGAGTCGTTGGGGTCGGCGATCGAAGGTTTCAGCCGCGAGGCGTACCGGCGGGAGATGGAACTCATGGTCAGCGCCGCAGGGCTCGAATGGGATTGCGCCTATCTCTTCGACACCCCGGAGTTATCCGACTTCAAGCCCGGTTGAGGCAGCCGCCACCTGCAGGGGTAGTTATCCCTGTTCTCCACTGGCGGCCCGCTGATCGTCGCCATCGCGGCCGGGATAGTCAGCCGGTCTCGAGCAGTTCTTCGTCGGTCACTTCTGCTTCGCCGTCGTCGCTGCCGGCCCACACGATCTTGCGGTAGTCAAAGTTGCGGTTGCCCAGCAGGTCGGATTTTACCACTTCAAAGTAGGGTGACAGGTCGAAGTCCCGTGGTGTGACCAGGTTGGGGTCGCAGGCTGTGAAGACCCCGTCGCTGACGAGGTCGGGTTCTGCCCGGCCGAACCACTTCTTTCGTGGCTTGCCGGTGTCTACCTGTACGCGTCCGGAAACCCGCGGCGAGGTCACCAGTGGTTGTACCGGGTAACGTACCTTTTGAAAGGCAGCGGTTATCTGCGCCGAGCAAATTACTTCCTTGGACAGGGTACCCGCGTGCTCGAGCATGCTGTGCCGGAAGCGCTTGGGGACAAGGGTCACCGGAAAGAAGTACCGAAGCAGGTCGAATATCTGCTCGATGTTGTACTTCGAGCCTATCTGGTCGATGACAGTGGCGAGCACCGTATTGAGGTCCCCAGGTCGCAGCTTGAAGGGGCGGCAGATTCTCACGTTGTGGTTGCGGTATTTTGACAGCGGAGCAGGGGCGACGCCGGTCTCGACAGTGGCCTCGACGAGTAGTGTCGAGGCTTCGTCGCCGTACAAGCGGTGAAGCTCATCGGCCTGGGGCCCACCTCGCTTGAGCAGCGCGTCGCCGACGTAGAGCGCCGAGTGCGACCACGAACTCTGCGTCAGGTACTTGATAACTTCGCTTATGCGCTGGCTTCCGTCCACCAGCAGGACGTCACCGGGCTGTATGACATCGCGCAGGCGACCCATGTCACTGGGCAGCAGTTGCCGGTAACCCATGCGTTCCCTGACAAGGATGGTCGTCAGTCGGCGGATAATGAACTGTTTCAGGCGCTGGTACATGTGCTCGCGGACCTGTCCGCAGTCTTACATTCTAGCGCCCGAAAGGCCCGCTGGGAATGCGTTTTCGCCTGCCGGGTTAAATTTTCCCCTACCGGGTGTCGGCTTTTGCCGCTTAGCCGGTCTGCGGCGCCGGCGGCGCTGCGCGTCAATGGCACCCCCTTGCGGGGGTCAGCCCGCGAACAACTGTTGAACTACCACGCCCACCGAGATGGTGGCAAACACGATGTAGAACAGGCTCACGCCCGACATGGCCAGTCGCGCGGTCATCGAGGGCCGGCACAACTCGGGTAATTCACGGATGTTGCTCCACAGCAGCAGGGGGCAGTAGACTGCCATGGCTATGCCGCCGAAGAAGCCGGCCGAGAGCAGGAAGACAAACGGGGGCAGCGCTCCCCATGTCCAGGTGAGCGCGGTGCCCACCACCATCCAACCCAGGGCTATGCCCCGGTACCATTCCTTGAGGCTCCAGCGGCGGCTCCAACGGTAGTTATTGCGCAGCAGGTCTGCGCAGCTGCGAGCCACGCCGTCGAGCAAGGTGAGCTGGGTGGTGAACAGGCAGGCGATACCTATGACCATGAAGAGGATTTTTCCTCCCGGCCCCCACACCGTGTCCAACAGCACCGCCTCTTCGTAGAGCAAGGCCTCGTTGGACGGGACGATGCCGGCCGGGTGCAGCACCGCCAGTGCGGCAAAGATAAACAACAGTATCGTCACGAGGTTGGTGAGCCAGAAAAAGATCACCTGGTCACGGGCCATATGTTTGAACCAGCGGCTCCAGCGGTCGGCGTTTACGCTGTTATCGTCGGGGATCCAGGCTTCGTTTGATTCGCCCGAATCGGCCAGGCGCCCGCACATTCCCCAGCCCTTGTCGCGTAGGTAATAGGAGAACAACAGGTTGGCGGTTCCCCCGGCGCCGGCAAAGACGACGGCTGACAGCAGTTGGTAGAGCGGCATGTCGGGTGGCTTTACGCCTACCGAGGCTATGCCGCGGGCGAGCTCAGCGACGGTCTCGCCGTTGCCCAGCCTGGCCACTATCACCAGCAGGCCCAGCAGCATGAAGACGACCAGGGCGGTGACGATTTTTTCCATCCACCCGTAGACGTTGCGCGGCCCGAACATGACCAGCGCCACGATGGCGAAGGTGAGCGCCGTCCAGACCCAGGGATCGCCGGGGCCATCGAGCCCGACCACGAGCACCTTGACGGCGCCTGCGCAGGTGCGCGCCCAGCCGGGCAGTATCCACGACACGACGTTGAGCAGCAGGAACACCGGCACCCAGCCGCGCCCCCGGCGGGCCAGGGCCCCGTAGGCGCTTTCGCCCGTGGCCAGGGTGTAGCGGCCTACCTCCAGGTTGATGATCAGTTGCAGGCTCACGCCGAGCACGGCGGCCCATGCCACCGTGGCGCCGAAGCGGGCCGTGGTAACGGGCCAGATGACCAGCTCGCCCGCGCCAATGGCCAGGCCGACGAGCATGACGCCGGGGCCGAGCAGGCGGATGAAGCCACGCGGCTTGTCCGGGAGCAGGGCGGGGCGTAGAGGGGGAGGCGAAACCGACATGGGCTGAGTCGAATCCGCTGCTTTGCTCTTCAGAGTATGCCGCGGTCGAGCAGGTACTCGGCTGTGAGCAGGGCTCCCTTGGCCGCGCCCATCTTGGTGTTGTGTGACACCAGCATGTAGCGCAGACCGTGCCGGTACAGCGGCTCTTCGCGGATTCGGCCCACCGAGGTGGTCATACCGTCACCGGCGTCGCGGTCGAGCCTGGGCTGGGGCCTGAAAGGGTCGTCGTGCACGTATATCAGCGTTTCGGGCATCGAAGGTAGCTGGAGCCGCGCCGCCCGCTTGCCCGCCGTGCGCAGAACCGCGGCTGCCTGGGCAGGTGTCGCAGGACGTTCGAGTTCCAGCGATACGGCCTCGGTGTGGCCTTCGAGCACTGCCGCCCGCGTACAGGTGCACGACACCTTCACCGACGATTCCACGAGCTTGCCGGCGACGACCTTGCCCAGCAGCTTGCGGGCCTCGGCCGTAACTTTTTCTTCTTCCGAGGGAATGTAAGGAATGACGTTGTCTATAACGTCCAGCGCGGCTACTCCCGGCGACCGGCCGGCCCCCGAAATGCCCTGCATGGAAACCATCGATACTTTTTTGACCCCGAAGCGTTCGTCCAGCGGCTTCAGGGTTATGGCCAGGCCAGTAACGGTGCAGTTAGGCTGGGGCAGGATGAATCCTTTCCAGCCACGGTTCTTCTGTTGGCGGCGTAGCAAGGTGGCCTGTTGCAGGCTGACGCCGGGCAGCAACAGCGGCACGTCGTCTTCGTAGCGAAAGGCGGAGGCGGTGCTCACCACTGGGGTGGTCTGCGCGTACATCGGTTCGAGGTCGGCGGCGACGTCGGATTCCACCGCCGAGAACACGAGGTCGACGTTGTCCAGTTTCAGGTCTTCCCCGTTCTCCACGGTCATGCCGAGCACAGATTCGGGGGGACTGCCGCCAGCCCACCAGCGCAGTGAACCACTGGCTTCATCACGCAGGGCGTCACCGTATTTTTTCCCGGCCGAACGGGGGGAAGCCCCCAGCCGCGCTATCCTGAACCAGGGGTGCTCGGCCAGGGCCGCGACGAATTGCTGCCCCGCAATACCCGTGGCTCCAACAATGGCTACCTTCATTTTTCTCATGCCTGTCTCACTCGTAAGTGGTAGAGTTTACGTGTGCCTGCAGGGGATTGAAACCAGTTGCGCCATGCATGGGCAACCCCCGTTGTTTGAACGATCTTGGAGTGGTCTGGGCACATGCGCTGTGTCCGAAAGGGAGGGAGAACTTGCCCGCTACGGCCGCCGAGGCTACTGTCATTGTGTATGGCACGTTCCTCCGCTCGCAAGAAAACCCAACGCATCGCATCGGTGCACGAGTTTATGGCCCCCTTCGTCCGACGCGTACTCGGCTGGAGAGTAGGACCCAGGGGAATACTCACGGCCAGGTGTTCGGTGGCGGGAGTCATCACGGTGGTGCATCGCTTTCGCGATGGGTGCAATGGCGACATCGTCGATCACCGCATTGCCCAGTTGAGGCCGGAGAAAGAAAGCGGCTACAAGCTCTTCTGGAAAAAGGGCAACGGGCGTTGGGCGGCTTACTACGACGATCGCGGAGACGCGGTCGAGGGTTCGCTTGCCGACTGCGTCGGCGAGATCTCTCGCGACCCCTTCGGCTGCTACTGGAATTCCTGACCTCCCCCGTTACAGTCAGTCGCTGTAAAATGACCTCTCCTTTCTACGCGCCTCTGCGTTTTCTTTCGTGTTGCCTGTTGATCGCTACCCTCCTGCCGGGCTGCGCAGATCAACGACGGGTACCGCGAATAGAGCCCGTGCTGCGGGGTTGGGAGCAGGCCCACGAACCGGTAGATCTGCTGCTGCACGCGTTTAACACCGGCACCATGCGTAGCCTGCCCGGCGCCATGGCCAGGGGCGGAAGTTGGCAGGAGGCCAGTGAAATCCCTGTCCCTGCCTTCGTGGTCGAGCACGAGAGCAAGGGCCTGCTGGTGTTCGACACCGGTTACTCACCTGCAGTAAGGGAACGCCCGGAGCAGTACCTGGGCCCACTGCTGGCGGCGCTCGATCTCTGTCATACCGAGCCCGGGCAGTCCTTGCCCGAGCAGATGGTGGCGGCGGGGCTGGACCCCGCTGACGTCGGCTACGTGGCGGTCTCGCACTTGCATTTTGACCACGCGGGAAGCGTGGAGGCCTTTGCCGGGGCCACCCTGCTGTTGCCGCGCCGCGAGGAAGAGGGCGCGTGGGGTGCCCGCTGGTTCGAGGATTTTTTCTTCGAGCAGGACTGGGACGACATTGAGCGGCGCACGGTTATCGACTACGCGGCCACCGAACCCTGGGCAACTTTTGACGGGCACTACGACGTATTCGGCGACGGCAGTGCCGTGCTCGTAGACCTGCATGGCCACACCGCGGGCACGCAGGGACTGGTACTGAGGGGCCGCGGCGGGGTGATACTGCTCACCGGCGATGCAGCTTACACCGAGGCCAGCTGGCGCTACGTGGCACAGCCGGCCTTTGCCCAGGACATGGACGACTGGTGGCAACAGGCCTGGCGCATAAATCGTTTCGTGGGCTTGCTCGAAGACGAGGGCGGTGTGCTGGTGGTCCCGGGCCACGATCTCAGGTCGGTGCGGGAGGCCGACCGCGCCGACCTGCGCTACCACGAGTTCGTGACCGTGCCAGCCGTTCAGGCCGGCGCCGACTGATGTTTTACCCGATGTCGGTACACGTTGGCCGTACTTGGTATACTCGTTGGGGGCAGGGGGGCGTCGGTGTACCGGGAAAATAAAATCATAGTGGTCATGCCCGCGTACAACGCGGAGACTACATTGCGTCGCACCTGGGAAGAGGTCATGGCCCAGGGCGTGGTTGACCGGGTGATCGTGGTCGACGACGGCAGCGCCGACCAGACCGCTGCCATAGCGCGGACGTTTCCCGATACGACCGTGCTCAGGCACGACAACAATCTCGGCTACGGAGCCAACCAGAAAAGTTGCTATCGTCTCGCCCTTGAAGAAGGCGCCGACATAGTCGTGATGGTACACCCCGACTACCAGTACACGCCCAGGTTGATTCCCGCGATGGTAGCGGTGATAGGCAGCGGTCTGCATCCCTGCGCCATGGGTTCGCGCGTGCTCGGTGGCTACGCGCTCAAGGGGGGCATGCCGCTGTGGCGGTACATTGCCAATCGCTTTCTCACGGCGGTCGGCAACTTGCTGATGGGGTCAAAACTGTCCGAGCTGCACAGCGGCTACCGCGCCTTCTCCAGGAAACTGCTCGAGGAGTTGCCGCTGGACGCCAATTCCGACGATTTTGTTTTTGACAACCAGATGTTGGCCCAGGTCATGTGGTTCGGATACACGGTGGCCGAGATCAGCTGCCCTACCAGCTACTGCAACGAAGCGTCGTCCATTAATTTTCGCCGCAGCGTGGTGTACGGTCTGGGCTGCCTGCGCACGGGCGTGCAATTCAGGTTGGCGCGCGCCGGGCTGCTGAGCTCGCCGCTGTTTCCGCCCGCCTGAACTGACTTCTTCGGGCCGGTTTCCCCGGGCGGTACAAACTGGCCGCCAGCGGTTACAGGCCGTGGTTGTTGCAGTCTTCGAGCAGCACGTCCATGGCCATGGCCCTGAACCTGCCCCAGTTTGACCAGGACGGGACGATGTCTCGCAGCTTGCTGGCGTAGTCGGGCAGCTCGGCCGGCTTGGCCTCCACCCACTCGGTTATTTTCTCGCCGGGGTCGTTGCTCTGTAGCACACCCGAGGTTTCGCGGGTGAAAAACAGGTAGGTACAGAACCTCGACACGCGCTTGCTGTCGCTGTAACGAATGGCGGCCACGAAGCGGGCCACGTCTACCTCGAGGTTGGTCTCCTCCCATATTTCTCGCAGCAGTGCGTCTTCTATCGCCTCGCCTTTCTGTATACCGCCGGTGGGAAGGCGCATGACCGAGCCAGGGTAGCTGGCCTTGGTCTGCAGCAGGAAGCCCCCGCTGGGCCGTAGGATGGCCATGCAGACTTCGCCGTGGCGTCGCCGCGAAACCGGCGGAAAATCCAGCGAAGGCAGCTCGAGGGTAAGCTGCCTGGGTGCACCGTACTTACTGGAGAGATGTTCGAGTTGCTTGTCCACGCTGCTACAGAGCTCTCCCGCGAGCCGTGACACGAATGATACACGAGCGCAGGCGCCGGGGTAAGACTCGTGGTCGTTTTTCAGAAACGCCAACAGGCCGACGCAGGTTTCAGATTGCGGCTACGTCTTCAAAACGGCCGCTGGACACCGAGCGGTAGCAGGCCTCGGCCACGGCCACCGCGGCCAGCCCGTCACGGTA
>Ga0114996_10004675_pt1 | contig 16313 bp, 7 predicted proteins | sample ArcticOcean_MG_C_4_FD_87039 | JGI IMG/M metagenome (GOLD analysis project Ga0114996, IMG submission 87039) | Marine microbial communities from western Arctic Ocean - ArcticOcean_MG_CB4_134 | ecosystem: Environmental > Aquatic > Marine > Oceanic | place: Arctic Ocean: Canada Basin | collected...
ACTTCCCAAAAGAGCCATCAACGCCAGCCCCGTTGCTCCGTTACGCGCGTGGACCTTCGCTCCTGGGTTTTCACACCTGCCGTTACATCCCCTGGCACCGCGGTGATCGAAGTTCCAACCTCCGTCGGCCAGTTGATGGCGAACGATCCACTGAAGCGCCGCGTCGACCGCCTTTTCACTTTCCGCATCCCCCCCCGCGGCGGCGAGCATGACGGCACGTCGTTTTGGATCGATCCGTCCGGCCAGCGGTCCAGGCGAAATCGAGCCTTCCTCAATGCGCTTCGGTGCCGACGACGAGTCGTCGTCATAGGACCGGGCCAATTCGACCTGCCAGCCATCGGCTTGATAGGTCAGACGATAATGAATTGTCGTCTGTTCGTCGTGGGTCTTCAGACTCGCAGCGAGTTGTTTGATTTGCCAAACCGCGCGCGTCGCTAACTCGAGTTGAGCCGCGGTCTGTATTTCCACAGCGGTCGGTTTCTTCATCTTTCTCTTCTTGGACTCGGCTCGCAACTTGGCGAGGACACTTTTGTAACGCTGCTTCAACTGCTGCGCCGTCGCCATCTGTCGGGTGAGCGCCGTCTTGTTAATCACCGCCGGCTGTGCACCGTCGAACGTTACATAAGGCACCGTATGTAACGCGATCCCCGAACGAAACGAAGGCGTAACCTTGAGCGAGAGCGCCGGCGGACCTGCCAATTCAACGCTGACCTCCTTGCCCTTCAGGGCAAACGGCTTTTCTCGAAACCGTCCGAAGGGAACCACCGGTCCTTCGAGTGAGGTGATTCGCCCGGCGACGAGTTTTTCGTCCGGCAGCAAGTCGATACGCGGCGCGGACCGACTGCCGCGTGGCTTAAAGCTCACCAACAACGGCGCGACCCGCACCGGCTTGCGCAGGGCCACGGCATGTTCGTGGTCAGCCGACTTAAATAGCAGTAGACAATTCTTTACGTATCCGACGTCGGGAACGGTCTTGGCGTTCGGGTGCCAGTAGAAATGGATCCCGTCCTCGCGGCGGGACACACGTGCAACGATCTTGGGCTTCACTTCGTCCGGTTTCTGGGCACCGATTGCCCAAGCCTGCTGTCCGTCGTTGGCTTTGGTCTTGGCCAGTACAAACTTGAGCAGCCCCTTGTTGCGGAGCGTACCGCCGAGAAGCGTTGCCTCGAGCGGCGCATCGACGGGAGCCGAGAATTTGGCTAGCAGGGTTGACGATGCATCGGTCGCCGGAGGCAGTTTCACCGTGGGCGGAGCACCGGCGAACGGGCCAACCGGTTGTGGCGGCTCGATCTTCGCCGGCGGATCCTTTGGGTCGCCCTTGTTTGAAGGGGGAAGCTTCAGGTCGAGCGGTTCGACGGGTGAGTCGTCCTCGTCGGTCTTGGCCAGTTGTTCCGGGTCGTCCTTCTTTGGCGGCGTTTTTTTCTCGTCCGTCTTCTTTGCCAGCGTGCCGGTCTTGTTTGCTGCGTCGGTTTTTGAGACGGTTTTGGCTTCCGTCTTTGGATCGGCCTGAGAATCGGTTTTGGCAGGCGTCTTGGAAGGGTTGGCCAAATGTTCGGCTGGTGGTGTTTCCGCTCCACCGCGAAGCGTCAAGGCGAGCGCCACACCGACCGCGAGTAACACTAACATGCCGCCGCCGCCCGCGAGAATCAGTATTTTTTGGCGTGACGACGTCACGTCTGCCTGGTCTGGCGCCGAACGGAACTTATCCCGTGCGCTACGTCGTGAGTACGTGGTGCGCAGCGGCGTGTCCGTCGCTGCGGGCGGTGGAACCGACTGGCTGTCCGTCAGAGATTTGGGCGGTGCAACGGGCAGAATTTCGCTGGAGGCGGGCGGCGCGGGAGCACTTTGGGCTCGTGGCTCGGCACCGCGAATCTCTGGACCGCGAAGTTGGGCGTCATAAGCGGGTTTTTTTTCGGCGTTGAGCAGACAGATTCTCGCAGTCGCCACTTCGTTGAGGATCTGTTCGGCCAGCGCACCACGGGCGCTGTGCTGAAAGGTCTTCAGGTGGGTCATCCGCGAGTCGGCCGCGGTGTCGATCACTTCGCGATCCGATTCAAACTTTTCCAGACCCAACAGCCGATAATGATCCGGCGGTTGGTACTTGGCAGGGATCGCCAGCCAAACATGGTAAGGATCAAACGAATCAGACATGGGAGTATTGCGCCAGGGTGGTTCAGTGATTCGATTGCGTTAGTCCCCGAATCCCTTAACGACACAGCCGGATTTTTTCAGCTCTTGCTTCAGGGCGTCGATCGTGGCGAGGGGGACTTTATCAACCGGTCCAAGAAGGATCAGTTCCTTGAGGTTCTTCATCTTCATCAGCGTCGCCACTGCCGCATCGTCGATCTTGATGCCCCTAAGTTCCAACGACGTAAGCGTGGGAATCGCGGCAATGTGCGCCAGGCCGACACTGGTGATCGCAGAATTTTGGAGCGACAATCGGGTCAGGTTGGGAAGATCCTTGAGATGCGCGAGCGCCTTGTCGTTAACCGCAACGTTGGTCACCGCAAGCTTCTGGCCCCGCTTTGGCGCGGCGGCCCCGGCGGCGACTAGCGGGCTAGAGATCTCCAGCGCTTCCAATTGTTTGAAACTCGCGATCGTCTGAACCTCGTCGTCGGAGGCGTCGAGGTCAAGTTCTTCCACCGGCTCCTCGGGCTCGTCCTCGGCCAGATCGTCTTCGACGGGAATCGGCTTCGGCGCTTTGGTGCGCAACAGGTCGATCTCGTTATCGTTCTCTTTGACATAGACGCGATAGTGGATGGCGCCTTTGTTGTTGAGCGCTTCGTAAGCCGCGATGACATTCTGCAGGCCCGTTGCCGCTGCCGTGAAGTATTTGCGTTTCCCGGAAAATCGTTTCCTGAATCCAGCGATCTTCGCAGCCGGCGCTTTGGCGTTTTTGGCATCGGCGACGTTACTGTCCTCGGTCTCCAGTGAAAATTCTACCATGCCATTTTGGGCGATCTGGAGCATGGCAGGAAGCGAGTTTTTGCTGAACGCTGGATGGGCCTTTGCTTTGGGGTCGTGGGCCAGATGGGCCGACGCCAATAGCGTCAGGCCACCGCGCGGATTCTTGCGGCAAGAGATCTTGTAGAGCAGCACCGGAGGTTTCGGATCCCCGATGACCAAATAGACAAATCCCTTGGGCGGAACGAAACTCTGTTTCGACGCGAAGAAATCATACTTATCGTAGAGAGTGCCGGGCTCGGTTTCCTCGAGCGCCGTGACTTCAATGTTGAGTTGCTCTAAGTCCGGAGACCAAGGGATCGAGAGATCTGTGAAGAGGCTGCGTTTGTCAAGAGCCGTCGGTACCGGCAATGGCGGCTCGCCATTCGCGCCAAGGACGTTCGGGTCCCGCAGGTTCAACGAATGGGTCTTGCCGTCGCATTCGATTCGCAACATGCAGTTGCGGACATAATTCGAGTTGACATGCTTCAGCGCGTTCTGTTCCCAGCGAAAGAAAAGCTTTCCATTTTTTCTTACGATACCCGCGATAACGAAACCACTGACCGCCTCGTCGGGTTGCTCCATCCTGATCTCCCAACGATCTTTGGCAGTACCGCCCTGGGCCGGCTTGAGGGAAAACGATTTCTTGTCGCTATATTCCAACTTACCGCCAATCAAGGTGACGTAGCACGGTTGCTTCATCGGCGTGTTGATCGTACCGAGTACGATCGCTCGGGTCTTATCGGCCGCTGGCGCCTCCTCGGCCAACGTTGGCAGGGTGATCGCCCGATCAAAACCCTTGAACGGATCGACTTTTGGTTTTACCGGCTTTTTGGGTTGGGGCTTCTTAGCGACGGGCGGTACGATCGGATCGACTTTCGGGGCAACCTTCGGACGGTCCGGCTCCTTCTTGGTCACCGGATCTGCGCCGGTCTTTGCCGGCGGCGTTTTCTGTTCGCCCGTCTTGCCTGCCGGATCGCTTTTCACCTCGGTCTTTGATTCCGTCTTTTGATCTACCTGAGATTCGGTCTTGGTGGGCGACTTGGCAGGTGACTCGGCAGCGGCTTCGGCACGACTGGTTTGTGGTGTCTCTGGCCCGCCCCTGAGTGCCAGAACAAGCACGATGCCAACCAACAGCAACGTCAGCAGGCCATTGCCGCACAACACGAGAAGGATCATTTTCCGGTTTCTCGTCGGCGCTGTTGGCGCGGCCGGTTGCTCCGGCTCAGGGCGAAACTTTTCCCGTGCACTGCGAGTCGAACTCGGCTTGGCCGCCGGAGTGATTTTCTCTGAGGACGAGGAAGCTATCGGCTCAGAAGATTGCACAGGAGGCGCGGCCGGCGGCATGTCGACAGGCGAGCGTGGTGCGGGATCTTTGCGGGGTCGTGGCTCGGCGCTGCGAATCTCTGGACCACGAAGTCCGCTGTCGTAGGTCATTCTCTTTTTTGGATTGAGCAGACAGACTCTGGCGGCCGATACTTCGTTGAGAATCTGTTCGGCCAGCGCACTGCGACGGCCGGTTTGGAACGACTTGAGATGGGACATCCGCGAGTTGGCCGCGGTGTCGATTACTTCGGCATCCGACTCGAACTTTTCGAGTCCTAACAACCGATAGTGGTCAGCCGGCTGGTACTTGCTGGGGATCGCCAGCCAGACGTGGTACGGATCGAACGAATCGGACATGAAATTGCCGTGGGGAGGGATCGGCGGGGCGGGGGTTTTTCGTAGGGTGGGCGTTAATCCTCGTTGCCTTTGACGATGCAGCCGGTCTTTATCAACTCCTTCTTGAGTGCGTTGATCATCGTCAGGGGAATCAATTTTTCCGGGCCAAGGAGCGTTAGTTCCTTGAGCTTTTTCATCGTCTTAAGAGTTGCCAGCCCGGTCGCATCGACCTTGGTGTCCTTGAGCGTCAGTGACGTGAGTGCCGGTATCTCGACGAGGTGCGCCAAGCCGGCGCTGGTAATCGGTGAATCAATAATTTCCAGTCGGGTCAGTTTGGGGAGCTGCTTGAGGTGCGCCAGACCGTTGTCGTTGAGGGTCAGCTTTTTCATCGTGAGCGTCTGCAGATTCTTCAAGTTGGCCAAGTGGGCAAATCCATTGCCTTTGATATGATTCTTGCCCGACAATTCCAGCGACTCGAGCTGCTTAAACCCTTTCAGCCAGCCGACATGGCCGTTGTTGAACCCGCCGCCCGCCATCACCACGCCGCTAACCTTGCCACTGCCGGGGTGGAACGTAATCTCAGCACCCGCATCCTTAAACTTGACGATGAACGGATTGTCGTTTTTTGGAATCGGCTTTGGTGGCTTGGTGCGCAACAGGTCGATCTCGTTGTCGTTGTCTTGGACATAGACGCGGTAGTGGATGGCGCCTGTCTTGTTGAGCGCGGTGTAGGTCGAGGTAATATCCTCAAGGCCCTTCGCCATCGCCGTGAAATAGTCGCGTTTCCCAGCAAATCGTTTCCTAAACAAGGCGATCTTTGGGGGAGGTACCTTCCTCTGTTGGGCATCCTTGACATTCTGATTCTCCTTGGCTGCCGAGAATTCCTCCGCCCCTATTTTGGCCTTCTTAAGCGACTTGGGCAGTGTGGTGGCGTTAAACAAAGGATGGGATTTCGCTTTCGGATCCACCGCGAGGTGAATCGATGTCTGAAGCACCAGACCGTCTCGTGCACTTTTGCGGCAAGTGATCTTGTAGAGCAGCGCTGGCGGTTTCGGGTCTCCGATGACCATGTAGACAACCCCCTTGGGCGGCACAAAGCTTTTTTCTCCTTTGACAAAATCGTAAGTACCATACGGAACGTTCGATACGGTGTCTTCGAGCGCCGTGATCTCAACGTGCAACTGATCCAAGTCGGGGGCCCAAGGCAACGCAAGGCTCGTGGTGACCATGCGCTTATCAAAATCGGTCATGAGCGGCAGAGCCGGCTCGCCCGTCTCAGTGAGAACCCCCGGGTTGCGCAGGTTCAACATGTGCGATTTGCTGCCGCATTCGATCTGTAACATACAATTTCGGACATAGTTCGAATTGGCATTTGTCAACGCCTTTTTTTCCCAACGGAAATAGAGAGCTCCGGCCGTTCGTGCAATCGTCGCGATGGCGAAACCGCTGACCGCCTCGTTGGGTTGATCGATCTTGATTTCCCAGCGATCTTTAACCGTTCCGCCATTGGGCGGTTCGAGGGAGAACGTTTTCTTGTCTTTGTATGGCAACTTGCCACCGATCAAGGTGACATAACACGGCTCCTCCATCGGCGCGTCGATCAGCCCCAATTTCTTCCCTCGCCTTCGCTGCTCTTCCGTCGTATCTTCGGCCAGCGGCGGCAAGGTGATTGCCGAAGCAAAATCCTTAAACGGGTCAAGGTTTGACTTCACCGGCTTCTTGGCGGCGGGCGGATCCTTGGGGTTGACCTTCGGATCAACCTTGGGGTTCTTGGGGTCGACCTTGGGGTCCGCCTTTGCCACTTTATTCGGACCGCCGTTCTTCGGCAGCGTCTTTGTGTCCCCTGTCTTGGCCGACGTTTTTGCTAAGACGCCCGTTTTTACAGCGGTCGTCTTGTCTGTCTTTTTCGTGGTCTTGACGATGGTCTTCTTCACGCCGAAGTCAGGCAGGCCGTTTTTCGTTTTCTCGTTGACGGTCTTGCGAGCGATAGGGACACTGACCGTTTGGGACTTGGGGGGCGTCTTTTCGTTCGCACCGGCGATCTCAGTCCCGCCATCGCCACGCAAGAAGAAAAACAGCCCGGCCGCGATGAGCACAACCGCCGCTGCCCCGGCGCCGACCCCGACGACTAGCGAATTGGACTTGCCCGACCCTTTGCGACCGTGAGCAGGCTCGGTTGGGGCAGCCGGTCGTCGAGGGGCATCGACTTGGATCGCGATCCCGACGGCAGTCGCAGCCGCCGCGGCGGGCTTGTTGGCCGCCGGCTTGTTGGTCGGCGGCGGCGTGGCACCACGGACAGGTGGGACGACCGCGGGCAACTCTTCGGCGGCCATGTTTTTCGACAAAGCGGGCGCGGGCGGAGGAGTGTCATCAAGATCTGCTTCGATTTCGTCTTCCGGCCCGATCGCAATCGCGGGGCGGTCGGCCTCGTTATGATCGAGCCAGGTAGCCATCGCTGTTTCGACCTCATCGGCCGACTCTTGTCGATCCGCAGGACGATTCGACACCATCTTGCGACAGATTCGGAGCAGGCTCTCTGACGCATCGGGGCGCGACTCAAGCACGTCGGGCGGCTCGAGATTGGGGCTTGCCTCGATCCGCTCCTGATAGGTTTTCTGAGGAAAGGGCGGACGTCCGGTCAGCAGATAGTAGGCGACGCAACCCAACGAGAAAATATCGGAACCCTTTTGGGCCCGAGCACCTCGAGCGACCTCCGACGCGGCGAACGTGACGTCAGACTTCGTGGTGTCGTCCTGCCACTCTGATCGCGTTAGGCCGACGTTCATGATCTTGATCGTGCCAAACTGGTCGATCATCACATTGGCCGGCCGCACGTCACGATGCAGCATGTTCCTCTTGTGAATATGCGACAGCCCGGCCGCCGCTTGACGAATGTACTCGGCTACCAGCCCGTAGGCGAGCGGTCCCTCATCGGCGACAAGCGATCTGAGAGTTTGACCCTGCACATACTCCATCACCAGATAGTAGCGCCCGCCTTCTTTGTTGACGTCATAGATATGAACAATGTTGCGGTGATCGAGCGCGGCGACCTCGCTAGTTTCGGCGAGAAACTGCTGGACCTTTTCATCACCGTCTTCGTCGCGTTGCTCAAGTGTCTTGAGCGCCACGCGGCGCTCCATTTGGGAATGCTCTGCGAGATAAACGCGGCCAGTGCTATCGGCCCCCAATTGGTCAAGGAGCTTGTACTTCCCCAGATTCATGCCATGGCGGCCCGTGAGCAGTTGGGCGGCTTGCCACTTTGTGAGCGCACCCTGTTTGTAGAGCCGGCGGGCAATCTGTTTGGGCTCTGCGAGATCTCGGGTCGCATCGCGCGCATTGCCGAAGGCCTCGCCATCGAGCAATTTGCTCTTTTTGAGCACGGCAAAAAATTCATCGGCACTTGCTACGGCCATGATCGTCCCGACCTCATGGGAGAGAAGTCCATACCGCGACTACGGTATCCCCCCAATTGTCCCACCCCTGCGAGAAAATTTCAACCACGTTTCGGCACATCTTGGGGAAGTTTTCTTGCCTCCGAATCGCCGGACAGCGGTGGTTCGACTTGCTGTCGCCAGAGCGTTTGCCGGTGCGACGAACCGATGTTTCTTGAAAAAGTCTTGTTTTGATGCCGTTTATCGTTTGACTTTTTCGGCCAAATACCGATAAACTACTGGGGTGAGACGCGCTGGCGATATATAGGGGCTCGCGGTCGTCGGCTCACCAGGAGCACAATATCATGGTTCCCACGCTGATTGCCGCACTGGCAATGTTGGCCCCGCCGGCTGATTCTCAGGCGGTTTCCACGGGCAATGTTCGTCCACCGACTGCACAGCAGTTGCGAGAGGCGGTCCGCCATGCGCTACGACAGCAGGCCGTGAGCCCTCGCAACAAGCAGGCTGAGGCGATTGCCGAGCTGGTCGCGACGTATGAAAAGCTGAAACAAGACCATCGTCTGGCCGGCCGTGATCGTCGTCGGTTGTTGACGAAAGTGCGTCACCGTCTGGCGACGATCGCAGTGGCGGCGCGGCGTGATCCGATCCTGGCACAGCAATTAGGCAACTTCGTCGGTGGGCAGGGACTGGCGGGCGGTAACGCGAGACCGGGCGAGGCACTGAGCGAATTGATCAAAAAAGTGATCGCGCCCGAGACCTGGGACGATCAGGGAGGCCAGGGAGCGATTGTGGTTTGGGGGTTGTAAGGATTCGCGAGGAGGTTTATCCCGGTGATCTGTCCGGGGGCAGCAGACCGTAACGAGAGGAAGCAATGATGACTACGATACTTATCGCCGCACTGGCCCTCGGTTCGCCCGTCAACAACGGCGACGATTCGTCGGCGTCCACCAAAACGAAATCGGCCAGTTCCCAACCGGCGGCTACCGCGTTGGCCCCGCACGAGTTGCGAGCTGCCGTGACAGCCGCGCTGCGAGGCGAAGCGATCGCCAAGCCCGAAACAGAAGGAGCAGCGGTTCGCCAGTTGGTCGCGATCTATCGTCAGCTACAGGCAGATCGCCGAATGGCTCCGACCGAGCGAGAGCGACTACGCAACAAAGTGCGGATGCGCCTGCTCGCATTTGGGCGTGTCAAAGCGGCAGAGTTATTCAAGGCCCAAGCTCGCGCTCGCCGGGCACAGCGTCGCAAGCCGGGCCGTGATGAGTCGCCATCGAGCATCGGCCTAACCAGCCATGCCCAAACGATTTTGGCCCAAGTGGTCGGTGGCATGGGGCAGGCGTTTGGCGGTCCCGCGGCGGCTGGTCAGGGCGGTGGTGAGAAAGACGACGGCCAGGCGTTGGTCGATTTGATCCAAACCGTAATCTCTCCTGAGCATTGGGACGTCAACGGCGGCCCGGGATCGATCGTCTATTTTGGCTCGATGCGGGTGCTGGTCGTACGAGCCTCGGACGATGTCCACCACAACCTGGGCGGCGTCATGGAGAATCTGCGTCGGGTCGCACCATAACGGGCCCCAGCATGGAGCCCCATTAACATGTAAAGCCGCGACCAGTGGTCGCGCGGGCCCCTCCACTACGCCCTATTTTCCCGCTGGCACCCTGCCTCGCGGGCGACTACGATGGAGTCTACCGCCGTGTGCCCCCGGCGGTCCGCGTTTGGTTTCCCCCGTCAGGAGCGTCCTCATGGCCGCTGGAAGTTTTCACCGCAGCCTGTTCTTGCTGTTGCTGATCGCATTCGCCTGTCGAGCCGACGCGGCCGACCCTCAGTTTCTTGGCGGTTTGGCTGAGTTGTCGGACTCGAATCTGGCCAAGCAACTCGAACTGACCGACGAGCAGACGCAGGCACTCGACGTTTTGGTCGAAAAGAGAGAGCGGGCGGTGGTCGGTTTGGTTCAGGAAATCAAAGACCTGGAGCCGGCCCAGCAGGCGGCAAAGATTCGTCCGTTTCGTGCTCAGTCAGAACGTCTCGGCGAAAAGATCCTCAACCCGATTCAGCAAAAGACGTGGCGTACGATGCGCTTGCGATCCCAGGGATTGGCGGCACTTGGTCGCGCCGACGTGATTGCCCGACTCAAGCTCAGTGATGACCAGCAAGCGAAGATTGCCCAACTGCTCAACGCTCGCGAAGCGGCGCTTGCCAGCGCAGACGCGGCAAAGGCCAAGCTCTTGCGTCGCGACTTCGAGCGGCGTTTGAGCCGGGTGCTAACCGATCCACAACGTAAAGGGTGGGAGAAATTGTCCGCAGAACGACACAAGAATGCTGCCAAAGTTGCTGCCGCGAAGGTCGACGCCACCACCAAGGCCGCATCGGTCAAACAGCCCGCATCGTCCAAGAAAAAAGTCGTTGGCGATGGCAAGCTGCGATTCAACTTTCGCTACGCCCCCTGGAGAACCGTACTCGAGTGGTTCGCCGAACAGGCCGATCTGTCGCTCGTGGCCGACTCGCCGCCGCAGGGCACCTTCAATTATCGCGATCAGCGTCGCTACAGTCCCACCGAAGCGATTGACTTGCTTAACGGCGTTCTGATCACCAAGGGTTACACGCTCGTGCGGCGCCAGCGGATGCTGATGTTGATCAACCTCGAAGACGGCGTGCCGCCCAACTTGGTACAGGCGATCAAGCCCGAGGATCTTGACTCCAAAGGCGAATTCGAATTAGTGCGGGTACTTTTCGCGCTCAAGACGGTCAAGCCTGAACAGGTGGAGTCGGAGATCGAAAGCCTGCTCGGTCCGCAAGGTTCGGTGGCAGTGTTAGGGCAAGCCCGGCAGATCCAGGTGACTGAAATCGCTGGCCGGCTCCGTACGATTCGCGATGTGATCGCGGCGATGGAAGCGCCCGCCGCGGCGCAAAAGGGGCTTCACACTTTCACGCTCAAACATATGCTGGCCGACGAGGCCCTCGTGATTGTCCGCCAGTTGCTCGACCTCGAAGAGGACGCCAATCGCACGGAAGACGGTTCGCTGTTGATGGCGGTCGACGGGCTGGGGACCAAAATTCTCGCGACCGGGACGCCGGAGAAAATCAAGCGGCTGAAAGAGATTATCGAAGTGGTCGATCTGCCGGCGGGAGTCATCGGCGATGGCGGCGTCATCGAGACGCCGCAGCTCGAGGTCTATTCGATCACGGCGGCCGATCCAGCGTCGGTGTTGCAGGTGATGCAGACGCTCATGGCGGGACTGCCCGACGTGCGGCTGGCGACCGATCCCAAGTCGGGTCACCTGGTGGCGCTGGCGCGCCCGTCACAACACGCGACGATTCGCGCGACGCTCGACCAGATGCAACGCGACGGCCGCAAGATCGAGGTGATTCGTCTGCGAAGTGTCGATCCGCAATTGGCGGTGTTATCGATCAACAAACTGTTTGGCGGTGACGCTGAAGGAGCCTCGACCGGCGCCCCCAAAGTCGACGCCGAGCCGATATCGCGACAGTTGTTGATTCGCGGTACAGAAACCCAGATCGCACAGATCCGCGAACTGCTCGAAAAGATGGGCGAGACCGGTTCGTCCGACGTGGCCAGCGAGAGTCGCGGGAACGTGCGGATGGTGCCGCTTACGGGTCGGTCGGCTCGGTCGGCGCTTGAGCAGATCGAACAGATCTGGCCGACGGTGCGACGGAACAAGATTCGAGTGGTCACCCCATCGTCGGTCATCTCGACCTTGCGTAGCAGCGACGAGTTCCGCAGTCCGCCGCGCGGAGTCGTGCCGAAACATCCACAACCGAAACCGGAATCCCCCGAGAAAGGGACGCCGAAGAAAGAAACACCGACGAAAGAGACGGCACCGGACAAGTCGCCAAAATCTGCGGAAAAAAGCAATCCCACCCGCTCGCCCTTTCGGCTGGTCAGTCAAATCGAGAGCGATCAAGCGAAGAAAAAACCCAACAAGAAACCGGCCACCAAAGAACGTATCGGGGCTCCAATCATCGTCGCCCCCGGTCCGAGCGGAATCATGATCGCGTCGGAGGATGTCGAGGCGCTCACGGAATTCGAAAACCTGCTGATGACGCTTTCGAGCCAGGCGGCCACCGGCACGCAGTTTACGGTGTTCTACCTGAAATACGCCCGAGCGACGGTGGTCGCGGAATTGCTTAACACGATTCTCGGTGGCAGCGGTGCAAGTTCGGCGGGCGGCGGCGGTTCTCTGCTCGGCGATCTGGCCAAAAGTGCTCTCGGTGGCAGCGGCGGCGGATTGGTCGGCGGACTGTTGGGACTCGGCGGCGGTGGCGGAGGCGATGTGTTGGGATTGGGTGGCGGTCTGAGCATCGTCGCCGAAGAGCGGCTCAACGCCTTGGTCGTTCAGGGCAGCGCCGATGATCTCGACACCATCGAGCAGTTGCTCAAGGTGATCGACCAAAAGACGAGCCCCGAAGATGTTCAGGTTTCGTCCAAGCCGCGGCTGATCCCGCTCTACAATACCGGCGCAGAAGAGATTCGCTCCGTCGTCTCGCAGGTCTATCAAGACCGAATGCTGGTCACCGCTAGCGGCGGGGCGCGACAGCAACCTTCGCCCGAGCAGTTTATTCGTATGTTACGGGGTGGTCGAGGCAATCAAAGATCAACGGCCAAGACCACCGACTCGCAAAAGATGAAACTCGGCATCGACGCCCGAACCAATTCGCTGATCGTGATCGCCCCCGACCCGCTGTTCGAGGAGGTCGAGTTTCTCGTTCGGCAGCTTGATCAACCGAACGTTGAGAACAGCGAGCGGATGCGCGTGGTAAAACTCAAAGGGGCCAATCCCGAAGTCGTTTATCGGGCCCTTGCGGCGATCGTCGGCGATTCGCTGAAGACGACCGGGAATCAGAAGTCGAGTACGTCGCCCAAGACGTCTTCCAACAGCGGTTCGACGGCCCCCAAGACGACCTCGCCGCGTGGCGCGTCCGAGGCGAATCGCAGCGAAGAAATTCGCCGCCGAATCGAGGCCTTTCGGCGTTCTCAAGGCGGCGGTGGTGAGGGACGTCGCGGTGGTGGACCGCGTGGCGGAGGTTCCCGTGGCGGTGGTCGTACGGAACGGCCTCGCGGTCGATAGTCCGCGAGGGGCATCTGGCCCTGTGGTCCACCAGCGCCGGGGCATTCTCCAAACGTCCGCGGGCAGCTAAAATCTGTGGTTCGTCTCCCACACCGACATTCTCCCTCCACCAGTACGCACTCCCACCATGTCTGATCAATCAACGCTGGCGCGTCCGCCGAAGACCGAAAATAGTTTCCGCCGCGTGGCGATCCTGTTTTCTGGTGGCCCCGCGCCGGCCGCCAATGCCGTGATTTCTTGTGCCTCGACCTCCTTTCAACGCAACGATATCGAGGTGCTGGGAATCAAGTACGGCTATTCCAGTCTGGTTCAGTTTGGGCCCGACCATCCGATGGAGCTTGGTCGCGACTACATCGCGCTCGACCATCAGGCGCTGAAGCGATCGCGCAATAGCCAGGGCATTATCATCGGCACTGCCCGTACGAACCCCGGCAAGCACATTTCGAGCCCCGAACATCTTCAATACCCGGAACGTACGGCGCCGCTAAAGACCGTCTACGAGGCGCTCTGCTCGTTGGAAGTCGATGCGTTGGTCTCGATCGGCGGCGACGACACGCTTAAGACCGCCAACAAGTTCAAAATGTTTCAGGATCAATTGCCCGAGGGAAGCCACAAGATTCCCGTCGTGCATCTGCCGAAGACAATCGACAACGATTACATGGGCATCGATTTTACGTTTGGCTACTTCACGGCGGTTGATTTTCTGGCCCGCGAGATTCGCAACTTGATCGCCGATGGCGAGGCGAGTCGTTCGTACTTTCTGGCCGAGACGATGGGTCGCAGCGCCGGTTGGCTGTCGTACGGCGCCGCGATCAGCGGCGAGGCCAGTCTCGTGATCAGCGTCGAAGATATCGTCGGCAAGTACCTGGCCGAAGAGGAGTGGGTCGATTCAGATAGCGGAGAGACGTGCAAGCGGCCGATCATGAACGTCGATCTCGTGGTCAAACGCATTGTCGCAACGATGCTTGCTCGGGAGGAGGAAGGCAAAGAGTTCGGCGTGATCGTCATAGCTGAGGGCCTCGCCGAGTATTTGCCCGGCCGATACCTCGAAGGGATTCCCCGCGATGATCACGGGCATATTTCGATTTCGCAGGTCAATCTGGGCCGCATGTTCGCCTCGCTGGTGGCGGGCGAATACCGACGTCAAACCGGTTCTGATCGCAAAGTGACCGGTTTGCAACTCGGTTACGAGTCGCGTTGCGCCAAACCACATGCGTTCGATGTGATGCTTGGCAGCCAGTTGGGGGTCGGGGCCTATCGGGCACTGGTCCAGGAGAAACTCAACGGCGTGATGGTGTCGGTCTCGGGCCAGTTGGAGCTGAACTATGTGCCGTTTGACACGCTGGTCAACCCCGAAACGCTGGTCACGGTCGTGCGCCACATCGAACCCCGCAGCGACTTCCAGCAACTGGCTCGATTTCTCGAGACGTATGTGAACGACTGACCGATGTCGAAGCAGACCGCATGCCCCACGCATCCACTACGCCCATCGACCCGCACGAGCCCACCGAGGCCGCGCGGGTCGTTTCGTTTTGGGCGATGACGGCGACGCAGTTTCTGGGGGCGTTTAACGACAATCTGTTCAAACAGTTGGTTCTGCTGCTGGCGGTGGTCAGTGCGGCCGGCGGCGAGAGTGTCGACCGGCAGTCGTTGGCGGCGGGCGTCTTTGCGCTGCCGTTTATTCTATTTTCTGGCTTCGGCGGTTTTCTTTCCGACCGGATCAGCAAGCGGCGAATCATCGTGTTCTGCAAAATGGCAGAGATCGTCGTGATGCTGCTTGCCGCTACGGCGTTCTATAGCGGAGCATCGCTGGAACTGCTGTTGGGCGTACTGTTTTGCATGGGCATGCAGAGTGCTTTTTTTGGCCCGGCCAAGTACGGCGTCTTGCCCGAAATGGTGCGGCCGCGAAATTTGCCACCGGCCAACGGCGTGATCCAGATGACGACGTTCGTAGCGATCATCTTCGGCACCGCGGGCGCCGGCAGATTGAAGGAATGGCTAGGCGATGATCTTTGGATTGCGGGTGTCATGTGCGTGGGTGTGGCGATCGCTGGCACGATCACGTCACTGCTGATTCGGCCGATTCCGGCGGCCGAGCCAAAGCTGAAGTTTAGCCCCTCGGCGCTGCTGATTCGCCGCGACACATGGAGCATGTTGCGCGGCGACCGGTCGCTGATGGGAGCGCTATTGGTCTCGTCACTGTTTTGGCTCGTCGGCGGTCTCATCTTGCCGGCAATCAACGCGCTGGGCATGCGAGTTCTCGAAGTGGGCGACGCCCGCACGAGCTTTTTGGCGGCCTTTCTCGGCGGGGGCATCGCGGTCGGTTGTGTCGTCGCGGGCGTGATCTCACGAGGCCGCGTGTCGTTCGGCATGATGCGACTCGGCTGTGCGGGTGTCATCATCGCAAGCGGGTTGATCGCGATCACTCACGCCGACGGCTCACACTGGCTCGGCTTCGACAGCTCGCGATGGGTGCTCGTGGCACTCGGCGCATCGGCCGGTCTGTTCGCCGTGCCGCTACAAGTCTTCCTGCAAGCTCGTCCCCCCGAAGGCCAGAAAGGCCGCATGATCGGGGCGATGAATCTGCTGAACTGGATCGCGATCTTGCTCTCGGCAGCGGTCTATCAGGTGTGCGTGGTACTCGCGGAGCAATTCTCGCTAAGTTCCACCGTGACATTCGCCGTTGCCGCGGTGCTGTTCGTGCCGGTGTTGTTGTTCTACCGGCCGAAGAGCGATGCGCTGGCGTAGGTGGCCGAACGCCGAGTTTTTTGAAGCGAATTCATTCTTAATACAAGCACGAAGCGCCAGCGAGTGGATCGACACCGAACAAATCCACTCGCTCTCGCTTCGTTTAGAATCCAATACGCTTAAGAAAACTCGAGCGTCGGGACACAACAGGTATCCGTGTCGTAACTCTCCATGCGGCAAGTGTGGAGCGGGCTCTATCGGTGACGACCATCAATGATCCCATTCGCAGACATAGCCGTTGATATATTTGCTAGTGCCCTCAATATCGTGCCAAACGCCTTTGTTAGAGATGACTAGCTTATCCTCCTTGCCACCATCACCACTGCCTCCCTTTGGAAACAGCGAATAGCCGATTTGCCGCCCATTAATCCAAATCCATCTGCCCTTGGAATCCCGAAGTCCTCCCAGACAGAGGTACCCACCAAACTTTCCGGATCGAGTGACGAATGCGCTAACTGCTTTTGCTTCGTTTACCGTTTCCAAA
>Ga0114996_10004676_pt1 | contig 16311 bp, 13 predicted proteins | sample ArcticOcean_MG_C_4_FD_87039 | JGI IMG/M metagenome (GOLD analysis project Ga0114996, IMG submission 87039) | Marine microbial communities from western Arctic Ocean - ArcticOcean_MG_CB4_134 | ecosystem: Environmental > Aquatic > Marine > Oceanic | place: Arctic Ocean: Canada Basin | collected...
AAAGAGCAAGGTTATAACGACGACGATGCCCCCTGGCCAACCAGAGTCATCCAACGAAGACTCACGCCCCTTTCGGTTTGATTTCGACTCCGAGATTATGCCCGGATATCGGAACCCGTATCAACACCGGACGGTTCAGCCTGTGCGAGCAGAAAACGGTCTTCTTCTTCCCGCATACGCCGGAAGCCGGCGTCCGTGTCGTGTTCAAAACCAAGTAAGTGGAGTGAACCGTGAACGGCCAGGTGCTGTACTTCGTCCTGGAAAGACCGACCGGCTTCTTCGGCCTGAGCCCGTGCACGTTCCAACGAGATGTAGATGTCGCCGAGTGGAATGTCTTCCTGCCCTTCGGCAACCAGTTCATCGTCCAGGTTGAAGGAGAGGACGTCTGTTGAGGCGTCGATGCTTCGATACTGCAGATTCAGATCCCGCAAGACACGGTCGTCGGCCAGCACAACAGTTACATCGCCTGGTTCGCCGTGCGTATCCAAAACCTGTTCGATAAGGCCTTGTACAGCGTCGGCGTCCACAGTATCGAGTCCACTCACGCCATCAGCGGCCTCCACCGTAACCATCAGTTCCGTTCCCGTCTCGTCTCACGGGCTTCGCCCGCTTTCTGCCAGGGGTAGAGGACTCGGGCGTGCCGGGTGGCCTGCAGGATGGGCAGAAAGGCTTCCTGTATTTTGGTGAGGTCCCGAAGCGTGAGGTCGCATTCATCCAATTCGCCGGACGTAAACCGGCCCCGGATGATGGTCTGCACCATTCCTTTGAGCCTGTCTGGAGAGTTGCTGGGGAGTGTGCGCGTAGCCGACTCCACGGCATCGGCCAGGTTGATGATGCCGGCCTCTTTCGTTTGTGGTTTCGGCCCCGGGTACCGGAAGTCCTCGTCCCGAACGGCCTGCTTGTCGCCTCTTTCCAGCGCCCGATGCTTGAAGCTGGCGATTTCGCTGGTGCCGTGGTGCTGCGGAATCAGGGCTATGATGGCCGGAGGCAGTCCCTCTTCGCGGGCAAGTTCCACACCGTCCTTTACGTGTGAAATCAAAATGAGGGCGCTCATTTTGGGCTGCAACTCGTCATGCGGATTCACGCCCTTCTGATTCTCAATGAAATAGTGCGGTCGTATCATCTTGCCGATGTCGTGATAGTAACATCCCACCCGGCACAACAGTCGGTTGGCGATAATGGCGTCAGCGGCGGCTTCGGACAGGCTGGCCATGATAATGCTATGGCTGTAGGTACCGGGGGCCCGAATGGCCAGGTTGCGAAGGAGAGGTCGGTTCAGGTCGGAAAGTTCGAGCAGCGTAATGGGAGTGACAACGTTGAAAACACTCTCGAAAATGGGCAGGAGTCCGATGGTGAGAATCGACGAGCCGGCAGCTGTAAAGAGCCCAAAGACGATGTCCCATCGGATCATATGGAAAAACTCAATGGCTGTAGTATAGCTAACCGATTGGGCGCCAGTTGCGAGGATGGTAAGGGTGTAGGCGACACTGAGGTAGGCGATTGGGCGATAGAAGTCGCTCCGATGGAGTACCTGGCGTGCCGAGTAGGCCCCGATGACACCGGTGATCAGGAAAATGAGGTTGTGCTGCAGGCTTCCCAGAATCGAGGAGCAGAGCGCCGCGCAGACGAGGGTTACCACCAGTCCGATTGCGGCGTCGAACAGAACTGTTGCCAGCATCGCAGACAGGGCGATGGGCACCAGGAGCGGTTTGATGGTCTCGTTCGCAAGCGCGTAGTGAGCGACTACCGTGGGCATGACGATGAGGATACCGAAGAGGAGGAGGTTGCTGGTCCGGTCGTAGGTGGCTGTTCGGAAGACCTTGAGGTAGCCGAAGAGGATGGCCATGAGAAAGGCCACAAGGATGGCCTGAGTGCCTATTCGCAGTACGGGCGTCCAGGGGTCCTCGCTTCGGCGCTCATTCATATGAATGGCGAGCGAGTTCAGTTTGGCGATGTGGTCTGAGGTGACGAGCTCGTGTTCGTCGATAATCCGTTCGTCTTTGAGCACCGTCCCTTTGATCCGTGAGACGTTGCTCGACGCCTCGGCGCGTCGAATGCCGGTGGCTTGTGGATCGTAGGACAGATTGGGTACCAGGAAAGCGTCCGTAATCTCGTAAACGGCCTTGATGTCCAACGGGGATCCGTCCGGCGTGCGGAGGACGATGTCTTCCTGGAGTGACAGCCGGATGCCGTATAGGTCGTGCGTGTCTGAGATGGGAACGCTTCTGTCCCCATTGCCCATGACGACGCTGCTTACGTTCCGCCCGGTAGCCGGCAGTACTCCCTTGTTCAGGAGAACACCGTCGGCGTACGCGTCTAAGAGGAGCCCCAGCACGGCAGAACGGAGGCGCCCCAATCCTTCTCCACCCGTTCGTCCAAGTCTCATCAGGTGCCTGAAACTGGCGTCTGAAACGCGGGAAGCGGCAGGGTGCGAGTGGCGGAGCGTTTGCAGTTTGAGGGAATCGGACGCGGAAGCCCTGGACTGGCTCAGAACACCGTTGAACAGCGATTCTGCTGCCGCCACCTGACGGGGGGCCAGGGCGACGTCCTGGACGACGACGGGAGAAATGTCCCCTTGTACCGCTTCGATCTCTGCGTCATACTCTACGTCGCTCTTGTAGACGTAAAACGTCTCCGGCGCAATAATCTCTTCGCGTGCGATTTTCCCAAGGCGGGCGATATCGACGTCGAAGGAAGGCTGCGAAGGATAAAGGGCTGTCAGAACGGCTACCAGCCCGAGCAGGATACCTGCCCGCAAGGCGTCTTCTCCCCGTATGGGGAAGAGGCTGTTTCTGCGAGGCGTGCGCCCTGTAAGTTCTTTTCCCATCTGAGCCAGATGGGCGGGTCTGCGTCGGATGCTTTTCATGAGAGGTCCAGGTGGGCTCTGCTGAATCGGAGGCGGGAGTGACGATTACAGCTGGACTCCGATACAGTGAAGAAACTAAGGAGAGCCGCCTTCATTGAGATGGTCCGGAGGATGGTCCAGGAGAAGGTTGGTCAAGAAGAGTCAGTTGTTCTGCTTCTTTCCGGTTGTGCAGGTCATAGGCGCTGATAATTTCCTGAACGAGCTTGTGTCGGACAACGTCCTTCTCCGTAAAGCTGATGAAGCGAATGGCCTCAATGTGAGACAGGATTTTCTGAACGTGGATAAGCCCGGAGGGGAGTTCTTCAGGCAGGTCGATCTGGGTGACGTCTCCGGTGATCACCGCACGCGAGTCCGCCCCCAGTCTCGTAAGAAACATTTTCATCTGGTTGATCGTCGTATTCTGCGCTTCGTCCAATATGACGAATGCGTTGTTCAGAGTCCGTCCGCGCATGAACGCCAGCGGGGCAATTTCGATTGTTCGGAGTTCCATCAGATGCCGGAGGTTGTCTCCGGGGATCATGTCCTGGAGGGCGTCGTACAGGGGACGGAGATACGGGTCGACCTTATCCTGGATGTCTCCAGGTAGAAAACCGAGGTTCTCTCCAGCTTCAACTGCAGGACGAGTCAGAATGATCCGTGAAACAGTCTTTTCTCTTAAGGCGGCAACCGCTGAAGCCACCGCAAGGTACGTCTTCCCGGTCCCTGCTGGTCCAATGCCGAAGACGACATCGAATGCCTGCATCCCGGCAATGTAGGTGCGCTGAGCGTCCGTTCGGGGGCGAATAAGGTTCTTCTGCGTAACCAGGACGGATTCAGACGGATCGGCCAACGACCGGGGGTCTTCGGCGTCTAGATTGACCTGGACGAACTCAATGGGGTCGGGGACATCACCGCGCCTCAAGCAACTTACCATCTCCTCGATGAGGGCGGACACATGTCGGACCTTGTGATGCACACCGGACACACGGACCATGTCGCCGCGCGATGTCACCTGGACTTCGTAACGGCTCTCCAGCGCCAGGAGATTGGCGTCGTTGTGGCCGCAGAGCGTGAGCGCATCAACGCCCCGGATATCGATTTTCTGTGAACTTGTCTTGTCGCCCAAAAGCCCTTCGTGGAAAGTGGTCTTCGTCTGAAAAACGCGACTCAGGCACAGCGGCCCGGCGTATCCGCGGTCAGACGGGCCTTGCGAGAATATGGGGAAATGGGGTCCCGGATGGAAAGGGAAAATCTGGAACCCTTAGGTGCCATAATGCAAAAGCTCCTATTTCTCACGCAAGGCGGAGAAATAGGAGCTTCTGGTATTCACCCGGTCAGTTCAGACGGCGGTTTATGACGATTGCCGTCAGGCAGCGACGTGAACGACGCGACGAAATGCTTCAATCGTCGTGGCCGGTGGTCACTTTGCCGGAACGTCCAGAACCTGCGCCGGAAATACGAGATTCGGGTCGAGGATCTGGGACCTGTTGGCCTGATATATTTTCTGCCACTTGGCGACGTCTTTGTAAACCTTGCCAGCGATCGATGATAGGTTATCGCCGCGCATCACCAAGTGCTGGCTGCGCTCCACACCAAACGGGACATCGAGCGTCCACTTGGGGAAGATGAGATCCGGGTTCTTGATGAGGCCACGGTTCTCAACGTATATTCGGGGCCAGAGATAAGGGTCGTTGTACATACTCTTCTGACTGGCAATCTTCCAGAGACTGTCGCCGCCCATAACGGTGTACTTCTTGATGCGCTTGCGGGGGAGGCGGTCGTCTAACCGTTTATACTGGCGCTTGACATTCGCCAGGAGTTTGGCCGCATCGGGGATCAGGGAGATCTTGTTGGCGCTGAACCCCTTGATCTTCTCACCGATGCCGTCGACCTCGTCACGTTTGTCGAACAAGGCTTCGTCCGACATCGCCAGAAGGCTCATGATGCGAGCTTCGGTCTGTCGGAGAGCCTCAGTGTAAGCGTTTACACCGGCTTCATCCGAATCAGCCAGAGTGTAGAGCTCAGCCTTGGCGGCAGCGATCTGTTTGTCGAGATCGGTGATCTGAGCCGTCGACTTCTGACCGGCCTCTTCACACTCGGCCTTCGCACGGAGGGCGGTTGTTACTCGTTTCTCATATCCACCCATGCGGGTCTGGTACTCTTCGTATGTGATCTTCTGGGTCTGAGCGAACGCCGTTCCGCAAAGGAGCAGGAGGGCGCACACGGAGACCGCTCCGCAGCGTCTCATCCGATTCATTACATATCTCCTTTCGGCGGCCAGGTTTCCAGCCCCTTCTTTACGGCCTTAATGTCGTTCTGGAGTTTGGTCAGCGACTGGTTCCGCTGCGCCACATCGCGCTCCAGCTTAGCCCGATTTTCCTTGCAGGCTTTCAGATCTGCTTCAGACTTTTCGGCCTTCACCTTGGCTTCTTCGAGCATCCGCATCTGCTCCCCAGAAGCCATCACTGTGCATCCCGTCACCAACGGCGTAACGGCCAGCGCCAAAATGGCGCCCGCACCCAACACCCTGTGTACCAGCTTTCGTCTGAACATATGTGGAAGATCTCCCTGGTTTCTCAATCGCCTACGGAATCGAATTCGAATCGTTCAGGCGGAACCCGGCGGCCGACTCTTAACCCGAGCACGAAAAGCGGTTTCAATCCGGGCATTTACGTTGGCTAAGCTAACGCAACGATACATCAAAGTCAAGGGGAAATTCGTAGTGCCGCGCGGCGGAGAGACGCCTTGATAGTAGGGTTTAACGTCCGGCGAGCCTGCCGAATTGTCTCCGTCTCATCGGAATCCCCTGATTTCTCTAATAAGATTTCCTAATTTTTGTCCGATTGGGCCAGGAGGCGGATGCCCAGTTCGAGGAGTTGAGCCGGGTCGACTTCCGAGGGGGCGCCATCCATCAGCGAGGCTGCGGCATTTGTTTTAGGGAAAGGGATGACGTCACGAATAAACTCCCGCTTGGCCATAAGCGCTACCATCCGATCGAACCCGAAGGCGATGCCTCCATGGGGAGGGGCGCCGTATCGTAAAGCGTTCATCAGGAATCCGAACTTCTCCTCCGCCTCATCTTTCCCTATTCCGAGCAGTTTGAACATCCGTTCCTGGGCGTCACGCTGGTGAATTCGGATGCTCCCGCCGGCGATCTCCCATCCGTTCAGGATCAGATCATACTGAAGTCCCCGGGCGGCTGCAGGATCTGATTCCATCAGGGGGATGTCATCGTCCAGTGGGGCTGTGAAGGGGTGCTGGCTGGCGATGTAGCGCTTTTCGTCAGGGTCCCATTCCAGCAGAGGGAAGTGGTGGACCCACACGAAGTGGAAATCGTCCCGCTTGAGCATGTCGAGTCTGCGAGCCAGTTCTTGCCGAAGATTTCCAAGCGTGGCAGAGACGACGGCCGGCGGACCCGCAATGAACAGGAGGAGGTCGCCCGGTTCAGCATCCAGAGCGTCAATCAGCAGCTTATGGGCCGCCTCCGGGAAGAACTTCACGATGTTGGACTCAAGCCCGGTATCCGTCATCCGCATCCAGGCCATGCCTCCGGCCCCGAAGCGGGTGGCGTAAGCGCCCAGGTCGTCGATCTGTCCCCGAGTGAATGTGGCGCAGTTCTTGGCGTTGATCCCTCGAACCTGGCCTCCTTCGGCGATTACACTCTTGAACACCTGGAAGTCCGAAGCTTCGGCGACATGGGCCAGATCGTGTATTTCAAACCCGAATCGGGTGTCGGGACGGTCGGTGCCGAACCTGTCCATAGCTTCCCGGTGGGTGAGGCGGGGGAACGGATTCGGAGCCTCAAAGCCGATAAGGTCCTTGAACAGTCGGCGGGCGAGTCCCTCCGCCATTGTCATGACATCGTTCGCTGTAACGAACGACATTTCGATATCGATCTGCGTGAATTCGGGCTGCCGATCGCCGCGGAGATCTTCGTCGCGGAAGCATCGGACGATTTGAAAATAGCGGTCGAAGCCAGCCACCATGCTGAGCTGTTTGTATGTCTGTGGAGATTGAGGCAGGGCGTAAAAACGGCCCCGGTTGACGCGGCTTGGTACGAGGTAGTCTCGCGCTCCTTCAGGCGTGCTCTTCATCAGAAAGGGAGTTTCAATTTCCAGAAAATCGTTCTCACACAGGTGGGCGCGCGTTGCCTGCGCCGCCTTGTGCCGAAGGAGGATGGCCTCCTGCATGTTGTCCCGGCGAAGGTCCAGATAACGGTAGCGGAGTCGGAGTTCTTCGCTCACCTCAATGTCGGCTTCGATTGGGAAGGGGGGTGTTTCAGCCTCATTGAGAATTCGGAGGCTTTCGCATTCGATATCGACGGAGCCCGTAGGCATATTGGGATTCGCCATCCCCTCAGGGCGGGGTTCCACATTCCCCTGAATGGCCAGGACGAATTCACTGCGAATAGCGTCTGCCTTGGCGTGCTCCTTGGGATTGACGTCTGGCCGGAAGACGACCTGCGTGAGCCCCCACCGGTCGCGGAGGTCTACGAATATTACGCCACCATGATCGCGCCGGCGAGCCACCCAGCCCATCAGCGTCACCCGTTCACCCACCTGCTCGATTCTCAGTTCACCGCAGTTGTGGGTCCGTCTCCAATCGCCCATTGCCTCGGGCATTATCTGACTCTCCGTTGTTTATGGTGGGTGGGGAGGTCGCAGCAGTCATGCCGGCGACCCCGAACGCGCCAGAATCCACGCGATTCCGATATTAAGCAAGAATTCGGTCAGCCTTCCTGGTCAGCCTTCATGATGCGTGATGTAATCGCTGTAATATCTTGCAGTGCAAATGTTTCCTGATCTCCGGAGCGCATGTCTTTCAGGATCATCACCTGCTTTACCAGTTCCTCTGGGCCGATGATGCCGGCAAATCGGCTGCCTGTCCTGTCGGCCCGCTTGAGCTGTTTGTCGAGCCGCTCACCCGGCTTCAGGTGTAGTTCTGCCCGAACTCCGGCTTCCCGCAATGCCCGAGAAAGGGCGACTGAAGCCTCCAGAGTCTCCTCGGAGAAGACGGTTACCAGAATGTCGGCGCCTACGGCGGTCAGATCCGGCGTGAGGTCGACCTCCTTCAGGAGCTCCATCATGGCCATGTCGCCTAATGCAAAGCCCACACCCGGAACCTGCCGCTTCCCACCCACCTGGACGGTCAGATTATCGTAGCGTCCGCCCCCAAACAGAGCCCTTCGCAGGGACGTTGTCGCCCAGGCCTCGAAAACGGTTCGCGTGTAGTAGTCGAATCCCCGAACGATTTTCCGGTCGACCTCTACGTAGTCTCCGACGCCGTTGAGGGCGACGGTATCCAGAATCTCCTTCAGCCACGGAGAGAAGTCGGTGTCTGTGCCTTCAAGCGCCTCCAGCAAGGCGTCCTGCTGCTTTCCGGAGAGGCCCTGTTGGTCCATCGCTTCTGAGAATTTATCCTTATCCATCTTGTCGATTCGGTCCACCAGGCCAAAAAGCGGTCGGACGTCTTCAGGGGCGAGCGAGAGGACGTCCACAAGCAGGTTTTCCAGCCCCTGGCGGTCGTTGACCCTCACCCGTGCCTGCTGCGGCGACAGACCAAGGACTTTCAGGGAAAGGCATGCAATCGTAAGTATCTCGGCGTCGGCAAGAGGAGACTCGCTGCCCATCAGGTCGATGTTCCACTGGAAGAATCCGCGCCCGCGACCTCTCTGAGGCCGTTCGTAACGGAAGAATCGGCCGTAGGACTGCCAGCGGACCGGAAACGCCATCTGCCCTTCCCGGTCGGCCACCATCCGGGCGAGGGTGGGGGTGAGTTCCGGCCTCAGGACCAGCGTCTTCCCGTCCCGGTCGGCAACCGTGAAGGTCTGCTGGTTGACGATCTCCTCGCTGCTCTTGCCCAGGTAGAGGTCCTGATATTCCACCATGGGACCCTCAAAGGCCTGGTAGCCAAAGGAACTGCCCAGCGCCAGGAGCTGCCCCGAGAGCCAGGTCTGAAACGCCCAGTCCTCGGGGTGGAAATCCCGCATACCTTTCACACGGGGGATTACGTTGCCAGCCATGATTGCCTGCCGTATCCGGTTTCCGTGGGCCGACGGGCGGCTTCGGGATATGGTGAATTACTGGAAAAGAGGGTTTGATTCTAAACTCTCTAAAGCATTAGTCCTGTTAACTCTTAAGTGGGTTGCGCGCCTGACCTCTGGTTTCGTCCGGAAGGCGCGGCAAGACTGGCAAAATTAGGCCGAAAGTATCTTTATGTCAAGCGTTTCGGCGTGTGGACGGAAGGCATCCTGGAGGTGGTGCAGGCGAGGCTGGGCCGAGGAGAGATCGACGGTGATGACGTCGAATCGGGGCAGGAGGTCGGGGGAGAGGTGGGATTCGAGGTAGGTGAGAGCGGCTTCGGTAATGAGGCGCTGTTTGCGGGCATCCACCCGTTCCTGGGGCTCCGAATAGCGCCTTCCGTTGCCGGTAGCTTTCACTTCGATGAAATAGAGATCGGAATCCAGGCTGGCGATGATGTCGATTTCACCCCCTCCGCCCCGGTAGCGTCGCTCGAGAATCCGGTATCCGGCTCTCTCCAGATGGTCGGCTGCAGCGGATTCGCCCTGGTGCCCAGCGTGCTGTACCCAAAACCGCCTTACGTTGGGCAGCAGACTTCCGCTCAGGTCCCACATCGCTTTTCTTACCGGCCTCAGCAACCGAGTGAAAGCTGGTTCGGTGAATGGGAGTTGGTCCCAGTCGCGCCAGGGCCTCAAGGTGGTCCGGGCTGGGGTAGCCCTTGTTTCCGGCCAGATTGTAACCGGGGTAGTCGTTGTCCAGGTCTACCATCATTCGATCCCTTGCGACTTTCGCCACAATGGATGCTGCCGCAATGGATCCGGAACGCGAATCTCCCTTGATCAGAGTAAGTTCGGGGAACCGGCTGTTGCACGCCCACTTGCCATCTACAAGGACGCGCTGCGGACTCGGACTCAGATTTTCCAGGGCCCGACGCATGGCCAGCAATGACGCGTGGAGGATATTGATGGTGTCGATTTCTTCCGGCGAGGCGAGACCTGTTGCCCAACAGACGGCTGTTTCCCGGATAAGGAGGTCGAGCTTTTCCCGCTGTGCCGGCTTGAGAGCCTTCGAATCGTTCAGCAGGGGAAGGTCCACAGACTCCGGGAGAATAACGGCGGCCGCGACCACAGGGCCGGCCAGGGGGCCTCGGCCCACTTCGTCGACACCGGCGATAAGGGTATCACCCCCCGAACGGAGTCTTCGCTCGAACTCGAACATCTTCTCCAGCCGTGCTTGTTCCACCTGGCTTGCTCTCAGCCGGCTGCGAGTAGTTTTGGCCAACTGCTTCACGCCAGCCCGGCTGTCGGCCTCAAGGCGTTTCAGAAATTGCTCTGAGGGTTCGCCAGACAGAAGGTGATTGCGGATTTGTGAAATGGTGAGGGCGACGGGCATGGGGGGGGCCGATTGTGAGGCGGATGGGTACGAGAAGGATTGGGACGCAGACGACGGAAAATGGCGTTTCAGGGGAGGGGGAGTGCCGGGGGCGACGGCCTTAACGTAGGCACGGGTACCATACCTCGTCAAGGTGCCCGCTGTCTTTTGGGTTGTGACTTCCTGCTTGGAGTAGCGTTGTCAGATCGGAGGTTACTCCCCTGGTGCGAGCGAATATTCGCCAGAGCAAGCAGCACATCGGATTGATTTCGTCCGGGGAGTGACTATAATTGGGGAGTGACTATAATTAAGGTAGTCGCCGGATTTGTTTTCGAATCCTTCGCCAGCTTGCAGAACCGCAACCTGGCGCCGCAGCGGCGTGGGAAAGAAGGCGTACAATTCCTTCCCTCGGCCGACTGCGGTTCTGTTTAATAGCCCCGCGTCGGATGGCGATCCGGGTCACGGAATCCAGACAGATGGCTGATAGATCGACTAACGCTGAAGACGAAAGAGCCAGTCGGAAAGCGAATTTCCGAAAGGTCCTCGGCTTCGTTCGCCCCTACCGCCGGCGGCTGGCAAGCGCACTGACCCTGACTGTGCTGCTGACGGCGATCGGGATGGTTCCGCCGATTCTGGTGAAGTACATCGTCGACTCGGTTATCATCGAGGGCCGCTGGGATCTGCTGGAGGTCCTGCTGGCCCTCTCTCTGTTCGCACCCTTACTGGTTGCCGGCCTTCGACTGGCCAATGCGTTTACGATTTCGTACGTCTCATCCAAGCTCATTATGGACATTCGGCTGGAGATGTACGCTCACGTCCTTTCTATGTCCACACGGTTCCACGACAATCTTGGAACCGGCAAGCTAATGTCGCGAATCATGGGCGATGTGGCAACGGTTCGAAGTATGGTGACCAATCGCCTCCTGACAGTGGTTACCGACTTTGTCGCCTTCTGGGTTGCCATTGGGTTCTGCATAAGCCTCAACTGGAAACTGGGCCTGCTCCTCGTCGTTCTCATTCCGCTCTACATCATCAATTATCGAATGTTCATCGGTGGGCTGAGGACGTCGTGGCGGGCGTGGCGCGGGAAAATGGATGAGGTGTCGATGGGACTACAGGAGAGGCTCAGCGGTGTCCAGTTGGTAAAATCGTATGGGAAAGAGCGCCGTGAGAACCGCGCCTTTGCCGTGGACACCCGCGAAAGCATGGACCACGCCATGCGCACAGTGGTGTTCCGGGCGAATCAGGAGACCGGGAACTGGGCCGTCTCTGGGCTGCGTAACACGCTTGTTTTCTGCCTGGGGTGCTACTTCGTTATCGAGGGTGAAATGACCTACGGCGCGGTGATGGCCTTCCAGGCTTACTCCATGCGGGTATTCCAGCCAGTGTTGAACATGACGAACCTGGCGCAGGCGTACGAGCAGATGATGGTATCCGTGGAGCGGATCTATGAGGTCCTCGACACACCTCCGGAGGTGGCCGACGCTCCGGATGCCGTTGACCCGGGACGATTCAAAGGTGAGGTCGCGTTTCGGAACGTGGGATTTGAATACGTCGAAGGTGAACCCGTGCTGAAAGACATCTCCCTTCAGGTGGACCCGGGAATTATCGTGGCGCTGGTAGGGCACACCGGCTGTGGAAAAACGACGCTTACGAGTACGCTGATGCGCTATTTCGATGTCCAGAAGGGATCCGTCAGCATCGACGGAGTGGACATCCGGAAGTTGAAACTGAAGGCGATGCGTACCCAGATCGGGCAGGTGCTGCAGGACTCGGTAATCTTCAACTCAACGATCCGTGACAACATCCGCTACGGCCGCCGGAATGTGACCGACCGGGAAATCGTTGAAGCCGCCCGTGTAGCCGAGATTCACGAGTTCATTCTCCGAACATCGGATGGATATGATACCCTGATCGGAGACGAGGGGGTCAAGCTATCCGTAGGTGAGAAGCAGAGGCTGGCAATCGCCCGCGCCATTCTCACCGATCCGTCGATTATTATCCTGGACGAAGCCACCTCCTCCCTCGACTCACTATCCGAAGCGTTGATTCAGAAGGCGATGGCCAACGTGCTGAAAGGCCGTACCGCCTTCGTCATTGCCCACAGGCTCTCCACCATCGTAAACGCCGACCTTATCGTCGTTATGGACGCGGGCGAAATCATCGAGAAGGGGACCCACGAAGACCTCCTCAAGCGGGAGGGCGGGCACTACAGAGCTCTCTACGAACAGCAGTTCGCCTCACTCGACGAGATGGCGGCGGACTAGCAAAAGGCAGAACAAGCAGGAGCGGCAAGGCAACGGCGATAAGACATGGAGCGGTACAGACAGGGGCGATTGAGGCGAGTCTGTATTAACGCTTTCTGACCACTGACAACTAATAACTGACTACTCTCCTTTATGCATAACCTCAAGCGGTTCTTCCGAAACTACATCCGCCCCATGTGGGCGCGTCTGGCCGTGGTGATGGTGCTCGCGGCCATGTCGTCGTCTTACTTCTTCATCTTGGGCTACATATCCAAGGTTACGGTGGATCACGTCCTTCAGCTGAAGCCGAATGTTGAGGATGCTGGGGCGGTTGAAGAGGGGAGCGCCGGTCCCCAGGACCGCAAATCTACGAGTAAGGTGGACGCATCGAGCAGGTCCAATCCACAGGCGCCTAGGCGAGATCCCACCAGCGTAGCGCCGAACGTTCTGGATGGCGGTTGGGGCGCGCCCCAGAAGAGCAAATCGGAAAAGCTGGAATGGCTCTGGGTGATCTTCTTTGCCTATCTCGCCGTGCGGCTTGTTTTCTCCGCCATGAACTGGTTCTACCTCTACAATGTCTCCTTCCTGGGGCAGCGTATTGTCTTCAGGGTGCGGTTGGATCTCCACCAGAAAGTCCAGAAGCTTCAGATGACGTTCTTCGATCGGCAGCAAACGGGTAAGATTATGTCCCGTATCTTGGATGACGTGGGGCTGCTTCAGAACGAAGTGATGAGCATGTGCGTCGAATCGGTTCGGCACATAGTCCGTATTCTCATCGGCATCGCCGTGCTTTTGTTCCTCAACCTGAAACTGGGCATGATGGCTATTCTGGCACTCCCGTTGTACGCTGTATCCTACCGGTTCTTCAAGCGGGTGATCCACGAGACGACCCTGGATATGAGGGAGAACTACAGCGAGGCCTACGGCGTGCTGGAGGAACGGATTCGGGGAATTCGGGTCGTTCTGTCGTTCGGGAAGGAGAAGGGCGAGATCCGGACCTTCTTTTCCAAAGTGGCCGAAACCCTTCGTCTCTCGGTAAGGCGGTCGATTCTGAATACGGGCCTGGGCGTGGTCTGCTCCGTCATCAGCGCGGTGGCCAGCGCCCTGGTGCTCTACTACGGCGCCCTGGCAGTCGGTTCCAGGGAGATGACGATCGGTGATCTCGTCTACTTCAACATGTGCCTCGGGCAGATGTTCATGCCGCTGATTGCTCTCACGAATATGAACACCATTTTTCAGGAGATGATCGTCGTCATTTCACGGGTGTTCGAGATCATGGACGAGACGGTGCTGATTCAGGACCATAAAGACGCCGTGAAGCTCGACAGCGTACGCGGCCGCGTGGTTTTCAACCACGTGTGGTTTCGCTACAACGATCGCGCTGATGATGTACTCAAGGACCTCACGTTCGAAGTGAGGCCCGGTACTTCGGTGGCCGTTGTGGGCCCGTCCGGGGCGGGGAAGAGTACTCTTCTGAGCCTCCTGCTCCGCCTGTATGAACCCACCCAGGGACAAGTTCTCATCGACGACTACGACATCCGCGACGTCAAGATATCCTCGCTCCGTCAGCACATCAGCATGGTCCCGCAGGAGCCGATCCTCTTTTCGGGTACGATCGCCGAGAACATCGTATACGGTCGCGGTGAATCGCATCCCAACGACATTGTCCGAGCGGCAAAAGCGGCCGAACTTCACGATTTCGTGATGTCACTACCAGAGAAATACGAATCGCACGTCGGGGAGCGAGGGGCGAATCTGTCGGGGGGGCAGAAACAGCGTCTGGCGTTCTCGATGGCCCTGCTCTCGGATCCCGCCATCCTGATTCTGGACGATACAACGTCGGCCCTGGATGCCCGGACTGAGGCGCGTATACAAGAGACCCTGGACCAGGTAATGGAAGGGCGAACGACGTTCGTTATCACACATCGTATTGCCACCGCTATGCGGGCCGATCGGATTCTGGTTCTGGACAATGGGAGGATGGTGGGGTGGGGGACGCACGGGGAACTGGTTCAGAGGGAGGGGATGTACCGCCAACTCTACGAGCAGCAAGTGAGTCCCGAGGCGGCCCGCCTCCAGGCGGCGGTGCCCGGAAGTTGAATCTGAGACGGTGAGCCTCTAAACACAAAAGCGCCTTCCGGCTAAACCGGGTGGCGCTTTTCTCTTGATTGAAACTCTGGAGAACGGTTGACGGGGGTTACCCTCGGACCGAAAGAGACAACGACCCATCCTCCGCTGCTGCGCAGTTACGGAGAGCAGGAAGACGACGGACGACAGACCACGAGAAGTTGAAGCGATAGGCCCACCAGACGATGCGCGGGGTTGGTTACCGGGCAGTTCCCTCCTGGAGTCGTTTGGCGAATGTCTCGTCTTCTCCGGAGTATCGTTTCTGGCAGAGGCCGCAGTCTATGCAGGTGCGGCTGTAGCAGTTCTTATGAATTCGAATAGGGTACTGCTTCTGGAAGGCCTTCTCGCATCTGTCCGTGCAGAACAGATATCGATGTTGGTCATGGCCGAACGCGGCGTAAACGACGATGGGTTCTTCTTCCAACTCCAGAAGTGATTTCTCGCACCAACTGCAGATGCCCTCCTGCTCCCTGTCTCGCGCCTGGCGTTTGCGTTCGATTTCATCGTCCGTCCAGACGAACTCGATATGCTCCACGTTATCCTTCGACACCTTCGCCCGTACCACGCCGTCGGTGATTCCGAGGATATAATCGCCCCGGGTGTCGAACGTGCTGCCGCAGTCGATTTTCTGTCCATTCTTCAAATGGATAATCGAGTTGCCTTCTTCAGGCGATATGTAGGAGAACCAGCCGCAATTGGCGCATACGCTGGTGAACAGGAACTGCTGCGTTTTCTGCCCGCACGACGGGCAGCGCCCTTCCTCCATCAGCTTGATGGTGCGAAGGGACGTCTTGGCCGCTTCCTGAACGGTTGTTTCAATTTCTTCGAGGGTGTTGTCGAGGTTGGCCCTGCCTTCCCGGGAAAGAAGCGACATGGCTTCTTCGGCTTCTTCGGCCTGGTCCTCGATCACGATCTGACGCTCTCGCGGCCCGGATCCGGCGTCTTCATCTTTCTTGTTGAACAGTCCCTTCAGCATAGCCTGTTGTCCTTGTCAATCTGCTGACGTTAAACCGCCTGGGTCTGCGGTACGTGCCCTGTTTCACCTTGTCTTTCTAGAGTGTAGACCAATTCTATCGAACGGTCAATCCACTCTCTTGGATGCCTACAGGCGTTTAAGATGAAACCCGCCATCTACGGGGATGGCCGCGCCGGTGGTGAAGTCGAAGTACCCCAATGCAATGGCGGCAACAGCCTTCCCGATATCTTCGGGACGACCCCATCTGCGAATGGGCGTCAGGCCTTCGGCGATCAGGTCGTCATACTTCTCTTTCACCCCCTCGGTCATGTCCGTTTCGATAATGCCTGGCTGCACTTCGTTGACCGTGATTCCATGGGGGGCAAGCCGGTCGGCGAAGAGCTGTGTCATCATCGAAAGGCCTGCCTTCGAAACGCAGTATTCGCCGCGGGAAGGGGAAGAGGCGAACGCCGAAATTGAGGAGATCACGACAATCCGGGCGGTCTGGATGACACCGCTCTCCTTCAGCGCAATCATCCGGTTCGCGGCGTACTGGGTCAGGAAGTAGGGGCCTTTCAAATTGGTCTCCAGGACTTCGTCGTAGCTCTCAGGTGTGGCCTCAAGGATGTCGGCGCGAACGCGTGGAGCGATGCCGGCGTTGTTCACCAGGAGATCCAGGCGCCCCAGCTGCTCAATTGATTCGTCGATAAGCCTGCGGCCATCATCGTTCGACGACACGTCGGCCTG